>Ga0115572_10001489_pt1 | contig 19042 bp, 19 predicted proteins | sample COGITO_mtgs_1206_FD_88681 | JGI IMG/M metagenome (GOLD analysis project Ga0115572, IMG submission 88681) | Pelagic marine microbial communities from North Sea - COGITO_mtgs_120607 | ecosystem: Environmental > Aquatic > Marine > Epipelagic | place: Germany:Helgoland, sampling site Kabeltonne... | reverse complement strand
TGGGGAAATGACAGCTTAGAGTGTAGAAAAAATGTATCTCTTTATTCAGAATTTATGAAGCAGAAAGTGTATGCAGATGCAGCAAAATTTTGGAGAAAAACTCAAATAGTATGTCCTCAGTACAAGCCCAATCTTTATAAAAATGGAATCTATATTTATAAACAAATAGCAAAAGAAAAGAAAAAGTCTAAATCTACTGAATTAAAGTTGTATGTTGACACAATCTACTCTATTTATGACCAATGGGTTTCTAATTTTGGTAATTGCAATCAAATAAAAGCCGATTTAGCTGCAGATATAATGGCTTTTGACGCTTCTAAGGGTTTCCCAAAAGCTTATGAATTATATAAGGAAGTTTTTGATAAATCTCCTGAGTTTACCTCATACAACGATATTAAATATTTTGTTTATGCTAATAAATATATGCTAAAAACAAAAAAAATCGAATGCGACCAATTTTTAGAAAATTATGAAATTCTTTCAGGAATTTGTGATGAAAATATTTCAAAAGCTATTAAAGCAGAGAAATATGCAAATGTCCAAGCGTTTTTAGATAAGGAAATCAGTCCTTGTGCTAGTTGTGATAAATTGGAAGAAATATACACATCAAAATATAATGCTGCAAAAGAGGATATGCTTCTTACAAAAAAAATATTTGAAAGACTCAGTAACAATAAATGCACAGAGTCTAGCTTATATATTGAATTACTGGATAAAGTTTTAAATGATCCTAATAATCCACCAACAGCCAAAGACTTATATAATGCAGCTGTAGCTGATTACAAAAGAAAAAATTTCACAAAAGCAGGAGAAAGATTTAATAGAGCGATAAGTATTTCGGATGATGAAATTTTAAATCAAAAAATGTATGAAATACTATATGATATTGCTTTCAATAAGAAACAATATAAGAAAGCTTTCAGTATTGCGGGTAAACTAACAGATAATTGTGCAGCGAATGATAAAAAAGCTAGAATAATTGCTTCAAGTTCTATTAAATATGGAAGCTCTGCATTCAATAAAAGTTTAATCTATTGTTTAGCCTTGCAATACGCCTCAAATTCTTGTGGTAAAACAAGTGCCAACGCAATTAATAGCTGGAAAGGGCAATTATTGCCAAAAAACGAATTAATTATGTTAGATGTTAAAAGCGGGTCTTCTCAACAGGTCCCTTTTTGGGGGCAAAATGTTGGACTAAAAACTAGAGACTGATCAATCAATCTTCAATAATTTTTTTACTATTTTTTTATAGTACTTATTTTTTAGTTTCTTGTGTAGAGAACCCTGAAATAAAGCTTTCTCAACTAGAAGGAGATTCTGAATCTTTAGAAACTGCATATGGTGTAACTCTAGGGTTCTCAGATTTTGGCCAGTCCAAATTACTTCTAACAGCCCCAAAACTAATTAAAATTTTATCAGATGAAGAGCAATTAATCATGGAGTGCCCTGAAGGTTTAAAACTTATTTTTTACGATTCGTTAAATAATATTGAATCTACATTAATAGCGGATTATGGAAAGCTTTTTACTGAAAAAGAGTTCTTACATGTTAAAAATAATGTTCGTTTTGACAATTTTAATTTAGATACATTATTTGCAAAGGAACTGGATATAGATTTTGCAAAGGATAGCATATATTCTGAAAAAATGGTTATCTTTTCGAATAGTGAAGGTCGTATATCAGGAACCAAATTAAAGGCTAATAGCAACTTTACTTTCTTTCAGTTGTCAGATATTTCTGAAGGGCATGTTAACTTTGAAACAGAATAATGGAAGGTTTGAAAAAATGGAATAAACGTTTAGAGAAAATTTGGTTAGTCATTGCCATTATTTCTACGGCTACAGCTATATTCTTCTATATTACCGATGAATTCAATGATGATCTTGTTTATTTTCTTTTGGCGCTTATGGCTTGGGGAATCTATCTTGTAAGAAGAGGCTTGGCCAAAAGATTAAATAAGAATTAGAAAATGTCTACATTATTTTTAATTTCAATAGCAGCAATATCTCTGTCATTTTCAGCTTTTTTTTCGGGCATGGAGATCGCTTTTATCTCATCAAGCAAACTTAAAATTGAACTAGATTATAAAAAAGGACTTTTCAGTGCTAAAATTTTATCTTTTTTTTCTAGTAAGCCCGCATGGTTTATCGCTGCAATGCTAATTGGGAACAATACTGCTTTGGTCGTATTTACACTATATGTTGCAGATTTAGTGGAGCCCTATTTATTAACATTTAACATAAATAGCACACTAGTTTTGTTAATTCAAACATTGTTTTCCACCTTTTTTATTTTACTATTTGCCGAGTTTTTACCTAAAGCTATTTTTAGGCTGAATCCTAATTATACGCTCCGATTTTTTAGTGTCATATTGTTTATTATCTACGTATTTCTTTGGCCCTTAACAGCCGTAGTTGTTTTTTTAACTAACACCATTTTAAAAGTATTTGGAAATAAGGAATCTATAGATAAGGTAAGTTTTAAGAAAACAGATTTGGATTTGTATATAAAAGAATTAAAAACAGATTTAGAAGAGGGCGAAGAAATGGAACACGACGTGAAAATTTTCCATAATGCATTAAGTTTTTCTGAGGTTATTGCAAGAGATTGTATGGTTCCAAGGAATGAAATAATTGCTTTAGAAATAAATGACAATATAGAAGATTTAAAAAATCTTTTTTTAGAGTCAGGACATTCTAGAATTATTATTTACAAGGATAATATTGACAACATTATTGGTTACGTACATAGTATTGAATTATTTAAAATACCCATAAGTATTAAATCTATGCTTATTCCAGTTTCAATTGTCCCCGAATCCATGTCAGGAATTAAGTTACTAGAAGATTTTATTGAAAAGAAACGAAGTGTGTCGGTTGTAGTAGACGAATACGGGGGGACTTCCGGAATCTTAACTATGGAAGATATAATTGAAGAAATTTTTGGGGAAATTGATGACGAACATGATCAAGAAGAATTAATTCATGAGATGATCGAAGAAAAAAAATTCATTTTCTCTGCACGTTTAGAAATTGACTTTATTAATGAAAAGTACCGAATACAGCTTCCTGTTAAGGAAGATTATGAAACATTATCTGGGATGATCATATATTATGCAGAAACTATACCAGAAAGTGGTTCAAATGTTAATATTGAAAGTTTTAATTTTAAAATAATAGAAGCTGACGACACGAAAATTAGTAAAGTTCAGCTTTCAATCAGCAAGGACGATTAACTCTTTAAGAGTTTCTTTACTAGAAATTTTCCAGGCAAAAAAGAAGCTAATAAACCTGTGAGAAATAAAATAATCAATAACATTATTATATCCTCTAACTTTATTAATACAGGCCAGTACGGAATAGAAGCATTATCTAATTTAAGTAAATGAAACTTAATTTGTAAACAACAAACCAGGACACCTATTAAAAGACCTCCAATGCTTCCAAAATAACTAATCATTAACCCTTCTTTAAAAAATATGTTTTTAATAGTTGATGTATTTGAACCTAAAGCAATTAAACTTTTAATATCTTTTTTCTTGTCAATAATTAACATGGTAATTGAGGCTATTACTGTAAAAGAAGATAATATCAAAACAAAAATTAAAACAGCGAGAACCATCCATTTTTCAGCATCGTTAGCAGCATAAATTAGTTGGTTATTTTCTTCATGCGTTTTAAAAAGAAAATTTGGATTCTTCTTAGTTAATTCTTCTTTGAATTGTTGTAATAGCTTTTTATTTTTCATAAATATTTCAATGTGATTAGAGCTATTATCACGTTCAAAAATCTTATTTGCAGCACTGTAACTAACTATTGCTGAAGATTGGTCTAGTTCTGGGTTTATAGAGTAAACTCCGCCAAAAATTAAATTATTCTGTTGAAGAGATTGCTTGTTTTGAACCTTTAGTTTTTGTTTTTTTGATATACTAAATATTTTAATTTCGTTAGTAAATCTTGTATTGTAGGGAATTTGTAATTCGTTTTGTATGCCGTATCCTAGAAGAATAGTTGGTATTCCTTCTTTACTGAAACTACCACTCCCTTCTAATAAATTATTACCCCATTTATTTTTATTGTAAGATCTTTCGTCCACTCCCTTAATAGAAACAGTAGCCCATTTATTTTCAAATTTTAAAAGTGCGGTTTCTTCAATAACTTTGCCAAAAAATTCAACCTCTTTATTTTTTTTTAGAACTTTAAATATATCATTAGACTCTTCTATTATTTTCCCAGTTTTTGGATAAACATAAAGGTCGGCAGCAAATTTTCCATAAACATCTTCTACGTATTTTTGAATGCCATTAAAACCACTTAAAATAATAACTAAAGAAGCTGTACTTACTAGAATTCCAATAAAGGATATAAGAGAAATTAAATTGATAATATTCCTAGATTTTTTAGCGAATAAATATCTTTTTGCAATAAAACTAGAAACATTCATTTATGCTAAACTAATAAATACCAAACAGCATCTTTATTTTAAATTGTAAAAATTACCAAATTTAGGGATAATAAGATCTTTAAGTTCTAAATTAGTTAAAATCACATTCAGATAAGAAGTTGGAAAATTACTTTCCATCTGTATTTTATTGAAAGATATGTCTTTACCCTTAGAAATTAGCTCGTAAATTATAGTTTCTTGTGAAGCTAATTGAATGTCACTTTGTGTTCCTGCTGGATTTTTATTACTGGTGCTCAACCCTAATAAATCTATAATTTGTTCTGGATTGTTTAAAATAGCTGCTTGATTTTTTTCTATTAAAGTATTGGTTCCTTTTGAAGTTGATTGATTGTTATTTCCTGGGATTGCAAATACATCTCTATTGTAGTCATTTGCTAAACTTGCTGTTATTATTGCTCCTCCTTTAATAGGAGATTCTACTACCATAGTACACATACTCATTCCTGCAATAATTCTATTGCGTTGAGGAAAATGATAGCTCTTTGGAGAAGAAAAAGGAGTGAATTCAGAAATTATCATCCCATTTTCAGCAGTCAGTTCACTTTCTGTAAAATGGTTTTTAGGATAAATATTTAATATCCCACTTCCTAAAACTGCATAATTCGGTATATCTAGCTGGTTCGCTATTCTGTGGGTATGAATATCGATTCCATATGCTAAACCGCTCACCAATCCAATATTGTAATTTGCTAAATAAGAAATGAAATCTTTACATTGCCCCAAGCCATAATCACTGCAGTCACGTGTGCCAACAACAGATAATAATGGAATGTTATTTGAGTGTTTTTTGCCCTTACAATAAATAATAATAGGAGCATCTTGGCATTGTATTAAATTTTTTGGATAGTTTTCTTCATTATAAAAAATGATTTCTATATTATTATCTGTACATATATTTAATATAGTTTGCGCCTCATTGTATATATTTTTAGAGTTAAGTTGATTTAATACCTTGTAACTAGATTTGGTATTGAGATTTGTCATTTTTAGTCTTAATTCTCTAAGAATTGATTGTGAATCATCAGCCTGATCTGCTATTAGCTTCTTTGTTCTAATAGGAACGCCTTTTATTAAAGAATATACTATTTTATCTATCATCAAACTGCAAGGTAATAGTTGAAGTACATAGTTTTTTTACGTTTTATTTGTAAGGCTTCTTAAATTAATGTACTTTTGGATCGTTATAAAGATGAAAACTAAAGAGGGGACGAAAGTCCCCTCTTTTTTTTACTTACTATGATTTCAAAAAAAGAAGTAATAAAGTTGGCAGAAGAAAGAATAAATGAACTCGATAATGGAAATTATTTAGTAGATGTTAGTATTTCTTCCAAAAACTCCATTAGAGTTAAAATGGATAATTTAAATGGTGGAGTTAGCGTGAAAGACTGTGTAAGTGTTAGTAGAAATATTGAACATAATTTAGATAGAGAAAAAGAAGACTTTGATTTACAAGTTTCATCTCCTGGATTAGATCAACCATTTGTAGTAGTTAAACAATATTTAAAAAATTTAGGCAATCAGGTAACTGTTACAAAAGCTAATGACGAAGTTTTAAATGGAGAACTACTTAAAGCTAACGACCAAGAAATTTTCTTGCGAGAGATTAAAATTGAAAAAAATAAAATATCCAAGAAAAAAGAAAAAATAGAGAACACTCACCAATTACTAATGAGTGAAATAAAAGAAACTAAACTGATTATATCATTTTAAATAAACCCTATGAATGCAATAGAATTAATTGACTCTTTTTCAGAATTTAAAGAAATTAAGAATATCGATAGAGTAACCATGATGAGAATAGTAGAAGATGTTTTTCGATCTACTTTAAAAAGAAAATATGGATCAGATGAAAATGTTGATGTCATTATAAATCCAGATAAAGGTGATTTAGAGATTTGGTTAAATAGAGAAATTGTACCAGACGAGGATTTTGAAGACGAGGGAACCCAAATTAAATATAGTGAAGCGCTTAAAATCGAGCCTGATTTTGAAATTGGAGAAGAGGTTTCTCAAGAAGTTAAAGTTGAGGATTTTGGGAGGAGAAATATTTTATCGCTAAGACAAAATCTTGCTTCTAAAGTATTAGAATTAGAAAAAGACAGTATCTATCAAAAATATAAAGAGAGAGTTGGAGATATAGTAAACGGTGAAGTTTATCAGATTTGGAAAAGAGAAATACTAATTTTAGACGATGACGGTAACGAATTAATTTTACCAAAATCAGAACAGATTCCTTCTGATTATTTTAGAAAAGGTGACACCACAAGAGCAGTCGTTTCTAAAGTAGATTTAAGAAATAATAGTCCAGTGATTATACTTTCCAGAACAGCTCCTGAATTTTTAGCGAGGTTGTTCGAGCAAGAAGTACCAGAAGTTTTTGACGGGTTAATTACTATTAAAAAAATTGTTCGAAATCCAGGTGAAAGAGCAAAAGTAGCTGTTGAGTCTTATGATGATAGAATCGACCCAGTAGGTGCTTGTGTTGGGATGAACGGTTCGAGAATACACGGTATAGTTAGAGAACTTCGAAACGAAAATATAGATGTTATTCCTTGGACAACAAATATGCAACTTCTAATACAGCGGTCTTTGAATCCTGCTAAAATTACTAATATGGAAATTAACGAAGAGGAATCTCGAGTCGAAGTCTTTTTAAAGCCGGACGAAGTGTCTAAAGCCATTGGTAAAGGTGGACATAATATTAAATTAGCGTCTAAACTTACAGGCCTTGAAATTGATGTATACAGAGAAGGTGCAGAAGATATTGATGATGTAGATTTAGACGAATTTACCGATGAAATCGATGATTGGATTATCGATGAATTAAAAGCAATTGGATGCGATTCTGCTAAAAGTGTTATAGAGATTGGAAAAGATGATTTAGTAAAAAGAACAGATTTAGAAGTAGAAACAGTAGATGAAATATTAAAGATTTTAAGCTCAGAATTTGAGAAATAATCTAGATTGAAATTAATAACATTATGGCAGTAGTAAAAAGGCTAAGTAAAGTTGCAAGAGAACTTAATGTTGGAATATCAACAATTGTTGAGTTTTTAGGCTCCCAAGGAAAAGAAGTAAGTTCTAATCCCAATACAAAAATTGGTGAGGACTTGTATATGATATTATTAGAAGAATATCATAAAGAAAAATTTGAGAAAGAGAAAGCTGATAATGTTGTTATAGACCAATCGGAAAGAAAAGTCATTTCAATTAAGAAAGAAGAACCAAAAAAAGAAATCGAAAAGATAGTAGCTAAAGCTGACGCCCTTTCTGGACCTTCTGTACTTGGTAAAATAGATTTAACACCGAAGCCAAAAGCAGAGCCTGTAGCAGAAACTGCTGAGGAACCTGTTGAAGTAAAAGAAGTAAAAACTGAAATAAAAAAAGCTGATCCCGTTAAAGAAAATAAGCTAGAACCTTCAGAAACAATAAAAGCCGAGGCTAAAAAATTAACTGGACCTAAAGTTTTAGGAAAAATAGAACTTCCAAAAGTTCCAGTCAAATCAAAACCTTCTCAAGACTCTGAAGCATCTAAAAGAAAGAGAAAGAGAATTAAAAAAGTCAATGTAGAAAAAGCAGGTAAAAATGTCTTTAGAGACAAAAGAAAAACTACAAAGACAGCTCAAAAAACAGAGGCCTCACCAGAAGAAATTCAAAAAGAAATTAAAGAAACTCTTGCAAGATTAAGTAATAAAGGAAAATCTAAATCTTCTAAATTAAGAAGAGAAAAGAGACAAGCTATTTCTGATAAAATGGAAATAGAAGAATTAATTTCAGAACAAGAAAAGAGCACACTGAAATTAACTGAATTTGTATCGGTTTCAGAACTTGCGTCCATGATGTCTAAATCTCCAAACGATGTAATAGGCACCTTAATGTCAATTGGAATTTTCGCCTCCATTAATCAAAGATTAGATGCAGAAACTCTTACTATGGTTGCTGAGGAGTTTGGATTTACTGTAGAATTTGTGAGTGCCGATGTTACCGCTTCAGTTGTTGAAGATTCTCAGAATCCTGAGAATATGCAGGACAGACCGCCTATCGTTACTGTTATGGGACACGTAGACCACGGAAAAACATCTCTTTTAGATTACATAAGGAGTACTGATGTTACTTCTGGTGAGGCTGGCGGAATAACACAGCACATAGGTGCTTATTCTGTAAAACACAATAAAAAAGACATAACCTTTTTAGATACTCCAGGACATGAAGCTTTTACTGCGATGAGAGCAAGAGGAGCGCAAGTGACAGATGTCTCTATTATTATTATTGCTGCAGATGATAGAGTTATGCCTCAAACTAAAGAGGCCATCAATCACTCCCAAGCTGCAGGTGTACCCATGGTATTTGCACTTAATAAGTGCGACCGTTCTACATCCAACCCAGACAAAATTAAAGAAGAATTGTCAGCTTTAAATATATTAGTTGAAGACTGGGGAGGAAAATATCAATGTCAAGAAATATCTGCTAAAGATGGAACCGGTATTGATGAACTTTTAGAAAAAGTACTTTTAGAGTCTGAGTTATTGGAATTAAAAGCAGATCCTGATACAAATGCAAAAGGAACAGTAATTGAAGCCTCTTTGGACAAAGGTAGAGGTTACATTACAACATTGTTGGTGCAGTATGGTACGATGAAGGTCGGTGATACGCTAATTGCTGGAAAAGAATTTGGGAAAATTAAAGCCATGCATGATGAAAGTGGCAATCCTGTTGAGTCTGCTGGTCCTTCAAGACCTGTTTCTGTACTTGGGATGAATGGTGCTGCTAGCGCAGGAGATGTTTTCAATATATTAGATGATGAAAAAGAAATGAAGCAAATAGCTTCTAAAAGACAACAACTTCAAAGAGAACAAGGGTTAAGAACTACAAAACACATTACATTAGATGAGATTGGAAGAAGAATTGCTTTAGGGGATTTCCAAGAGCTTAATATCATAGTTAAAGGAGATGTTGATGGGTCTATTGAAGCTTTATCGGATTCTTTATTGAAACTTTCTCAAGAATCTATTCAAATAAATATCATTCATAAAGCAGTTGGTCAAATTACCGAATCGGATATTTTATTAGCCTCAGCCTCAGATGCAATTGTTATTGGATTTCAAGTAAGGCCTTCTCAAGGAGCTCGTAAGATAGCTGAAAAAGAAGAAATTGATATCCGTCTATACTCTGTTATTTACAAAGCAATTGAAGAAGTAAAAGAAGCTATGGAGGGAATGCTTTCACCAGAATTTAAAGAGGAAATTGTTGGTACTGCTGAAATAAGAGAGACTTTTAAAATTACAAAGTTCGGTACTATTGCAGGCTGTTACGTAACAGACGGTAAAATAAATAGGAATCATAATGTTAGGATAATAAGAGAAGGTATTGTTGTATATTCTGGTGAATTAGGATCTTTAAAACGATTTAAAGATGATGTGAAGGAAGTTAAAAATGGATACGAATGTGGGTTGAATATTGCAAAATATAACGATATAAGAGTAGGTGATATTGTAGAAGCCTATGAAGAGGTTGAAGTAAGTAGAAAACTTTAATTTTTTGAGTTTTCCATTCCAACTGGCAAATAATATTTAAACTGGATACCAAAATAATTTCCCCTTAAAAATAATTTATCGTATCTGTCAAAGGTATTACCATCATAATAGAATTTCAATTTAGTAACTGCTATTGCTGATATTGGTATATTGACTTCAGCTCCTAAATAATAGGATCCTATTTTAGAATCTCTTTTTTCAATTCCAAGATTTCCACTTATAGATCCATTAATCCACCTTGCTCTTTCAGAAAGATGATCAATTGCAAAATTATTTCCTTTGCTAGCTACAGAAGATGCATAAAAATCTATATTGACGCCTATGGCATTTCTCATATATAATTCATTGCCTAATTGAACATAGATTATCGCTTGTATTGGAATTCCATAACTAATATAACTGAACGAGCTGGTATCATTTAAAATATTGGATTGATTTGCACTTTTTCCAGTTAATTTAAAATTTCTTTGATAAAAAACTATTCCACCTTCTAAACTAAAATTTTTGTCATAGTCTGTTTTTAAAATCATGCCAAAATTATATCCAATCCTATTTTCTAGTTTTATTGTTGAATTATTTTCTGTAAGATCTATTGCACTGACCCCAAAATAATTAATGGGAACAATAGAACCCAGTAAAAAGCCAATATTGTGATTTTTGTCGCTCTTAACTTGAGAAAACACGGTTGAAGTAAACGACAAAAAGAAAATTATTTTTGAAATTTTCAAATCTTAGTTATTTTTAAAATATGAAATTATTGAAAAAATAACAATTCCTATTCCTAATATAATCACCAAATATTGGGCCCATTTCTGAGGAATAAAAGGCTCTCTAAACTTTCCTAAAGTTAAATAATTAATCTCCTGAACTATAGCATTATCTGTTTTACGAATTCCAAATAAATAAACTGGACCTCTTTTATTTTTATCTTCAGCGAACTCGAAAAAAATATTCTTAGTTTCTAGAATTTGCTTGAAATAATCCGATTGGTTTTTGGTATGAAAGAAAAAAATCTTGTATGCTTTATTAGTAGGGTGATCTTTGTGATTTGTAAGTTTAAGCACCCCTTCGTCCATGTTGTCCATAAGCTATTTATTCATTCCATTCTGTTAAATATTCAATAGGCTTTCTCTGTCCTTTTGGCCAATCTATACTTGGGTAACCTACATATAAGATGCCTAAACATTTATCTTCAGTTTTTAATTTAAGAAATTTATTCATTTCTGGAGTATATATAAATTTAGGACTTGACCAGAAAGAACCTAAACCATAGGCAGTTGCCGTTAAGCACATGTTTTGGATTGCGCAAGCAACAGCTTCAACTTCTTCTATCTCTGGGATTTTTTCATTATCTCCTCTTTTCATAGAGACTACAATGGCTACCGATGAAAGAAAAGGTCTTGAGCTTATTTTTTTAAACTTCCCTTCTTTATACAATTCTTTTGGAGTTAAAAGTTGGTACAATTCCCCAAGGTTTTTACTAAGCTTCTCTCTGCTATTGCCCATATAAACTTGAAATTTCCAAGGCTGAGTATTTCCATGAGTTGGTGCCCAAGTTGCATTATTTAATAAATGTTCAACAATTTCTTTATGTACTTTTCTGGATGAAAAAAATGTAGGATATATGGTTCTTCTATTTTTAATTACATCGGTTATTTCGCTTAAATTATATTTCATAAGTATTTTGTATTATATCTAGATATAAACTGTGATTCATTTGTGCCATATTGGTATACTGGCTGGATAATGCAAGTTGATAGGCTTTTTTTGTAACGATATTATTCTTTTGTTGTAAAACCATATTAAGACATTGGCTTAATTCTTTTGAATTACCTACTTCACAAAGATAACCAGTTTCCTTGTCCTTAACTAATTCTGGAATTCCACCAGCTCTTGTTGAAACTACAGGTATTTTACATCCAAATGCTAAATATAATATAGAACCCAAGCCCTCCATTTTAGATGGCATAAAGAAAACGTCAAGATTATTCATGATTTCTGTAACATCCTCTCTAAATCCAAGAAGGTGAATATTACTTTCAAGTGATAAAGAAAGTATATGACTATTAATCTGATCTTTTAATGCTCCCTCACCTGCTATAATAAAGTGAATGCTATTATTTTTATTTATGGTGAGAGCTGCTGTTTCAACAAAAGTTTGATAATCTTTATGATCGGTTAATGCTGCAATATTGCCAATTAGTTTAGATGAATTAGGTAGTCCCAGTTCTTTTCTAAGGTTTGCTTCTCCAGATTTTTCAAGTACTGATTTTCTCCAACTTGAGTAGATTACATCTATTGGAGCTTTTACTTTAGGTTGAATTATTTTTTTTATAGCTTTTGAGACTGTAATTATTTTTTTTATGTAGCCGTAATTGTACTTATAATTTGAAAAAAGAGATTTACCAATAGCAAAATCTACCCTTCTGTGTAGTACAATAGGGGTTTTTGAAAATAATAATAAGTGTGCTATAACACATGCAGTATGGGCATGACTGTCATGTACATGAATAATATTCGGCTGACAACTTTTTATAACCCTTAATAATTTAATAATATATAATAAATCAAATCCAGATTTTTTTTGAGCAGATTTAAAATTAATCTTTTGAATTCTGGCGTATTTTTCAATGGCGCTATTTTTAGTACAGAAAAGTATCTGTTCAATACTTTTGTCTATAGAATTAAGCCCTTCAATAAGATTAACTATTTGTTGTTCTCCTCCCCTCCATGAAAGAGCTGAAGAAACATGAAGTACCCTAAGCGTTTTGTTCATATAACTTTGCTAACTTTTTATATTTCATATGTGTAGAGAACGCTGAATTGTTACAAACTCTGAACCCATTTCTTCCATCTAAAAAACCAAACCTCATAATATATTGTTTGATAAACTTAAAAATCGGATGTACCCAAGATCTAATTTTAGGGAATTTGATTCCCTTATTATACATTTCTCGTGCAGCTATTGTAGAAAATTTATCTATTACCAATAAGTGCTCTTCAATACTTGCAATACTGTAATGTAACAGATCTCCCTTTATAAAACCATGAGTAGCTGTCTTATAAAGTTTGAATTGATCGTGTGGGTTTTGACCCTGCCAGGATCCCTTTGTAGAGTCCCATAATCTTAACTTTTTATCTGGATACCATCCACAATACCTTATCCATTGCCCACAATAATTTGTTAAGCGATTAAACGAATATCCATCGTAAACCCAGTTGTTTTTAGTTTCTATAATGCTTTTCTTTAGAGCTTCCGATAGGCATTCGTCAGCGTCTAATGAAAGTACGTGTTTATGATTTGCCTTAGTAATGGCAAAGTTTTTTTGCTCTATATGTCCGTTAAATTTATTTTTAAAAAAATTTATTTTAAACTCTTTTGCAATCTTTTCAGTAGCGTCGGTACTATAAGAGTCAACTACAATAATTTCGTCTACCACGTCAGATATTGAACTTAAGCAGCGATGTAAATTAGCTTCCTCATTAAAAGTTATTATAACTGCTGATAACTTAACTTTCATAAAGCTTAATTACTACCAAATTGCATCAGGATATAAGAGTGGAAGATGCTGCATTTCAGCCAGAATATATCCAAGATATTCAGTATGAAAGCCATTTTTACCATACTTTAAACTAAATAAATTGTTTTCTGGCACTTTGATTGATGCATTTTCTAATACTGGAGTTACTAATTCTGACCAATCTTTTTTAAGACTACTACTTAATGGACCAATATGATTTTCCTTAGCATATACGTCAGTTTCATTATCTATAAACAGTTCATCGGTGTACATCCAGAGTTCGTCTACTGCAGCTTGTAATTTTTCATTACTTATCTCTGTTCCTAATCCTAATCTAGTCATCCACTCTGAACTCCTTTTTAAGTGATAATTTACTTCTTTAATTGCTTTTTTTGAAATTCCAGATATTGTTTCATCCTTACTCGAAATTAAATTTTCAAAAAGTAATTTATGGAAGCAATCCATGAAAAATTGTCTGGTAAGTATGAAAGCAAAATCTGTATTTGGGGTTTGTACCAAATGAAAGCAACGAAATTCCTTTTCTTTTCTCTTAAATGTTAACTCGTCAGCAGTGGTGTTTCCTTTAATTTCTGCAGCATATTTTAAAAAGCTTTCTGCTTGACCTAGAAGGTCTAGTCCAACATTAGTTATAGCCAAATCTTCCTCTAACAAGGGAGCTTTACTACAATATTCTCCAATTCTATGACTTAATATAAGGGAAGTATCGCCTAACCTTAGGCAAAAATCTAGTAATTTGTTATTCATTAAATGTGTTTTACACCTTCAGGTATTTTATAAAAAGTTGGATGCCTGTATATTTTATCATCAGATGGATCAAAAAAAGCTTCGCAATCACTAGCCTCAGAAGAAACTATATCTTCAGCCTTAACAATCCAAATTCCATTCCCTTCATTTCTTCTTGTATATAAATCTCTAGCTGCTTTCATTGCCATTTCTTTGTCATAAGCATGTAAACTGCCTACGTGCTTAAAAGGACGTCCCGCCTTAACTCTTAAAAAAACTTCCCACAGTATTCCTTGATCATCGTTAGCCATATTATGCTGATTTCTTTTTTACATTTATCTTTTCTGCATATGCTTTAGCAGCTTCTCTTACCCATTTTCCATCATCATGCGCCTTGATGTGATGTCTTATTCTTCGCTTGTTACCAGGGCCATTACCTTTTACTACATTCCAAAACTCGTCCCAATTAATTGGAGAATAATCGTAGTGTTTAGTTTCTTTATTTAAATGTAATTTAGGATCTGGAAAAGTTAATCCTAAATGATGTCCCTGCTCGATGGTTTTGTCTATAAATAGTTGTCTTAATGCATCATTAGATTCTCTTTTAATTCGCCATTTTAAAGACTGATTGGAATGGGCACTTTCAGAGTCATGTGGACCAAACATCATTATAGAGGGCCACCACCAACGATTAATAGCATCTTGAGCCATTTCTTTTTGCTCAGCTGTTCCAGCAGCTAACTGAGCCATTATTTCAAACCCTTGTCTTTGATGGAAACTTTCTTCCATACATATTTTAACCATAGCTCTTGAATATGGGCCATAAGAGGTTCCTTGAAGAGAAACTTGGTTTACAATTGCTGCACCATCAACCAACCAACCTATAGCACCCATATCTGCCCAACTTAAGGTTGGATAGTTAAAGACGCTTGAATATTTTGCTTTGCCTTCGTGAAGCCATTGTAGGAATTGTTCTCTTTTTACACCTAAAGTTTCTGCAGCACAATACAAATACAAACCGTGACCTGCTTCGTCTTGAATTTTTGCCATTAGAATTTTCTTACTTCTCAAACTTGGAGCTCTTGTCAACCAATTTCCCTCTGGTTGCATTCCAATAATTTCTGAGTGGGCGTGCTGGGAAATTTGACGAATTAAAGTTTGCCTGTATTTTTCAGGCATCCAGTCTTTTGGTTCTATTTTGATATCGGCATCAATTTTTTGTTGAAATTGATTTAATAAATCTTGATTTTCCATATCCTAAATTTTTAATTCTTTAAAATTACTAAGAATTTCATGTCCCTCTAGATTTTGTTCACCCCAATTATCTAACTCTGTTACTGACCATAATTTCGGAAAAAATGTTCTTCTCTGGTATTTTGGATGCATGTATTTTTTCCAGTCACTTCCTCCAGTAGCTTTTTCAACTTTATTAGCTCCGTCCAAATATTTTGAAGCTGTATTAAAATGCTGCATAACCCATTTAACATTCACCGTATGGTCTAAATGTCTCATTGAATTAACAAGATCAATATTGTTTTTTTCTTTATCTGGAAGATTATCAAACAGAGACCAAATATTTTTATTGTTATATTTTTTCATAAAATCAATAAAATCTTCCATATATTTTTCTTCAAAAAGTTTAATCATAATAGACTTTTCACCTGTCTTGTGATTTTTTCCTGCAGCTTGCCAATAAAGATGTTCAAAGGCATGTTTAAAAGGTGTATTTCTATTAATTGTTTTGCGAAATCTAAAATCTATTAAATTAATTAACTCGGTACAAGCAAACTCAATTTTTCTATATTGAGCGCTCTGAAAGCCACTAGCTGGAGCAAGTGTTTTTCTAAATTTCATATACTGTTCCAATTCCATACCATCTTTCATAATCTTAAAAGAACTACAAAGCATGTCAAAGTATCTGCTTACCCTTTCCAGCCTCTCTGAAAAGAAAACAGCAACAAGTTGTTTTTTATTGGCCAGCTGTTCCAGCTCCCACAAGATCATTTTGAATAAAAGCTCATTTATTTGATGGTAGACTATAAAAACCATTTCATCTGGTAAATCACTTCTTTGTATTTGAAGGTTTAATAATGATTCCGTTTGGATGTAATCCCAATAAGTAAGTGGTTTAAAACTTTTCAAGCCTTCTAAGAATGATTCGGTGTTTAATCCTTTTTCTGCTAATGTTTTTAAAATCTCTTTATCTATTTCTTTACTCATTATCTAAAGTGTTCCTCGATTTGCTTGTTCTCTCTCAATAGATTCAAAAAGGGCCTTGAAATTTCCTGCACCAAATCCTCTAGCTCCCATTCTTTGAATTATTTCAAAAAATAAAGTCGGCCTATCTTCTACTGGTTTAGTGAAAATTTGTAACAAATACCCTTCTTCATCAGCATCTACTAAAATGGCTAAATCCTGCAAATCTTGGATATTCTCCTTCATAATTTTCATATGACTCCCCAGCCTTTCTGGAATTTCGTGATAATATTCGTTTGGAGGGGCAGATAGGAATTCAACACCTCTTAATTTAAGTTTTTTAACCGTTTCAATAATATTATCTGTTGCAATTGCTATATGCTGAACCCCAGAGCCCTCATAAAAATCCAAGTATTCTTCAATCTGTGATCTTTTTTTAGCTTTGGCTGGTTCATTTATTGGGAATTTTATTCTTCCATTTCCATTACTCATGACTTTACTCATTAATGCAGAATATTCAGTATGAATTTGCTTATCGTCAAAAGACAAAAAGTTAACAAATCCCATTACATCTTCGTACCATTTCACCCAAGTATTCATTTCACCCCACCCTACATTGCCCACCATATGGTCGACGTATTTTAATCCAACTTCAGAAGGGTTATAACTGGATTCCCATTTTCTAAAACCGGGCAAAAATTCTCCTTTGTAATTTTTTCTTTCTATGAAAAGGTGAACAGTTTCTCCATAAGTATATATCCCAGATTTTACAACTTCTCCATGCTCATCACTTTCCTTTACAGGTTTTAAATACGATTTAGCACCTCTTTTTATTGTTTCTTCATACGACTTTTGAGAGTCTTCTACCCAAAGAGCAATTATTTTAACCCCGTCTCCATGCTTTTGCACATGATTCCCTACTTCAGATTCACTATTTAAAGCAGTGGTTAATACTAATTTAATTTTATCTTGTTTTAAAACATAAGAAACTCTGTCCTTCCAGCCTGTTTCTAAACCTGCATAAGCCAGCGATTGAAATCCAAAGGCGGTTTTATAAAAGTGCGCTGCTTGTTTGGCATTACCAACATAGAACTCAATGTAATCCGTTCCTAAGAGCGGTAAAAAATCTTGGGCATTTTCAAATATTTTTTCTAATCCGTAATCTGTATTCGTTAAATTTTTCGCCATGTTTATTTAGTTCAGTCGTGAATCCAAGATTTGTAATAGTCTTTAACTTCTAATTCTAATGCTTGAACCGTTAATTGTAGAGGCTTAAAAGTATCGACCATAACTGCCAACTCCTCGGTCAATTTTTTCCCAATACTTCTTTCGTAAGCACCTGGATGAGGACCGTGAGGGATACCCGATGGATGTAATGTAATTTGCCCTTCTTCAATATCATTTCTACTCATAAAATCACCATCAACATAGTATAATACTTCATCAGAATCAATATTGCTGTGATTATAAGGAGCAGGAATTGCATCTGGATGGTAGTCGTAAAGTCTGGGGCAAAAAGAACAGATTACAAAAGCGGGAGTTTCAAATGTTTGGTGAACTGGTGGTGGTTGATGAACTCTACCTGTTATAGGTTCAAAATCGTGAATAGAAAATGCATATGGATAATTATAACCATCCCATCCAACAACGTCATATGGATGAGAAGAATATGTGTAATCATACAAAAAACCTTCTTTTTTGATTTTAATTAAAAAGTCACCTTTCTCGTCGTGAGTTTTTAAATTTTTTGGAACTCGAAGGTCTCTCTCACAAAATGGAGCATGTTCTAAATGTTGACCGAACCAATTTCTATATCTTTTCGGGGTGTAAATAGGGTGCTTAGATTCAATAATAAAATGTCTATTGTCATTATCTTTAAACTCTAAATTGTAAATAATTCCTCTAGGAATTACTAAATAATCTCCTTGAAAAAAATCTATTTGTCCTAGTTGTGATTTTAGTACTCCTTCGCCCTTATGAATGAAAATTACTTCATCTGCGTCTACATTTTTATAAAAATATTTTGAGGCTGTTTGCTTAGGACTTGCCAAATGAATGGTTACGTCAGAATTGGTCAAAACAGGTGTTCTGGAAAATAAAAAATCTAATTTGTTTTGCAATTGAAAACCTTTAAAAGCTCTCATTTTCATATTATGACTTACAGCAATTTTTGGAGAAACGTCTACCCCCTTTTTAATGTCTTTTACTTGTGTTGGAGGATGTAAGTGGTATAATAAAGAGGACATGCCGTCGAAGCCAACTGTGCCAAAAAGTTGTTCGTAATGAAGTGTTCCATCTTTTTTTCTAAAAGTGGTATGGCGTTTATGTGGAACATTACCTAACTTATGGTATCTAGGCATTCTTTATATTTTTAGCATAAATTATAAAAAAAGTGGGTAACAATTAGAAAAAACTAACAAATAATCAAACTTTTCTAAATTTAAAAGGAAGCTTTTATCTTTCTTTTTAAACTAGAATTAGCAATTTTAAAAGATTTTTGGGTGTTTTTAAACTTCTTGTAAGCAGACAGCGTTAAAAACATGTAAGAATCTAAATTTGTAGGGTTTCCACGGATTTGCCCTG
>Ga0115572_10001472_pt1 | contig 19121 bp, 18 predicted proteins | sample COGITO_mtgs_1206_FD_88681 | JGI IMG/M metagenome (GOLD analysis project Ga0115572, IMG submission 88681) | Pelagic marine microbial communities from North Sea - COGITO_mtgs_120607 | ecosystem: Environmental > Aquatic > Marine > Epipelagic | place: Germany:Helgoland, sampling site Kabeltonne... | reverse complement strand
GCCATGCGCGCCAAGTGCGCGAGGTGCTTCGCCCCATTTTTCCTGGCTATTTATTCATCCGCTTTGGCGCCGAGCGCAGCGATTGGCGCAAAATTAATTCGACTTTCGGCGTGACGCGCCTGATTAGCTTTGAAAAAGCTTTGCCTGCCGCGGTGCCGGACCAGCTGATGCAAGGCTTGCAAGCCCGTTGTGATGCCGCCCATGTTCTGCAGCCATTGGATGATTTAAAGGTCGGCGAGAGGGTTAAAATGCTCTCGGGAGCCTTCGGCGAGTTTATTGGCGAGATTGAAACTTTTGTCGCAAATGATTGCGTGCGTCTGTTGTTAGACTTTATGGGACAGGTGACGCGGGTCGATGTTGCTATCGCAGATATTGAGCGCGAAAAGGGGTAAAATCATCAATTCTTGATGGTTTTAATAGGCCTCCGAATATGCTCTATTCTGCTCGAACTAGCACTCGGGGGTTCACCCTCGAGTGCGGTAGCCTGCCTAGGTTTTGAAAAGAATGAATTTTCCTATGAGACGTGAGACAACAAAGATGAGTGCCGCCTAATGCGCGTGCTTGTGACCGGCGGTGCTGGCTATATTGGCAGCCACACATTGGTGGAGCTTCTGACGGAAGGTCACGAAGCCTTTGTCATTGATAATCTCTCAAATGGGCATGAAGAGGCTTTGTCTCGCGTCAAACAGCTTGCCAATAAGGATTTTGGCTTTGTTAAGGGCGATATTCGCGATGGGGAGACGCTGGATAAGGTGTTCACTGCGTTTAAGCCCGAAGCTGTTATTCATTTTGCCGGTCTCAAAGCGGTTGGCGAAAGCGTCGAGCAGCCGCTCACCTATTATGAGAATAATGTAGCCGGTTCAGTTGAACTCCTAAAAGCTATGGATGCACATGATTGCAAGAAAATTGTCTTTTCTTCATCAGCCACGGTCTATGGAACGCCGCAATATTTGCCGCTTGATGAAGATCACCCTGTTTCGCCGGTTAATCCTTACGGTCAGACAAAGCTCATGGTCGAAAATATCCTAAAAGACTGGGCGCATGATGGGCGCAGCGCGACTGCGCTTCGCTATTTCAACCCGGTAGGCGCCCATGTTTCGGGTCGCATTGGTGAAGATCCGCATGGCATCCCCAATAATCTCATGCCCTATATTGCCCAAGTCGCCATTGGCAAACGTGAAGCATTGCAAATATTTGGCCATGACTATGACACACGCGATGGCACAGGCGAGCGCGACTATATCCATGTCACCGATTTGGCCAAAGCGCATTTAGCCGCGCTTGGGGCTATGAGTGAAGCATCGGGCTTTGCTGTCTATAATGTAGGCACAGGCCAGGGAACGACCGTAAAAGAATTGCTTGCCGCCTATGGCAATACGGTGGGTCGAGGAATACCCTTTAAGACTGTTGCGCGCCGGTCAGGCGATGTCGCCAGCTCCGTCGCCAGCCCAAAAAAAGCCAATGAGCGGCTTCATTGGATTGCAACATTATCAGTTCATGATGCGACATCGTCCTCTTGGAATTGGCAATCGCAAAACCCTGATGGGTATGTTTCGTGACTAAAATCATTCCCATAATCCTCTCCGGTGGCGCGGGTTCGCGGCTCTGGCCTGTTTCGCGTCGCATGCATCCAAAGCCCTTTATGGAGGTGGCCGGCAAGCCGCTTTTGGCGCATGCGCTTGAACGCGCCGCGCTGATTGCCGATGAGGCTCTGATTGTTACCAATCAAGATCATTATTTCCTCACTGAAAAATTGCTGCAGGAATTACCAGAGGCGCCGAAGGTATCTTACTTGTTGGAGCCGAAAGGGCGCAATACGGCGCCAGCCATTGGGTTGGCTGTGCGGCATATTCAAAAAGCCCATGGTGATGATGCCGTATGTCTCGTCCTCGCAGCTGATCACTTGATTTCTGATGATGCGGCTTTTGAGAAGGCCGTCGCCCAAGCGGCAGATCAGGCGCAAGAGGGTAATCTCGTCGTCTTTGGCATTCGCCCGACTGGCCCGGAGACCGGCTATGGCTATTTGAAGGTCGCGGCTGCGGGCAATAAACCTCAGCCCTTGCAGAGTTTTGTCGAAAAGCCCGACCGCGCAACCGCTGAGAAATATCTCGCTGAAGGACGCTATTACTGGAACTCAGGCATGTTTTGTTTCACCGCCGGTATGATGGCCGAAAACATGGCGGCGCATGCCGGTGATGTGTGGGCGGCGTCGGAGGCGGCTTTTGCCGAAGCACAAGAGGATGAGGGCGTGACCCGTTTTGAGGAAGCTAGCTTCATCGCCCAGCCGGATATTTCTATCGACTATGCCGTGATGGAAAAAGCCCAAAAGATAGCCATGGTACCGGCCGGCTTTGGTTGGTCAGATGTCGGCTCTTGGGATGCTGTGGCAGGCGCGCATGAGGCTGACCTGGATGGTAATAGTGCTGCTGGTGTCGAGAAGATGCACTTTGTCGGTGCGGCCAATACGCATGTTGAAATCACAAGCCACACAGAGAAGGCGATTGCCGCCATTGGAACTCAAAACCTCGTTATTGTGGACACGCCTGATGTATTGTTAGTAGCTGACCGTTCCAAGTCTCAAGAAGTGAAGCTGGTTGTCGAGGCGCTGCAAGCCGGTGTCGATGCTGAATTGACCGAGCTTCCCGCTACCGTGCACCGGCCTTGGGGCACTTATGCGACGCTGAAACAAGAAGACGGTTATCAAGTCAAACGCATCACTGTCGCGCCTAGGCAAAAGCTCAGCCTGCAATATCATCATAAGCGGGCCGAGCATTGGGTGGTGACGCAGGGCAAAGCTATTGTGCAGGTGGGTGACGAAAAATTTGAAACTGGCCCGGGTGAATATCGTTATATTCCGCTGGGTGAAAAACATCGGCTGACGAATGTCGGAGATGGCGAGCTTGTCCTGATTGAGGTGCAGGTCGGCACCTATCTCGGCGAGGACGACATTGTCCGAATTGAGGATATTTATGGGCGATAATGCATCGGACGATCGCTTTCAGGATTTTTTGAAAGGCGGAATTGAAAGCGATGACACCTTTTTCAATAATTAAAACAAGCAGGCTTTATTTGGTGGCCTTGACGCTATTTTTGGCTTGCGAATTATGGATAGTTTCATTTTTCATCTCGAATGAGCGGAATTTTCCGGAGCTTTATCAACTACTCAGTGTTTGCGCTATTTTTCTATTCCTTAACTTTCTAGTTACCTATTTGCACGCCAAAACCTCCCAAAAATTAGGTATAAACATTTCAATTGATAGTTTTGATAGGAATCTCCTCCCAGATGGCGGCTTATTTACGTCCATTATTTCTGAATTAAATCAAAAAATTATTATCGACCCGAACAGATTCGCCCAACAGTTTTTCTTCCCGTTAGGCGTTGTTGTAAGTCGCGCGCTATATTTGTTTTTTCTTGCAATATTTATTTTTCTTTTTTTATCGGGAAAACAGTATCTCGGTATATTAATTCTATTCGTATGCTTAATCCCTCTCATTTTGATAACTAAAAACTTTCTGAACAAACTGGGGCGAAAAATTCAAGATATCTCTCAGCTTAGGCTGAGTATTCTAAACGACTTCGTGAACGGCTATTACGAGCTTTATTCGGGGAACGCGGTCAAAACTCTCCGTGCTAGGTTTGTTGATGAGACTAATGGCCTCGGAAATAACCTACTTAAACTGCAATTGTTTAATTTGTTACCGCGGGTTTCTGTAGAAACTGTTTTGGTGTGTGCAGCTTTGATCTTTATGTATTTCGGAAAAAATTCAAGTTTTGATGTTCAGTCGGTAACACAATTCAGTTTGGGTTTAGGATATATAATCGTGCGAGTGATGCCTCAAATTCAGCAACTTTTTCTTTCGGTTTCAAATGTTCAAACCATGATGCCTTTATATAAGAGCTATCTAGAAGGCTTAAGGTTGTCAAAGCAATCGCCAGAAGTCGAATTACTGTTTGAGAAAGAGGTTTTAAATATAAAAAAACAGCATTTAGAAATAGGTGGAAGAGAAATTATCGTGCCTCACATGCGTATTTCTAACGGAACAAAGATTGCGATTACAGGGGTAAGTGGGATAGGGAAAAGTACGTTCCTGAAGTTGGTCTTGCATGCGCTTAAAAATAAGTCACCCTCTCTTACTGTTAGATATTGTCCGCAATTTCCTTGGCTGTTCAATGAAGATTTGTCGTTTAATGTCTTTTTCGGAGAAGGTCTGAATGAGAAAACCGCGCGTCAGTTAGCTGAATTTAACTTTCACGCTTCCGAAGATAATTTTAAGAATAAAATACCCGCTTTATCCGGAGGGGAGAAAATGCGATTGGGCTTGGCTCGCACATTTGCAAGCAAGTCTGATATTGTGTTGCTTGACGAACCCACATCCGGCCTTGATTTTGATAACCGTCGGTTTGTGATGGATAAAATATTTTCTCAGAAAACTATTTTAATTATGGCAACTCATGATCAGGAGCTTATTAATCATTGTGATCAGTGTTATGAATTACAGGAAAATCCAGCATGATACTTTTGCTCGTAGATTCCTATCCCGCTCTATTTAATGTCGTCAATTTGTTAAGGGAACGCTCGATTAATTCGCCTCCTATCATCTTAGCTACTTCATATTTGGATGTTGATAAGTTAGACGCTCTTCTTGATTATATTGGCATCGAGGAAACAATGTGTACTTCTACCGATAGTCTAAATTTTGATACATTCTCTCAAATAATCGTTTCATTCAATGCGCATGCCAAGAAAAGCTTTCTTAGGATTCGCAATGTTGACAAAGAAAAAATATACTATCTTAAGGTAGATCAGCCTCGTAAATCGGTGCCGCTATTGAGAGCTATTTTAGAAGGCCGTCCTTATAGTCATACCTTCAAAGAGATTGGTTGGTATTTTCTTTTGAGCGCAATCGGAAATCATAGATATTGCCTCGTGCGAGGAGACAACAATTTAATTTTTTGTGGCTTTGAACCCGAATACGTAACTAATTTTAAAAAATGGAGAACTGGTTACACTAGGATCAATGTGCCGCTGTTGGGTAAAACATCGTCTGGACGTATTTGTCTTATTGTCGATCCCGGTTCAGGTATACCTGGGTTGAAAAATACAGGATTTCTTATCGAAAAAATGGTTGCTTATGCGAATGAAGAATTCCGACCTGGAGAAATATACTTTAAACGGCACCCAACGAGGCCATCCGGAAATGATTTGGCTATAAATGAAATTAATATTTTGCCCGACTTTGTTCCTTATGAAGTCTATGTGAATCAAAAAACCACCATTTTGACATTAATGGGAAAAGTCGTAAGAGATGTTAATATTTTCCCGGAAAAAATTATAAGTTTCTTGGCATTAGCCGAATGGCAGCATGACAGCTATAGACGTCGTTATGTTGATAGCTTCGGAAGCTTACGAAAGGATGTTGCTTTCCGATGAGTATGGTTTTCTTGGTTCAAGGCAGAAAAGTAGAATATGAATATTGGTGTAATGAACTCAACGGTCGAGACTTTATATTCGCAACATGGGACAAAGAAATTAAAGGGGCATTGTTTATACCCAACACCACATGGGCCGAGGGCCGCGCTATACTCTATAGTCAAGCTAAAAAATATTTCCCCAACTTTCTATCTGTTACTTTCATTGATGGCGATGCGCGCATCGAGTCAGGTAATTTAAGCGAATACTTGGCCTTTTGGCACAAGAATAGTGATCTTGATGTTCTTGTGCCATGGTGTGACAAAATAAATCGCTTTAGCTTTGTAAAATCTATCGCCGCGAGCGGTGGAATTTTTGACACTGATGAACTTTTCCAAACGTTCTCAAGACGATACCTAAAAAGTGAGTTTTCAGATCGGTCCCCTTTTGTCACGACATATGACGATAAATCGTGGTGGTATGCGTGTTTTATTATGCAAGCAAAAATCCGGAATATTGGGACATCAAGGGGAAGGATTTTTTCAAAGCTAGAGGTTAAAAATACTGTTCACGGTGATAATTATTCAAGAAAAATTGACTGGTTCGAATTTGAATCGATTATGAAAAAAGAGCACCTTAAAATTCGCTTTCCATTAAGTGTATATTGCCAGCAAGCACCTTGGTATTCGCGTTTATTTTTGTTTATTGATTTTCTTTATGTGTTCGTGAAATACAATCGAGGCAGATTAGGTTGAAAGCTGTTTTATTAAATTCAACTCGTGAAATTGACCATATTGGGTGTCAGCTTACGTCGATTGGATTAATAAAATTTTTAACCTTCAACGGTTTTGATATTGTTGCAGAAGTTCCGTTTAAGTCAGACAACCTGGCATCCACAATTGAATATTACAGAAAGTTGAATGTTGTATTCATTGTCAATGGTGAAGGTACGTTCCACTCAAATCAGCCTGAATGTGTTAGATTAATCAACTGTTTGGATCGTTTGGAGCACCGCTGCGCTTTAATCAATTCTCAATATTTCAAGATAAGCAGTGAATTATCCTCAAGAATAAGCTTGATGCCTTTTGTGGCATTGCGGACAGAATTGGACCGCGATGAGGCATTATCGGACATACCGCAAGCAACTTTTCTTCCTGATATGATTTTTAATAGTTTTGAAATATCTCACACAGAAGCAATTTGTGAGAAGATCTTAATTTCTGATAGTCACCTCCAGGGGTTGAATTATACAGATGCCTATAAGATTTTAGCCGACGACACAAAAGGTTGGCTTTCAATAAACGTTCATAGGCCTGGGGAGGTTAAGACAGGATTTCGAAGAAATCTTGAAAAACTTCGGCTGCTTCTTTGTCCGACGGAACAAAATCTAAATAAATACTTTAGTCGAACAGCGAATGAAGTATTTTCCGAATTGGGAAAATGCTCACACCTTATAACCGGTCGTTATCATCTAGCTTGCCTGTCAATCATGGCAGGTAAACCGGTTCAAGTCGTTCCAACAAATACACCCAAACTCTCGAGGCTGATGCATTCTTTCTGCGACTCGATCGATGGGGTTCACTATCCAAAAGAAAAAGTTTTAGACACTATTCACCGGCAGATTTCATCTTTCTCTAATCTGAAAAGTCTTTTTAATGATTAAGGCAGTGGTCCTCAGTTTAGAAGGCAGCGCCCGGCGGGGTGTTTTCAAAAAAAACAATCATTGTGTTGATTATAATTTTTTCAATGCCGTGTTATATGAAGATATTCATCCTTCAGAAATTGAAATTCGGCACACTCTGAGCCAGACAGAGGTCTCTTGCGCCTATTCTCATTCGCAGATTTACCGTGATTTTATAGCCTCAGAGGAAAAGACGGCGCTTATCCTCGAAGATGATGTGACCGTGAACCCTGACCTTTACATGATGAATATCCAGACTTTAGCCAGTTTCATAGAGAGTCAAAGTCAGCCGACGGTCCTTTTCCTAGGGGGGATGAGGGATATTAGATCACATAGAATCTATTTCGTTGGTCGAAAGACACAGCTAGAGGGTATTGCCTTATTAAAAAATTTCCACAGTGAACGCTTTCTTCATAGAACGTGTTGTTATCTTCTAAATAGAGAAGCTGCTGGTGTTTTAATTAAAACTAACTCGCCGATAAGACACGTAGCTGATGATTGGTCGGAACTAAATGCTCAGATACCGATAAATTACTATCTGGTAAAACATGATATTTTCTCCCATCCACCTGACCAGGAGTCTTCACAAATTCATCATTCTCGAATGGCGCAAACTGGATTGAGCCGAGTTTTGGCTGTTATCGTCCGACTCATAAAATCAAATTTTTTGCGGTCACAACTGCTTCTCCAGTATTTTATGGAGTGGATCAAAGCGCTAAGGCTTAAAGTTGGCAGTTAGCAAAAGGCGCTTAGCAAAAAGTAGCTGCCTTATTCAAAATGGTTCAAGTGTTGATGATAAAATTAGAATTTCATCTGTTTGTGGCATGCTTACTTTTTGCGAAGAAACGATAGAAAACACATGTCGCTGCTAAAAGCCATTCCTCTTGCTTCGCTCGTTTATGATTTCTTTTTTGGCTTATCAGCCGGAGTAGGTGCCCTTTTTTTTTCGATCATTGTCTTTCTTCGCCATGGTCGAAAAAAACTCTTTGCCAAGATCTACGGAATTGACGTTATTGGTGGATTAATTCTTCTTTACTTGGCCGTTGGTATTTTATTTTCAGATGGCGATTTAACTATATTACTTACCTTCATTAAAGTTGTTCTAATTTCTAGTGTTTGTTACCGATTCATCAAGATAAATACGGAGATTGACGCTCTTCCCAAATTTTTGGCTATTGCCTGCATTTTGCAAGCCCTTTTCGTTCTGTTTGTATTTTTATATCCTCAGGCGGAAGCTTTTGGAAATTTCCTTCGTCCCTCGAATTCTCACTTATTTAACACCTATGGTGAAGATCATCCTCTTAGGTTCAGATTATATCCTGCCTCTGGTCAATTAGTATCTGGTCTCGCGATAGTTATCGGTTTTTGTTTTCTGGTATTGACCGCTTCATTAGTTAAAAATCGCGGCCGCCATCGGACCTCGAACCTTGTTTTGTTGATATCTGGCACTGCCTCAGCAATCGTTTTAGGTTTTTTATCGGGTAGAAGTTTTCTTATATTTCCTTTGTTTCTATGTTTGTTTCTGCTCGCGAGAGAACCCCGTAAATTTCTTTTATATTTTAGCATTTTTTTGCTTGGCGTTGCCGCCTATCTATTTGTGTCAGGGGGCTTTTCAAATAATCTCAATCGTTGGCTCTTTGAACCCGTTTACCGACTTCTGAGCGAAGGGCGCCTTGCAACCTTATCAACGGATAATCTTTTCGAGAGACATCTTTTTATTCCCTCCTCGGACTTTATCTTGGCTCACTCATTTTCTTTCAAAAGCGATGGGATTTGGACCGCCGGAACTGATAGCGGCTGGTTGCGTTATTTGTACCTTGGAGGACCCATATTTCTTCTATTATTAATTTCCTTTCATACGAGTAGCTTTAAAAGCATTTTGAAAATGCCGGCCAATTATGCTTTGCATATAGGTCTTATTTTTCTCGTCCTTCTAAAACAAGAATTTTCAACGAACGCCAGTGCCGTTGGGCTGTCAATTTTATCATACGCCTATTTTGCGAAAGTGTTTTATGCAAGCCGAAAGTAAGAAATGCATCATAAGCGGCTTCCCACCAAATATTATGGATGGTGGGGGCTTTGTGACTCGAGCCTTACTTGAAAGATTTATAGTAGGGGAAAAAGAAGTTGTGTCTCGGGGAGAGGGTTGGAAAACTAAATTTTTCTATGCTCTTTGGGGGATGGTCTTGCTTCCTTTCATACATCCAATCTTCACGCGATATTTACCCATATTATCGACACTGAGGCGAAATCATATATTTCTTAACTTTAGCCAAACTTTCGGTTGTTTATTTTTTCATAGAAACGCGACAATTATTATCCATGATTTGCAGTGTCACAGGCCGCATACGTTTCTTGCCTGGGTTATTTTATCTGAAAGAATTCTATTAAAGCGCGCATTAAAAATAGTGACGCTTACTGAAAGGGACGCAAAATATGTTCGCAGGTTCTACAAAGTTGACCAGAAAAAGGTGCAATGCATATTTGAGAATGCCTTTGGTCAGATAGCGGCTTTTCGCAAGACGGTAGGCAAAAGAAAAAAAATAGTTTTTATCGGTTCCCTTGCTCGGGAAGAAAACTATGTCGGCGTAACATGGTTCGTTAAAAACATTCTCAATCGAATTCCTTACGAGCTCGTAATAGTGGGGAGTTATGATGCCCAATTCCTCAAAAATGACAAAATTTTTTACGAGAGATATGTTCAAGATTTAGATCTATATTTAAAAAATTTCTCAGTTGCGATTGCACCGATGTTCACGTCTCAGGGCGTTAAAGTAAAAATTGTTGAGGCTCTTCTTGCGGGCTTGCCAGTGTTAAGTACCAAATCTGGCATTTCTGGGCTTACCGGTATCCCAAAAACGTTTGTTTCAAATGACCCAAAGACTTGGGTGGAGATACTATCTGGGGACATAGATTTTGAGTTCGAAGGTATTCCTAACAAATCAAAAAATGCAGGAAATAATAACCGAGCGGTCAACAATCGACTTCTAACTAAAAGTTAGAGTTTTTCCTTTAGAGCGCCGCCGATCAACGCCGCCCGATTGCCTTGTAACTGAAAGATGAGAATGGAAATACCTGTCACGTTTTGTGTAAAATATAGGCTTATTTACAAGCAGCCTTACCTCTGTGGAGAGAAATCAGCTCTGATTAGGCTTTCTTAATATGGAAGAAAAAGTTTCGAAAAAGTGCTCAATATCCATCGTAAGCCATGGACAATTCGATTTGGTATCCGACCTTTTGAATGACCTGGAAGCTTTTGCGAAAAATATTCATGAGATTATTTTGACAATAAATATCCCGGAAACTTTTGCAGTCGAGCCGTATACCAACAATATAGTCGTTATCCAGAACGAAATTCCCTGTGGTTTTGGAGCTAATCACAACACGGCCTTTTCTTATTGCAGTGCAGATATTTTTTTAGTTTTGAACCCTGATCTAAGAATTATCGACTTTGATTTCGACTTGTTCTTACGAGAACTATGTTCCAAAGATGTTGGTTTGGTGACGCCAATTGTGGAGAATGCCAACGGCTCTATCGAAGACCACGTTAGGCCTTATCCAACTCCTTTAAATTTGGCTCAGAGGGTTCTAGGCAGATTATTTTCTCACAAGCCAGAATACCCCAGTCAATTGAAAGTAAAAACTCCATATTGGATAGCCGGCATGTTCATGGGTTTCAAAAGCTCTATGTTTAGGGAAGTCGGTGGTTTTGATACCCGCTATTTCATGTATATGGAAGATGTTGATATTTGCGCAAAAATTTTAAATGCCGGCTATAAAATTGGGATAGATTCAGGCAATAAAATAATTCATGACGCCCGACGAGGCAGCCAGCGAAATCTCAGATTATTTCTGATACACTTTGCAAGTTACATAAAATATTTCAGGAAATGGGCAGGAAAATAAATTCATGAATATCGCTGATTATAACCTTGCAGGTCTGAAGCTCCTTAAGCCTGAAGTTTTTCATGACAACCGGGGTTATTTTTTTGAGAAGTACAATTTCAAACTGTACTCGGATCAAGGGATTGATGACAATTTCGTGCAGGATAACATATCCTTCTCACCAGATGCAGGAACGTTGAGAGGGCTTCACATGCAGGCTCCTCCTTTTCCACAAGGTAAATTGGTTAGTGTTGTTCGAGGCGCAATCTTTGACGTGGCGGTCGATGTTCGACGTGAAAGCCCGACCTACGGATGGTGGTCTGCCGTCGAGCTTAACGATTCAAATCACCTGCAATTCTGGATACCGGCCGGGTTCTTGCATGGGTTTCAGACACTGCAACCTGAAACGATTGTGACATATAAATGTTCCGGTTTTTACGATCAGGCCTCCGAGATAGGGGTTCGATTTGATGATAGCGAACTGTCAATTGACTGGCCGCATCCCACGCCTGCCACTTTGTCAGAAAAGGATGCTGGCCTCCCGAATTTTGAGAATTTTCAATCTCCGTTCTAGACGAGTTTAAATGACCAACATCAAACTAATGGTTACGGGCGGGGCAGGTTTCATTGGCTCAGTGGTCGTCCGCGAGGCCTTAAAATGTGGCTATTCCATTATCAATATCGATGCGCTGACCTATGCGGCCAATAAGGAAAACTTATCTTCAGTTGCCAGCCATGAAAATTATTTTTTTGAACAAAATGATATTCGCGATCGAGAGAAGCTTACTTATATTTTTGATAAACACCAGCCGGACGCCATTATGCATTTGGCGGCTGAAAGCCATGTCGATCGCTCAATTGACGGGCCTACTGATTTTATTGAGACGAATATCGTGGGTACGTTTAATCTTTTGGAAGTCTCGCGAAGCTACTGGGAAGAGCGAGGCAGGCCGGATGCATTCCGCTTCCATCATGTCAGCACAGATGAGGTTTATGGAAGTCTGCCGGCAGATCCATCAGTTCTTTTTACTGAGGAGACACCCTACGATCCTAGTAGTCCTTATTCCGCCTCAAAGGCGGGCTCGGATCATCTCGTGCGTGCTTGGCAGGAGACGTATGAGTTGCCAGTGGTCATTACGAATTGCTCAAACAACTACGGTCCTTTCCAGTTTCCAGAAAAATTAATACCCGTTATTATCCTTAATGCTTTGGCTGAAAAATCCATACCGATCTATGGTGAAGGCAGCAATATTCGTGACTGGCTTTTTGTTTATGATCATGTGAGTGCTCTTTTGCGGGTTCTGCAAGACGGTGAAATTGGTCGTACCTATAATATTGGCGGAAACAATGAGCTCACCAATGTAGAATTAGCGAAGACCCTTTGCGGTATTTTGGATCGCCTTAGACCACGTGCAAACGGTCAATATGAGGACCTAATAAAATTTGTCACCGATCGCCCGGGGCATGACGCGCGCTATGCAATCGATGCAAGCCGAATTAAACACGAACTTGGCTGGGAACCATCCGTTACTGTTGAGCAGGGTTTGGAGAAAACGGTTATCTGGTACTTGGAAAATGAAGACTGGTGGCGTCCGCTTTTGGAAAGAAAAGGCGTCGGCGTTCGCCTTGGTGGCGGTAAAAAGTGATATTGGTTTTCGGAGAATCCGGACAAATCGCTGGCGAGCTTCAATTATTTGAAGACATTGTTTCACTTAACCGGCGCCAAGCTGATTTGCGTAGCCCTGAACAGTGCGCTGACCTTATTCGAGAGCATAAACCGGAAGCCGTCATAAATGCGGCCGCTTATACCGCCGTTGATAAAGCGGAAAAGGAAGAAGCGCTGGCGATGACCATTAACGGCGATGCGCCAACTCAGATGGCTGAAGCATGCGCAGAGCTGGGTATTCCTTTTGTGCAGATATCAACTGATTATGTTTTCGACGGAACCGGTCAAAAGGCTTGGTTGCCTCAGAGTAAAACAAATCCAAAAAATGCTTATGGCCGAAGCAAGGAGGCAGGTGAGAAGGGCGTTAGTGAGAGCGGTGCGGTTTATGGAATACTAAGAACTTCTTGGGTGATTTCTAGTCGGGGTGACAATTTTATAAAGACCATGCTTCGCTTATCGGAAACGCGCAATGAGCTGTCAATTGTGAGTGACCAAATTGGCGCTCCTACGCCCGCACGGGATATTGCACATGCTTGTTATAAAATGGCCAAAGATTTAATTACAAATTCCAAAAAATCAGGAAGATATCATTTTTCCGGTTCGCCAAATGTGAGTTGGTACGACTTTGCTTGTGAAATCTTTCGTCAGACCGGTCGCGATATTGACCTCACGCCGATTTTATCAGCTGATTATCCGACTGCGGCCTCTCGTCCGCCTAATTCAAGATTGAATTGCGAAAGCACGCTTCTTGAGTTTGGAATTGAACAGCCTGACTGGCGCGAAGGTTTAAATGCTATCCTTAAAGAATTGGGAGCTCTGTCATGAAGAAAAGAAAAGGAATCATCCTGGCCGGAGGTTCTGGTTCTCGCCTCCATCCCATTACACTCGGTTTGTCCAAGCAGCTTGTTCCAGTGTACGACAAGCCAATGATTTACTATCCACTTTCGGTCTTGATGCTGGCTGGCATAAATGAAGTCTGCGTTATTACGGCGCCAGAAAGCAAAGAACAGTTCGTCGCTCTGTTGGGTGACGGCAGCCAGTGGGGCATGTCCTTCACCTATATCGTACAGCCATCACCGGACGGCTTGGCGCAGGCCTATATATTAGCCGAAGAGTTTTTAAATGGCGCTCCCTCGGCCATGGTTTTGGGCGATAATATTTTTTATGGTTCCGGTTTCAAGGATTTGCTTGCTTCCGCCAATGATAAGACTGAAGGCGGAACGGTGTTTGGCTATGAGGTGTCAGATCCTTCGCAATATGGTGTCGTAAGTTTTGATCGCGACGGGCGCGTGGATGGCATTGTTGAAAAACCTGCTGAGCCAAAATCTAATTTTGCTGTCACCGGCCTGTATTTTTTGGATGGTAATGCATCTGTCCGAGCCAAGGCCGTCAAGGCTTCTGCACGGGGGGAATTAGAGATAACGTCGTTACTTGAAACATATCTCGATGAAGGATCTCTTAGCGTCGAATTTATGTCACGCGGTTACGCCTGGCTAGATACAGGGACCCCCTCAAGCCTTTTGGATGCCGGTAATTTTGTTCGGACACTTCAGCAGCGTCAGGGCCTTCAAGTTGGCTGTCCTGAGGAAATAGCTTTTACCAATGGTTGGATTGACCGTGAAAAAATACGATTTGCCGGTCAGAATTTTGCAAAAACCGAATATGGTCGATACTTGCTGAGATTGGTCCGAGATAATGAGGCATGAAGAAGAGGCAATAGAGATATTTCAATTTTAAAAAATATTAAGACCTCTTGGAGGTGCAGTATCTCATGATAAAACTTAACTCAGTAGTCAAAATGGCCCATAGAGAAACAGCGGTTTTGGCAGTTATTTGTCAAAAAAGGTCGGTATAATCACGATGAGGGGCAGTGTTCAATGATAAATCTTAATTCAGTAGTCAAAATGGCCTATAGAGAAACGCCGGTTTTGGAAGTTATTTCTAAAAAAGGTTGGTATCGCCACGATGTAGCTAGCTTGCTTAGTGAAGATAATAATACAGGCGTTGAGCTTGGTGTGGCGAAGGGTACTTATTCGAAAAGAATGTTAGATACTGGTCGGTTTAAGAGATTTTTCGGTGTTGATGTTTATGGCGATACCCATGACACCAAAGAATATTGCGACACGCTTAATTATATTGGGATTAAGGACACTCGATACACTTTATTGCGGATGGACTTTGACAGTGCGGTTAGGCTATTTGATGATAACAGTCTCGATTTCGTTTATATCGACGGCTTTGCTCATGCTGGTGAAGAAGGCGGGAAAACCTTGATTGATTGGTATCCAAAACTGAAAGCTGGAGGGGTAATGGCGGGAGACGATTATCACAGTCATTGGCCATTGGTCATATGGGCTGTAAATGATTTTGTAAGCAAAATTAAAGGCACCCTGTATGTCACAACAGAGACAGAAGATGATAATTTTAGCAGATATCCAACATGGTTCTTTGTCAAAGATAACGAAACCCTAAAGCCCACATTAAATCCATTGCTTTACAAGGTGGCTATGCGAGAAAAAAAACGCATTCAACGATATCGGGTTGGGTTACTCGGGTCTTTAATTTCGAAAACAGAGAGTAAACTTAAAATCTTAAAATTGGGTTCATTTGCCTATCGATTTTTTGATATTTTGAGAAAATTTAGATAAGGATATTGAAGTATGTATCTTGACGAATACTCACATAAAATTTTTCTCTAACTTCTTATTATATTGCTCTGAATAATCACTCCGCCATAACATACCTCAACCCTGCTCGTACACTCTTCCAATCACCTTTTCGCATAACCGGCTCTATCGTATAGCCGCTCTCGACTAGGTCCACTGCAGCGCCCACCCGAAACCAATGCCCCGTCCACTGGCGGGGTTTTTTATTGCCGGGAAGGGGATACATGCCTGCACCTAGTGCCGGATATAACGGATGGCCGGCGGCTTTAGCTTCTCGCCAATGAGGAGACGGCGTAAGCTATCTCAACTCTTGTCTAACCTTTTGTAGCAGACCGCCTGCCAATAGCCGACAAGTGTGATACCTTTACTGGGTGTCTGGTCAAAAATATTAGGAGGATAATATGGCGGAAATAGATGTAAATGGAACCAGCTTGCATTACCTCGATGAGGGTCCAAGAGATGCGCCCGCAATTGTCTTCAGTAATTCTATGTTTTTTGACGTGAGCATGTTCGAAGAGCAGGCCAAGGCGTTTGCCGACCGCTACCGCGTGGTGCGATATGACCATCGCGGCCAGGGGAGGAGCGCCAAAGCACCGCGTGACCAACTCGACATGGATACGCTGAGCGAGGACACAGCGGCCCTGATGGAGGCGCTTGGCATTGAAAAATGTTGTTTTGTTGGCAACTCCATGGGCGGTTTCATAGGCTTGCGCCTCGCGGCAAGGCGCCCAGACCTCATTGCCTCTGCCATCATATTGGGCTCCTCCGCCGATGCCGAGGTCAGCGTCGATGCCATGGACGCGGTGATCGACGTCATTGAAAATAATGGCATGCAGCCGGTCATTGATGATGTCCTCTATTTTATGCTCGGCGACACGACCCTGAACGATCCGTCGCGGGCACCGATCAAGCAACGGGTGACGCAGATGCTCGAGAGCCGCACGCCAGACTATGCCAATTCGGTGTGGAATATTGCGCACAGAAAACCCGTGCATGATGAGTTAGCCAATATTAACGTGCCGGTCTGGGTGGTCGCGGGCTCAGAGGATCATACCTATCCACCCGAGCATTCGCAGCGGATAGCTGACGGCATTAAAAATGCCAAATATATTTTGATGCAGCAGACGGGGCACGTTCATGCCGTTGAACGCCCAGATGCCGTGAACGACGTGCTCGGGGAGCATTTGTTGGCGGTTGGTTTAGGAAGTCGCGAAGGGCAGGGATAGGAGCTATCGCGTCTAATCCTTTTTTACAAAAGGCAGCTCCGGAAGCAGCTATGTCGCGATTTTACCTATAATAGTTCTATCACTGGGTCGGAAGGCGTGCTGTGTCGTTAGTTTTGGGGTATGGTGATAGATAAATATTAACTCGTTGAGTTGTCATGGACCCCATATCTCAAGGAACCGTTGGCGCAGCCTTTGCGCAATCAGCGGCAAATAAAAATAATATCGCAAAGATAAGTATTGTCGGTTTCCTAGCGGGATTGGCGCCCGATTTAGACGTGTTCATTCGGTCGTCGACGGACCCGATACTATTTCTTGAGTACCACAGACAATTTACCCATTCCCTTTTCTTCATTCCCTTCGGCGCCTTAATCGTCTCTGCGTTCCTTTTTCCACTGGTTAGAAAATCTTTAAATTTTAAAACGACCTATGTGGCAAGTTTTTTGGGCTATGCGACCCATGGTTTGCTTGATGCCTGCACGTCTTACGGCACGCTTCTCTTTTGGCCTTTCTCCAATGAGCGCATAACTTGGAATAATATATCTATTGTCGACCCGCTGCTAACAATCCCCGCCCTCATCTTTCTGGCCGTGGCCGTAAAAACAAATAGGCGGCGTTTTAGTTTTTTTGCGGTTGGATGGATTGTCTCTTATCTGATGTTAGGTTTTGTTCAATACGAGAGAGCGTTGTCATCTGGTATCCGACTGGCCCAATCCAGGGGGCACAATGCGGAGCGTATGACGCTTAAGCCATCTTTTGGAAACCTAATTCTCTGGAAGTCTATATATCGGCATGGAGATAGTTTTTATGTTGATGCTATTCGCGCTGGACGCACGATCACTTGGTGTGCCGGCGAAAGTGTTAAAATATTTGACTACCAATATCACTTACCGGGTTTGGAAAAAAATAGTCAGCAAAGAGAGGACATTGAGAGATTCCGTTGGTTTTCTCAGGACTATTTGGGCTTCGACGGCGATAAAAACCTTGTCACAGATGTCCGTTACTCCATGATTCCTAATCAGATTATCCCCATGTGGGGGCTGGTCATTGATGAAAGGCGGGGCATAAATGAGCATGCGGCTTGGTGGGTAAGTCGCAATTTAGATGAGGAGAGCTTAACCCTATTCGAGGAAATGTTGTTTGGCAGTGAGTGCAGGGAGCAATAACTGTGTAAGCAAAAATTAGGCCGGCGGTATCCATCTGGCCTCTGTAAAGAGTTGTCGGCTGACTAAAAACCGTCAGTTCTTGGGCGTTTCTTTTGAAGGCTGTCGCTTGGTCGTTTGACGGCGTGCTGTTTCATTCGGACGGGTTGCAATAGAGCGACACCTTTGCCCTAGGAAAGTATTTTTAAGTTTTAATATGGGGGGAAACAGGTTAGCTCTATTGGAAAGAAGAAGTATAGGATTACAGCCAATGAGCCGAGGCGGACCCAATGATATTCCAGAAGCGCAGAACCTAAAAGCTGCCACTTCCGGACTTTTTCTACTGATGGTCATTGCGCTGCCTTTCGACAACGCCTTGTTTCATTTTTTTGGGACAATGCTTTTCGTCATGGTTGTTTTAACCCTCTATCGAACTGGCAGCGCCCCGCTCAAGCGAGCTTATGAAAAAAACCATTATGTGCTGGCCGCTTTTGCAGCAATTCTCGCCATTATGTTGGTCAGTAATATCGTGAATGATCAAAACGGGGAGGCTTGGCGGACTATGCTCGTATTTATTTTTAGATACGGCCTCATCTTCGCAGCCCTCACTTTTTTGCTTGAAAGCCAATTTTTGACCTTGCGGTATATCTTGCTGGCCTGTGTGGTCGCAGTTCTTATCCAGCTTTTACCGTTCCTCCCGGTGATTTGGGACGGCAGTATTTTTTCAAAACGTTTCGAGGGGTTCACCAGCAACGCCAATGTCATCGGTCTTTATGCGGGGCTGGGAGTGTTGGTTGGCATTTATTTTGCTGCCAATCGACGGGTGGCAATGGTGCCTCGTATTTTGGTTTCTCTCGTTCTGATTTTGCTTGCGAGCGCGGCTTTATTGGCCAGCGGTAATCGCGGGGGCTGGGTTGCTTTGGTTGGAGCGCTGGCCTGCTATGCTGTCTTTCAATCTCGACGTAATTATAAAATTACCCTCCCGCTTCTGGCGCTTCTTTCTTTGGGCACCACTTTTGTGTTCACGCAGTTTGCCGGCCCTAAAAACCGCCTCGAGTTACTTTTAAACGGGTACCCGGCCTTACGCGACGAAGTCTGGACGAATAGCTATCAGCTTTTTCTCGAAAAGCCGATTTTGGGCTATGGTCTAGATACACGCTCGGCGCTATTGCAAAATCATTATATCTATTCCGAGCACAATATCTTTTTAAGTGCTTTATTGGCGCTTGGCGGGCTCGGCCTGTTGGCTTATGGCTTCTTGCTCTTTACAATTTGCTGGCCGGCGCTGAAAAATCGCAACGCCATTGGTCTATCCGCCATGACATTTTTAATGGGTTGCGGAATGTTTGGGTTTGATTTCTATCGCGATCAACACTTTATGGTTTGTTTTGTTATCGTCAGTGTTGCCTGTCTTTATGAAGATAGGAAAATATGACGGTGTCAGCGT
>Ga0115572_10001471_pt1 | contig 19124 bp, 14 predicted proteins | sample COGITO_mtgs_1206_FD_88681 | JGI IMG/M metagenome (GOLD analysis project Ga0115572, IMG submission 88681) | Pelagic marine microbial communities from North Sea - COGITO_mtgs_120607 | ecosystem: Environmental > Aquatic > Marine > Epipelagic | place: Germany:Helgoland, sampling site Kabeltonne... | reverse complement strand
CATAAGTAATCAATATAGAGTGTGGTATCTAAATACCACACTCTATTGCTGTTTTAATGCTTCTAACACAATTTTAAATGCCGGAGACGGTTGCCTACGGCTTGGATAGTACAAGTAATAGCCGGGAAATGCTGGGCACCAATCAGCCAACACTTTAATTAAATTACCATTTTTTATATGATCACCAAACTCTTCTTCAGGTAGAAACGCAATACCTAAACCTTGTAACGCCGCCTCAACAATATGATGAGAGGTATTAAAGATTAATTGACCGCGTACATTCACATTGAGTTCCTCCCCCTCTTTTTCAAACTCCCACGCATACAAACCGCCATGGGTTGGAAAGCGAATGTTGATACAATTATGTGCTGTAAGTTCCTTTGGCGTGTTAGGCTTTTGATGCTTAGCAAAATACTCAGAGCTTGCAACGGCTGCCATATTGAGCTCTTTGCCGATAGGTACTGCTATCATATCTTTATCTATGGTTTCGCCAAGACGCACACCTGCATCAATTCGCTGAGCAACAATGTCTGTGTAGCCATAGTTAACATTAAACTCAATATTAATATCGGGATATTGCTTTAGTACATTGGCTAGTTTAGGGAGTAATGTGCTCTGAATTATAAAGTCACCACAGGTAATTTTTACCGTACCCGCAGGTTTGTCTCTGAGTTCAGTTAAGGCTTCTAACTCATTTTCAATATCATCAAAACGATGCCCTATTGCATTGAGTAAACGCTCTCCGGCGAGTGTAGGCGATACGCTTCGGGTTGTTCTTGTTAGCAAACGAATATCTAAGTTTGCTTCTAGTGAACGAATAGCCTGACTCAAAGCTGACTGAGTCACGCCTAACTGCGCAGCAGCACGTGTAAAACTCCCAGTTCTTGCCACAATGACAAAATAGTTCAATTCATTGAGGTTTTGTTTGATCATCCACTAGCCCATTAATAAGCATTACTAATAAAGCATATTAGTATTCATTAGCTAGTCTATTCAACCTATGTTTGAAAAAATACTCCCTCACATTTAACCGTATGGACTAGCATGACAAATTACTCAACTTATCAAGATGACCAGCCTATCGAGCAGCAAGCTAATTGGAGTGGGGTTTTTGCGATGACATTATGTATATTCGCCTTAATCGCCTGTGAGTTTATGCCTGTAAGCTTATTAACACCTATGGCTGAAGATTTATCAATTAGTAAAGGCATGGTTGGTCAGGGGCTAGCAATATCGGGTTTTTTTGCGGTGATCACGAGTCTATTCATGAGTCCTTTATTTGCTAAAAGTGACCGAAAGACCTTATTAGTCACTCTGACCTTGATAATGCTACTGTCAACTTTAATAATCTCTGTAGCTGATAGTTTCGCTGTTTATATGCTTGGTCGAGCGTTAATCGGCTTAGTCATTGGTGGCTATTGGTCACTTTCAACGGCTTCTGCAATGCGCCTAGTCCCTGAGGAAAAAGTGCCTAAAGCACTGGCCGTATTTAATGGTGGCAATGGTCTTGCCATGATAATTGCAGCACCACTTGGCAGTTATTTGGGCAGTGTTCTTGGCTGGCGAGGCGCGTTTATGTGTTTAGTGCCATTCATTGCTATTGCTGTATTTTGGCAATGGCACACATTGCCTAGCATGCCAGCTCAGCAACAATTAAAAGGGCCTTTTTCTACATTTAAATTATTCAAAAAGCCACTCGTCTGTTTTGGTATGCTAGCTGTCGCGCTGCTATTTATGGGGCAATTTACTTTATTTACCTATGTAAGGCCCTTTTTAGAGTCAGCGTTTCAAGCCACCAGCCAACAAGTTTCTATGGTGTTATTTGTTATTGGTTTTGCAGGCTTTATTGGCACCTTATTGATCAGCAAGGTCATAAAGCTCAGTTTAGCGTTTGCATTAATAGCTGCTCCTGCTGTTATGGCTTTAGTTGCATTTTGTTTAGCAAATCAAATATCCCTTTTTAATATCAACATCATATTACTTGGATTATGGGGGTTAATTGCAACTGCTGCGCCTGTTGCTTGGTGGAGCTGGGTAGCTCGTGCTTTACCAAAAGATGCTGAAGTTGCAGGAGGGTTGGTGGTCGCAATTATTCAGTTTTCGATAGCGCTAGGCTCAACATTCGGCGGCATATTATTCGATGCTTATGACTACCCTATTACCTTCTTTGTTAGTGCAGCTATCTTATTTTTTGCAGCTATTGTCAGCTATTTCACTATAAAAACACCCTAAAAATTCATTAGGTAGCTCATACTTGGGCTACCTAATATTTATTTTAAGCGCCTAAAAATAAATTCGACACTTTTAGGCAATAAATCGACTGTTCTAATATAACGCTAAACTGCACAAATAACCGACAATAACCTCATCAAAGCTGCATTGTGAAAACAAATTGCAGTCCCTGTTAATCACAAAATAGGAGAGTGTTATGACAACCTCAACTGATAATTTTTACCAAAGCGATGCTGTTAACTTTGAAAAAGTAATTTTCAAAAACCAATTACAAATGAATGTAGTCGGTAATCTTTTTACACCAAAGAATGCTGAGAAAGGTGCGAACCTTCCGGCACTTGTAATTGGTCACCCTATGGGTGCGGTAAAAGAGCAAAGTGCTACTTTATATGCAACTAAACTTGCAGAGCTAGGCTTTGTAACTTTGGCAGTTGATCTTAGCTTCTGGGGCGAAAGTGACGGCGAACCACGTAATACTGTTCTACCTGATTTATACGCAGAGTCATTCAGTGCGGGTGTTGATTACCTTGCTAGCCGTTCATACGTCAACAAAGAAAGCATTGGTGGTTTAGGTGTATGTGGTAGTGGTGGTTTCATCATTAGTGCCGCAAAAATTGACCCACGTATCAAAGCTGTAGCAACAGTAAGTATGTATGACATGGGTGGCGCAACGCGCAATGGTTTAGGCAACTCTATTGACCTTGATATGCGTAAAGGTATGCTTGATGAAGCCACTGAGCAACGTAATGTTGAGTACCTAGGTGGCGAAGTACAATACACAGGCGGTTGCCCGCATCACATCGATGAAAGCTCACACCCAATTGCAAAAGAGTTTTATGACTTTTACCGCACTGAGCGTGGCGAATATACACCTGAGCGCTCATCAGCAGATTTAACAACACACCCAACATTAAGCAGCAATGTGCGTTTTATGAACTTTTATCCATTTAACGATATTGAGACTATTTCACCACGCCCATTACTGTTTGTTGCTGGTGAACATGCTCACTCATTTGAGTTTAGCCAACAAGCCTATGATTTAGCAGCTGAGCCTAAACAATTATTGGTTGTGCCAAATGCAGGTCATGTTGATTTATATGATGATGTGAGTTTAATTCCATTCACTAAAATTGCTGAGTTTTTCACAACAAGCCTTTAAGTAAAACGTGTCATGGTAACGAATGGGACACAGGGATATGCCCATTCGTTTTTTTATACCAATTCGCTTAATTAAGTGGTCTATTTTGAGGCAATGAAACCTCGTTGATAGCAAGGCAAAAATTTCGTTATTTAGTTGTTCTAAATCAGAGATTTTTAACGCAGATAGCGACAGGTTTAATCCCTCAAAATGATTAAGTATTATTGCGGATTGGTATTATACGTAATGGTTTATTTAGCCGTTGCTAAAAACGCCTCAACATCTCGTTTTGGTGATAAACCAAAAAACCGAGAATACTCGCGAGAAAATTGCGAGGGGCTTTCGTAGCCAACCTTAAAAGCGGCACCTGACGCATCCATACTCTCGCCAACCATCAACCTTCTTGCTTCCATTAACCTCAAACGCTTTTGATATTGCAACGGACTCATTGAAGTTAGGTCTCGAAAATGATGATGGAAAGTCGATTTACTCATTTTCGCAAGACCCGCTAAGTCCTCTACACTCAAGGGTTGATCATAGTTTTCCTTTAACCACTTAACACTACGTGCAATTCTCAGCCCTTGGCTACCGGTCGATACTATATGGCGAAGCTCCGCCCCATGCTCACTATTAAGTACACGCCAAAAAATTTCGCGCTTTATTAATGGCGCAAGCACAGGCATAGACTCAGGATCATCAACCAGCTCAACTAGTCGTGTAAAAGCGTTAAGCATTGGCTCTGTCATCTCACCTAAGGTCATACCCTTGTTCAGTGATTGCTTGTTTAATTTATCGAGCGGCACTTGCGAAATTAGTTCACCTAACATGGCCAAATCAAGCTTTAACACTAAGCCTAAATAAGGTGCATCGTCCTTTGCTTCGAGAACTTGCATTTTTGCAGGCAAATCAATTGAGGTGATCAAATACTTGTGTGGGTCATACTTGAACACATCCTCGCCCAAGGTCATGCTTTTCGCCCCTTGTAGAACCAGTGCAATACTTGGTTCAACCACACACATTGAACAAGAGGTGGCGGCCTGTGTTTGTCGATAAAAAAACAAATCCTCAATCACGCTATCAGCAGTTTCTTGCTGACCGATAAGCGGTGCAATTTTATCTGCTAAAGAGGCACTCATTTTAGCAACAGTTTCATAATCTGAATGCATAACCAACCTTATTAAATTTAAGATACTTAACTATACGCTCGATTTCATAAAGTTGGCTAGTTTAAAAATTAACCCTTCGGACTAATAGGCAATAACTTGCGTGCATTGTACTTTTTGAAGGCACAATTATTAGCCAAAATGAAGATTCATTCGGTTACAAGCACATGGAGAAAAGTATGAAGTATATTATCGGTACCCTTATCTTAACGATGAGTGCATTTAGTCATGCAGAAAACGCCTCTTCACAACGTTTAGAATTACCGCAAATCACGGTCCAAAAAAATGGCACTCAGTACCCAATGACTGGGCTCGACAAGTATTTCACGGGCAAAGTACGCGTTGAGCCTAGTTTCCAAGCTCATGGCGAAGCGAAAGCCGCTGGTGCCATGGTAACCTTTGAGCCAGGCGCTCGAACAAACTGGCACACTCACCCTGTTGGCCAAACCTTAATTGTTACATCAGGTATGGGCTGGGTTAATCAGTGGCATGGACAACCTCAGGTTATAAAACCAGGTGATGTTGTGCATATCCCTGCTAATGTAAAACATTGGCACGGCGCTACAGATCAAACAGCCATGATGCACTTGGCTATTCAAGAGTCAAAAGACGGTAAGGTTGTTGATTGGCTTGAGCCTGTCACTGATGCACAATATTTAAAAAAAGAATAGTGATGAGAATAAAGTTTACCCATAATGGTGAAACTGCATACGCCCTGTTGGATAATAACCCCGCGGCCATCCAGTTTTATAAACAACTACCATTAACATTAAATATGGAAGACTTTGCTGCTGCAGAAAAAATTGCCACACTACCAAAACCGCTAAGCCAACAAGGCTTATCCGCAGGTACTGATGCTAAAGCAGGTGATATTACTTACTATGCACCTTGGGGCAATCTTGCATTGTTTTATAAAAATGCAGGCTATGCTAATGGCTTAATTAAGCTTGGGGCAATTGAACAGACCCCACAGTTTTTTAAGCATATAGAACAGGGTAAGGTTTTAATTGAAGCTGATTGAAAGCATAAAACCTAATTACTGATTTATTAATGCCGCCTAATTAGGCGGCATTTTTTCGTTAAAAGCTATATCTAAAACCTAACCCAAATGTACGACTATAAATAGACGCACTATCATTTAATACATTAGGAAGTTCGTAATACTGCCTATATACTTCATCGGTCAGATTTGTTGCATCAAAGGTGAGGACCAAGTCATCGCTGACATTATAACTTATTTGAAAATCTAAACTTTGTTCGGGGCGACGATACACGCCTCGTGGGTGAGCAAAGCGTCCTGAACCATAACGATTTAAGAATGAATCACGCCAAACATAAGATAAACGCGTACTGAAATCCTCTTTTTCATAGATTAATACACCACTGTATGAAGCATCAGACACACCAAACACACTGCGTGTGGTGTAGCCTGTTAACTCGCCATCATCACTAAAAATGGGGATATCTTGCTCCGAATCTAAAAAAGTACCACTGGCTTGAACACCAAAGCCATCTAACCACTGTGGGACATTTTCTAGGAAGTAAACTAAACCAACTTCAATGCCATCAAGTGTTCCATTTGAAGTATTACCCGGTTGCGACAGAATATAATCTTCCATCTCACCTGTTTCTGGGTTAGGAAACTGAGCTTGGCGTAATGAATCAAAAACAAACCCTTCGATATCACGGTAAAAGTAAGTAGCGTAAGCTGAGCTTCCTTCACCAAAATAATACTCCAACGACAGGTCATAGTTTGTTGACTCTACTGGACGTAGGTCTTGATTACCACCATTAGCATTACCATAACCAACATTTGTTGTATCAGGGTTGAGATTAATAAAACTATTTAATTGACCAAATTCAGGGCGACGTAAAGTCTGTGTGTAAGCAAAGCGCGTGATCAAATCATCAGTCAAATGATAACGTAATGTCAGGTTAGGTAAAAATTTTGCGCTGCTATTATTACCTTCACTCTGGACAATATCTCCAACCTCGTTATCCCATTGGTAAAATTCCATATCAGCACTAGCATAGGTGTAACGTAAACCTATATCACCATCGAGGGGCCTACCTAAAAACTCCGTTTCAAATTGACTTTGGATATAAGCCGCCCACGAAGTTTGGTCAATATCAAAGTTTTTCTGCAATTCCATTCTTCTTTGACCATCTGCTGTGTCATAGAAGTTAAAAATGTCACGATATTCTGCACGGTTTTGCCACAAACTATTTGCATTGAAGGCTACCCATTGACGAGGTAGATTACTTTTACCGTCAAAGAAATTATCGTTTACATAGTGCATGTCTGAACTTAATGAGTTCAAGGGGATTGGATTAAATCGATTTGAGTCACGACTTGAGCTTTCTGCCGTGCGTTTATCATAACGAATACCCATTTTAGCCTTTGTAAAAAACCCCCAGTCTAGATAAAGCTCGAGATCAGATGTGAAGGTAATCGCATCCCCCTTATCCTTACCGCCATTGTCGAACATGGTACTGGTCGTCCACAATCCTGTATCGGTTAAGTCCAGTGGTGTGCCAAACTCTTGATCAAAAACTTCCCACGCCATAATGCCATCTTCATGATTAAAATCAGCCATGACAAATGGAAAACGTGTATTTGCCTGCATTGCTACAAACTCACGCTCGTACTCACTTGTTTGATAAATAACTTCAGAATTCAATAAAGCGTCTGGGGTCAACTCCCATTTACCACCGAGTGCAAACATATAACTGTCAGTCTTGCTAGTTGCATAATCACCACTGGTAAATGCACCTGAATCCCCCCAAGCTCGCGACTTTATTACATTCGTGCCTTCAAAAAGTACTGGTTTTGTTTGCGTTTCAACCCGTGATGAATCTGCATATGAAAACAATAGGTGGTTGTTACTTTCATTCCGATAGCCGTTATAAAAGGCCTCAAAAACATACTCTGATGTATCTGTTGGTGCCCACTGCAGTGATAAATTAACTGCAGGACGCTCACGTTCACCAGTGGCATCAGATTGATTTAGTGCATCACGGCTCAAATAATACTCTACGTCACTGTCCGTCGCAGGATCATACATAGTAGCACCAGGCGTTCTATCCATACCATGCTCAAGACCTGTAGGCCAAGGGTAAATACGATTTAAGTTGTCTGCCCTGAATGGAACAAGACCTCCTGGGGCACTATTTTGATCGCGATAGCTTGTTCTTGCGAACGACAAATTAACCAAAGCTCCAAAATCACCCATATCAGAATCCCAGCGGTTGCTTGCTAACATACTCACTATTGGATCTGTCTCTTCAGATTGGTCTTGATAAACGCCTCTCGCGTTAATAACAAACTTTGAACCTTCAAAATTAAATGGGCGCTGTGTTCGCACGTTTAATTGCCCTGCAATACCGCTTGCCAATTGGCTTGCATTTCGTGTTTTGTAGACTTCTACACTTTCAAGTAATGCCGCGGGTATATCTGCTACGGCAAGCTGTCTACCCGCAGCGGTAAACATCTCACGGCCATTGATAGTCGTTGTCACATCTGTTAAACCACGAATGGTCACGGTATTCACTTCACCAGAAGCACGATCTGTTACTTGAACACCCGTCACTCGTTGTAACGCTTCAACTAAATTATTATCAGGAAACTTACCAATATCCTCAGCAACAATCGCATCAACGACTTGAATTGATTGTCGTTTTATATTGATAGCTTTGTTTAAACTACTTCTGATCCCTGTTACCTCAATAATTTCTAGGTCATCAGTCGAATTAGCTTGTTGCTTCGGATCATCTAAGCCACCCTGCTGTGCACCATAAAGTGTGCTACTGGTGAGCGCAATAACCAAAGCACTTGCCAGTTTACTTTTCTTAAACATTTCAGAACCCCATCATTGTTGTATTGCCACTGAATATAAATCCATTTATTTTCAGCTACTTATCACTTTACTAATTAGTATTTTAAACTACTTAGTTGTGTGTTTTTTAAAGAAAATAATAAATGCCACCGGTGGCAAATTTAGGGTAACTATGTCGTTAATAGTAATAAGCGATGTCTAACTTAAAATAAATAACTTCTCAATTGGACCGTCGCCTGTATATTTTTATAGCATAGCAAAACAGCACAAATAAAGTACTATTATAACTCTTTATTAAAAACAATCACAAAACCAAACATAAAAACAGCAAAATCAACAGGCTAACTAAAAAAACAAAATCTGATTACACAGTTAAAAATTAACAAATTTACCAAAAACCACTTTTATAACACGCTTTTGTAATACAAAACCTCGCTTAAAACCTTATTTTTCAATTCATATGTAAGTTCTAGCTACATGTAATGTATTACCTTTATTGCAAATAATATTTGTGTTAGCCGTTAGTAGCCAATGAAAGCCCCCACTTAAAAATAAACTATTAAAATCAATTTGTTGTGATATTTTATCAAATACTATTTGCACTTGAGTTTTCAAAAAGACGGAATGCTACCGGTATCATTTGTATTATAATATGTATAAACTTGGTTTATATGTAACTTTTTTACATTTCAATTTTTCTATATTTTAACGAAAGACAACAACATGGTAGAGGCAAGATTTATGAACAAGGAATATTATAGGCGACTTTGTATAGCCCTCAAAAATAAGGCCAAGCGCTTACAAATAAGGGTCCTGAGATTACCCGCCGTAATGGCACTTGGGCTGATTATTATGGCATGTAACAGCCAATCATCAATTGAACAAGTGCAGCACAACGACACACAAACTAAAACAATGATGCTAAGTGGCACAGGCAGTGATGACGCCATTGAATGGGATTTTTATTGCAACAAAGGTCAAAACTGTGGCCAGTGGCAAAAAATCAAAGTCCCTTCCAATTGGGAGCAGCAAGGCTTTGGCAACTATGATTACGGTTACACTGTTGAAAAACACAATGAGCAAGGCATCTATCGTCGCACTTTTACAACACCTGATGATTGGCAAGGTAAAACGATTGAAATCGTTTTTGATGGTGTGATGACAGACACCACGGTGTATGTTAATGAACAACAAGTAGGCCCTACCCATCAAGGTGGCTTTTACCGATTTAGCTATGACATTACAGATTATGTGAAAGCCAAAAGCAGTAATGAACTAAAAGTTGTTGTTGATAAAGTATCGTCCGATAAAAGTATAGAAGCAGCCGAGCGTGCTGCTGATTACTGGGTTTTTGGTGGCATCTATAGACAGGTATTTTTACAAGCTTTACCTAAAACGCATGTAGAGTGGGTTAGCCTAGATGCGCAAGCTAATGGTGCGTTTACTATGGACGTATATTTACAAGGTATTGAAGGTTCAAGTGCGAGCAATGTTGAGGCACAAATTTTCGACTTAAATGGCAAGGCTGTAAGTAAACCTTTTAGCAGTCAGCTAACTGCCAATAAAACGCAGCTTACAACACGGGTTGATTCACCTAAATTATGGAATGCAGAAACACCGAATTTATACCAAGTGCAGATTAAATTAATGCAAGGCGAAAAGGTACTTCATAGTTTAAACAAGCAGTTCGGCTTTAGAACCTTTGCGTTAAAACCACATGATGGCTTATATCTAAACGGTGAAAAAATTGTTCTTAAAGGTGTAAACAGACATAGCTTTAGACCTGATACAGGCCGCACTATGACTGTGCAACAAAGTATTGACGACATCAAACTAATTAAAAGCATGAATATGAATGCTGTGAGAATGTCTCACTATCCGCCGGATGTTCACTTTCTTGAAGCCGCTGACCGCTTAGGTATTTATGTCATTAATGAGCTGGGTACATGGCAAAAACCTGTACTTGATACTAAACCTGCTAAACGCCTGATAGCGCAAATGGTTAAACGTGACCAAACGCACCCAAGTATACTTTTTTGGGCTAATGGTAACGAAGGAGGTTGGAATACTGAAGTTGATGATGAATACGATATTTATGATATTCAAAAACGCCCTGTGCTCCACCCTTTTGAGTTATTCCGTAACCTTGATACTGATCATTACCCAACTTACTCTGAGTTGCTGACTAAAAAAGCACAAAACGAAATATTTATGCCAACGGAGTTTTTACATGGTTTATATGATGGCGGCCACGGTGCTGGTTTAAGAGACTTTTGGGACTTTATGATGTCAACGCCACTAGGGGCAGGCGGCTTCTTGTGGGTTTTAGCAGATGAAGGCATTGAACGTACTGACCAAAATGGTAAGGTTGATACTGATTTTAACCATGCCCCGGATGGTATTGTTGGCCCGTATGGTGAAAAAGAAGCTAGCTATTTTACCATCAAAGAAGTTTGGGCTCCTATACAAATAGATAACCTAGAAAATGGTAAGCAATTACCAATATCATTTAATGGTCAATTACAAATCAAAAACTTGTACGATTTTATCGATCTTTCTACAGCTTCATTAGAATGGCGTTTATATCAACCTGTAACCGCACTAAATCATAAAAAACAGTTAGTGGCCAGTGCGCAACAATCACTACCTGCAATTCAACCTGATATGACTGGTGCTGTACAACTTGACCTACCTACAGATTGGCAACAACAAGGCTGGTTAGAAGTTGAAATTTTTGATGCACAGCAAAACTCTATATGGACTGATGCTTGGCCTATTCAAACGGCTGCACAACTACAAGCCCTTACTAAACAGCAGCTTGCAAATGCGAGCTCAGTTAATAATGACAAAGTGCAACTTATCTCACAAACAGGTGAACAGTTGGTTGTCAAAGCAGCTGATCGTACGATTACATTCGATGCTCAAACAGGCTTACTGCAGTCTTACCAAAAGCAAGGTCAAACAGCACAGCTGACGAATGGCCCTAGGTTACTTCGTTCAGATAACACTCTGAATAAAGGGGTTTATAATGGCAAAGGCACTTGGACATTACATGACCCTAATGCTGAGGAAGAAGCTAAGCAAGAGACTAAAGCCACAGAGCTTATCACTCAGTACATTGACGGTTCACTGGTTATTGAAGTGAAAAACCCGCCTAAAGGTATTACTAAACTGATTTGGACAGTAAATAATCAAGGCCAGCTAATGATGGATGTAAACTACTGGTTAAACGGAGAATATATACTGCATGGTGTTGGCTTTAGCTACCCCAAGCAAGCCATTGAGCAAAAACGTTGGTTAGGAGATGGCCCTTATCGAGTGTGGGCTAATCGCCTAGAGGGTGTTAATTTCTCAGTCTGGGAAAATGATTACAATGAAGGTGTTGCCGGTGAAAACTGGGCTTTCCCTGAGTTTAAAGGCTACTTTTCAGATATTCATTGGCTAAGCTTAATGGGCAAAGATAATAAGATTACATTTACAACATCAACGCCTGACTTGTACGCACGGGTAATGCAGCCAGATGATGGCGATCGCCCTGATAATACATTAGCTTTGAAGTATGATGGTGAGATTAGTTTTTTACACAGGATCAGTGCCATCGGCACTAAGTTCCACACAGCTCAACATTTAGGCCCACAAGGGCGCCCAGTAGCTGAGCGAGGTATTAATAATATCAAGCTAACTATTTTTTAAACATATATAAAACGCCATGCAATCGCATGGCGTTTTCTTTCTACTACGAGTTACCTTTACCCAGTGCTTTTAAAACATCACGGCTAAAGTCATGTTCACTAAAGCCTTTAAGATCAGCAAGGTCGTACCCTCGCCTAACAATCACTAACTGCTCGCTTGGAATAATCACTAAAAATTGACCACGGTTGCCTCGCGCTGCGATGGTGTCGTTTGGTAATTCAGGAAAATGTTCGTTATAAAGCCACCACTGTGCGCCGTATCCCGGTGCTGTTTCTGGGGGTTGAGCAGGAGCTGGTTTACTAATATAACTTAACCAGTCTTTTGGTAATATTTGCTCCCCTTGCCAGCGGCCATTATTCAGGTGCAATAGCCCTAAGCGAGCAAGATCCCGTGAAGTAGTCCACACTTGCGATGACAAAATAAAGTCACTTTGCCAATCTGACTCTAAAAATGTGTGCTGCATGCCGATTTTATCGAGTAAGTTGTCATATGGATAACGCAAATAGCTCGCTTCGTCGTTGAATGTTTCTCGTAAGGTGCGAAGCGCTAACATAGTGTCGTTATTAGCGTATTTCCAGCGGCTACCAGGTTTTACTTCTAGTGCGGTATGCGTTGCAGTATCAGACACTAAACCGCCTCCCATATAGACACGATCTGTGCGGTTACCCGCTTTATTACTGTCTAAACCTGATGCCATGTGAAGTAAGTTTTCAAGGGTAATTTCACCACGTGGGTCAAGCGGATGAGACCAGCTTTCAAGCCCTGCAGGCTTTGTAACATCAAGTCGCTTTTGCTCTACCGCGACACCTATGATGCTCGCCCCAATACTTTTTGCCACAGACCAAGTTCGCTGGGCAGTTTCAGGGGTAAAACCTGCTTTATATTGCTCTACTAAAATCGCCTTGGGGCTGGCTATTAAAATTGCTGACGTACGTGCACCCTCACCATAGTGACTAGTAAAAGCTTTAGAAATGACCTCATCAAGCGCCTTATTTCCCGTTACTTTATTAACACCATTTAGCGTTTGCCATGGCTTACCATCATCCTTTTTATCAGCTAAGTTTTCCTTAAATGGTGATTGCACAAGTGACGCAGCCTTAACGCTTGCCCCTACTGGTAAATCAACACAGCCTAAACGTGGACGCCACACCGATATGCGCTGCTTATCTTTATCATAATCAACAATGACTCGTTTATGCTCACTGTCGATGTTCGCTTTCAGTGTTTTTACTGTGTCTGCAATTAATGGATAAATACCGGTAAGCTCATCAATATAAATTTGATCTTTACTTTTGCCAGCGTTAAACGTGGCACTACAGGTAAAATTGGCGACATACCCAGCGGTATAAGCGTTTAAGGTTGTATCTGTTTCTTCGCTACAAACAAAAAAGCTATTACATAACAAAGTACTCAGGAAAGTTATTTTTTTCATTATTACTCCTTGGGGGCCAAAGAGTTTAAATTAGCAAAAGAAAAAAATATTGATATGTTTTTACGGTAGTACTCACTCTTTAAGCGACAAATCACCTAATAAAAAAGCAACAATAAAAAACGCCATACTAGGGATGGCGTTTGGCTTACTCAATCTAAACAGAAATTAAAATGTTGAGGCATCAATTACATAACGATAACGCGATTTTTTATCCACCACGCTTTGCCATGCATTATTAATTTCAGACGCTTTAATTAACTGGGTTGCTGGCAGAATATTATTCTTAGCGCAGTAATCAACAACTTCTTGCGTTTCTTGCATATCTCCAATTAACGAAGCATTAAAGTTTACGCGGCTTGCTGCCAATGCTAATGCATTCATGTTTAATGAAAATTCTTCTGGCATCCCCACTTGGGTGTAAGTGCCAAATGGTTTTACTAATGAAGCATATTTAGCGACATCATATTTCACTGGCAAGGTATTAATTAAATAATCAAGCTGCGACTTATGCTCGCTGTATGCGTCTTCACCGTCCACAACAACCACCTTAGCGCCAAAGGCTTTAATTTCGGCTACTTTATCTTTAGAGCTAGTGAATGCGTAGACATCAGCACCTTGCGACGCAGCTAATTTAACAGCTAAGTGGCCAAGCCCACCAATACCAACAACACCTACCTTATCGCCTTTTTTCAAGTTGAATTTAAGCAGCGGAGAATACGTTGTAATGCCGGCGCATAATAAAGGCGCTGCATGCTCTAAACCAATGTTTTCAGGAATATGCACTGCAAAATGATCGCGAACGACGATGTTATTCGAATAGCCACCTTGTGTGATACCCGTCGGTGAGCGCTCATCAGGGTAGCCATAAGTGAATTTAGTTTCTGGGCAATATTGCTCGCCCTCATCTTTGCAGCTATTACAGTCAAGACAGCTATCAACCATACAACCTACACCAGCACGGTCGCCCACTTTAAACTTAGTCACGTTCTTACCTACCGCAGTTACGATACCTGCAATTTCATGGCCCGGCACTTGAGGGTATTGCTGTGCGCCCCAATGACCTTTCATCTGATGAATATCTGAATGGCAAATACTGGCGAATTTAATGTCGATTAAAATATCGTTATCGCCTACTGGGCGTCTTTCGAACTCCCATGGTTTTAGTAAGCCTGAATTATCAAAAGCCGCATAGCCACGAGATTTTATATTACCATTTGCAAGCTGCTCAGATGATGCTGCAAATGAAGGCGCCGCAAAGCCGCCTAATAAAAGGCCTGCACCTAAAGCTGAACTCGTTTTAATAAAATTACGACGTGATAAGTCTTGCGTTTCATGTTTGTCACACATTTCAATGTACCTTATGCTAAATAATCTTCATCTGAAACAGCTTCAAACCAGTCAACAGGTTTACCATCAAGTGCTTCTTGAACTGCTACATGCTTCATAGCACTTTTAGATGTCGCCCCATGCCAGTGTCTTTTACCGCAGTTACACCAAATTAAATCACCAGGATTGATGACTGTTTTCTCATCACCCTCGCACTGTGTCCAACCTTGACCTTCTGTGACTAATAAAACTTGGCCAAGTGGATGCGAATGCCAATTTGTGCGAGCACCTTTTGAAAACTCCACCACAGCAACACCAACGCGAGCAGGTGCGGGGGCATTAAATAAAGTACTGATTTGCACTTTACCTGTGAAACATTCAGCTGGCCCTGCGATTGGATCTTGAGAACCTGACTTAATTACTTGCATATCGTTTGTTTGCGCTGAATCACTCATGTGTTTCTCCTTGGGTTGCTTAGGTTTTGCTCTACTCTTTCAGTTTATAGCAGTGTGAAAAACCATAAATGCCTGAAGCTCGCGCTTTATTGCCTATTTGTGTAAAAAATTTTTAAAGCCTTTAAACCTTTTTTATCAGCACCTGCGACTAAGCTAATAACACCACAAAAATGAAAAGGAATAATAATGACTAACACATTCAAACGCCTCACACTATTAAGCGCAATTTTGCTATCAACTCAAGCGTTAGCGTGGAATAGCGAATTAACATTACAAGAAACTAAAAAGCTCACGCTAGATGGAAAATCGCTATCTACCTTAAATGTTGAAGCAGGGTCTGGCTTTTTGAACATAGCGGGCAGTGACACAAACTCGGTAACAGTAAAGGCTGAAATATACCAAGAAGAGCCTCACGATAATTATTGTTTGTCACTAAAACAACGAGCGAAAAGCGCCGAACTAATTGCAAATAGCTGTGATAACTATGATAAAAACCCGACACGTATTGACTTAACAGTGTCTATTCCTAGAACATTTAAGCTAAACATTAATGATGGCTCTGGCTCAATTGAAATAGAAAATACCGCCGATACAACTATTCACGATGGCTCAGGGAAAATAGTGGTAAACATGATTTCTGGCTCGTTAACAATTGAAGATGGTTCAGGCTCTATTGATGCAACAAATATAAAAGGTAATGTTGAAATACATGATGGCTCTGGCAGCATAGACCTTGTAAAGAGTACTGGTGATGTAAGTATTCATGATGGGTCTGGTAATATTGATGTTGAAGATACCTCAGGCTCAGTTACTATCACGGATGGTTCTGGTGGCATATATGTTAATAAAGCAAAAAGCTTTACCTTGCTTGCTGATGGTTCGGGTAGAGTAAAAGTCAAAAATGTAGAAAATACCAAACTTTAAATTTGCGCGATGTATATAAACTAAGGGTTTTGCTATTTTATTTCTGTCTGTTAATGGCAATTTTTCAAGCCCTTAGGTATCCTTTAGCTTATTATTTAGGAACGGCTATTACAAAAGGATAGCGCACTATGAAGAAGTCTTTTTCTGTAGTATTTACGGCCATGGTTTTATCTGGCTGCACAAGCTTAACTACTGAGCAACAAGCTCAAATTGACAGCCTTACACCATGCGAAAAAATAAGCGGTTTACTGTCGGCCTATGATAATCGTTTTGAAGGCTTAAAACGCGCACGCGTTAACACAAAATACATGGAAACTTGGACAGCAAAATATAATTTAGTCGGTGATGAATGCCAAATCACAGCTCTTGATAAAGATACAATGACATACCGATGTCACGGTGAGTACATTGAACAGGCTAAAGCCGTTGCGCTTCATCAAAAAGCGGTTGATTTTACTCGCCAATGTTTATCGGCTAAAAACTGGTATGAACAACAAAAAGAGTCCGCGGACTCACTTCGCACAACATTTGTACTTGATGAAACTAAACCTGTGATTTCAATCCATACAGGTAAAACTTTATCTCGCTCTAAACCTTGGTCTACTTCACTAGAAATAGGTAAACCTGTTGCGACTAAGTAATGTTCCTATTGATATTAAAAGCCAGAAATTCTGGCTTTCAAAACATAAATTAACATGAAAGATAAAAAACCTATCACGACTAAATTTAAAACTGATTGTGTTGGTCAGTGCCATCGCTTAAAAGGTCACTGCACTGGGTGCGGTCGTTCTAATGACGAAATTTTTGACTGGATCATTTTATCAGATAATGAAAAAGCAAAGATTTTACAAACACCGAGGGAACAGCCCCATAAGTAATTAGTTTATATCTATCCTTTCTTGCATTGATATTTGTAGCTATTCGTACTCTAATAGAGTCCCATACAACCTTGATAATTCTATAGGTTTAGGCACATGGGCATCAAAACCTAGTTTAAGATATTGCTGAACATCTTCAACCATTACATTGGCAGTTAAAGCGATAATAGGAATTGAATTGTTTAGAGCTTTTATTGATTTCAGGGCTTCAACACCATCCATAACCGGCATATGTATATCCATTAACACCAAATCAAATGTATTTTTTGCAACGGCATCGACCGCTAGTAAACCATTTTCAACAATGACTAAATCTGACTCCGTTTCTTTTAGCATCGTTTTAATCAGCATTTGATTTATCTTATTATCTTCTGCAATTAATATACGTTTACCTCTTAAGGCAGGTGGAGTACACGACTGAGCTTTTACTTTTTTTGGTGCAACATGCGTTTTCTCTAATGGCAAAGTGACGTCGATTATGGTCCCTCTACCTTTGATACTATTTACTGCAATTTCTCCGCCCATTAACTTAACCAAACTAATAGTTATGGACATGCCTAGACCAGTTCCTCCGTATTCTCGTGTTGTAGATGTATCAGCTTGAGAAAAACGTTCAAAAATACGTCCTTGAGCCTCTTCACTCATGCCTATACCGGAATCTTCTACTTTAATTAGGATTGTTTGTTGGCTTTTATGTTCTATACAATCAACGGCTATTTTTACACAGCCTTGATTAGTAAACTTGACCGCATTAGAAGATAAATTTAGGATAATTTGCTTTACTCGAACCTGATCACCTAGCCAGTTATCATGGAAATTTTTACTCACCTCAATTTTAAAATCGATTTGTTGATTGCTTATCAATGCATCTAGGTCATATTTTACTGAATTTAGAATATCCACAATAGACAATGGCATTTTTTCTAATTCAATTTTATTGGACTCTACTTTTGAATAATCCAGAATATCGTTGATTATAGTAAGCAGGCTTTTGGCAGATGAAGTAGCATTTACTAATATTTTTCGTAAGTCTGCAGATAACTCAGCATTATCTAATAGTTGAAGCCCACCGAGTATTGCGTTCATTGGTGTACGTATTTCATGGCTCATATTTGCAAGAAAGTCACTTTTAATTTTAGAGGCGTGCTCAGCTGCGACTCTTGCATTTTCAGACGTTTCTATTGCTTTTATTTTATCGGTAACATCATAACTCACACCTATTACTTTTAATGGCGTGCCCCATTTATCGCGTATAACTCGCGCACTCGCTTTCAAAGTTCTTATTTTTCCATCAGGGTGAACAACCCTAAATTCTGGTTCGTAAAGGGCTCCATTTTCAATTGAATCTTTTAATTGCGCATTCGCAAGCTCAAAGTCATCAGGATGAACAGCTTTAACCCAATCACCATAAGACTCTTTAAACTGCTCTTTTTTCAACCCATAGAGTGTGAGCATAAGCTCATCCCAGAATAGCTTGCGAGTAATGAGATCCCACTCCCAAACACCAATTTGTGCAGACGTATTGGCTAATTGAATCCTTAATGCCAATAAATCTGCTTTTTCAATTGCATCTAATAATTGTTGTTCGGTATTTTTTTGCTCTGATGTATCTTGCACCACTGACCAAATAAGATCATCGCCATTTTCATCCATAACTTTTATACCGGATAGGCGCACAGGAAATGTCACCCCGCTTTTATTAATATACTCCTTTTCATAAGGGCCATACCGCCCAGTCTCTACTAAAGATAAAAGCTGCTTTTCTTCTTGTTCTTTGTATTTGTCTGGGGTGATTTGCCAATAATCAATAGCATTAATTTCATCGACCGTATACCCTGTTATATGGCTAAATTCATTGTTCACATAATAAAATGCGCCATCCTTTAAAGAGTTCACTGCAATACCAACAGGTGCTAAGTTTACAAAACTCTCAAATTTTATTTTTTCATTTTGATACGCCGCTTTGTAGTGCTTTATATTAGTGTGTGCAGTTTCTAACTGATCTTTAACTTCCATTAAATCAGAGATATCTCTTCCGATCGCCAAT
>Ga0115572_10001468_pt1 | contig 19130 bp, 34 predicted proteins | sample COGITO_mtgs_1206_FD_88681 | JGI IMG/M metagenome (GOLD analysis project Ga0115572, IMG submission 88681) | Pelagic marine microbial communities from North Sea - COGITO_mtgs_120607 | ecosystem: Environmental > Aquatic > Marine > Epipelagic | place: Germany:Helgoland, sampling site Kabeltonne... | reverse complement strand
CAGTGTATTAATTATAGAGAATAAGAGCAGGAATTGCACCTTCAAAAGCCGGACTTATGGCTAAAAAAAACAAAACCTTGGCATTAAGTTAAAAGCCAAGGTCTCAAAAGAATTCGTTTTTTGTATGGGAGTTGCGAGGGTTTTTACTTACTTAATGACAGGATTTTAAAGATATTCTTTCCACCTGATGTTTCACTCAAGAGCATATCCAGTCCAAGCGTCGGTATCTTAACCTTTAGATGTTCCCCTCCATTAATGTTGCTACTGCCTTCTTGCACAGGATGCCGATTAACATAGACCGAGTTAAAGGAGATCTTGCTATAACTATCATAGTTTGACAAATCAAAACTCATGCTTATGTCGGAGCGCTTAAACATATGCTGGCTATTGATCAGGCGATTGATTGATTTTGCCAATTTCTTTGGTGTATACGCGAGTATATCGACCCCATCAGGGCGTGACATAGTAATGATATTAAACTGATCTTCCCTATAACCTTTCAACTTCTCTCCGTGATTTAAATAGTGAAAGTTCATGGGTATTGATAGGTACGCTTTACTATCAAAGCCTGACCTTTTGCACTCAATATACTTTGCGCCTTTTAAGGCAAAGGGTACTTGGGATTGGAGCTTATATACCGAATCCGATACATCCCCCGTTTTGGAGTCTTTACAACTAGGCACATCAATCCCCATTAAGCCAACTTCCATAAAGGGTTCTTTCTCATTAACGGATTTACCTACATCTATCGGGGCGGCAATTTCAATATCGCACCCTGTAAGAAAAAGAGAGGCAATAATGGTTGCTGACAATAATACTTGCTTTACCTTCATGAAGAAAATTCCTTTATTGATATGAGTAATGGCAGAGGCCATACTGTAACATATTGTGAGATTTTGTCAATTATCTGATTTCACCTTATTGCCTAATCACACCACCTTATTAATATCTAGTACGATAAACTCCGTCTTTCCAGAGGCATTCTGTAACTTAAATGTTAGTTTAGCCTTAAAAGGCATACTTCCCGCCTCCACCACCAACTTACTAAAAAGCTCGGAAGAAATATTGAGTTCATGAGAGCCAAAACCTTGCCCACTAAATGAGCCATTCTCTCTACAGTAAATGCCTTTAGAGCCTTCCATTACGTACTCTCTTGCCTCATGCGGAAAAAGATTTCGAATCATAATATCTTGATATATAGTAACAGAGCAGTATTTTTTTGATTTATAAACCTTCTGAACCATCACCTCGATATTATTTGATTCGAAAACACCATCTTCTTCCACTTCACTCTCATCATCTACATTATCTAGGTAAATCCATTTCCGATCAGCAGAATAAAGAACAAGAGTCTTGACATCTTCAACTGACAAATCTCTTGGAACCTTAGATAGATCGATCGACAAACTATTTCTCTTTTTTAACCTCAAATACTCAACCTTGTCATCACTACAAGGATTGGTAACGTATATTTCAATATCCATCACACTACCGCTATCATCAAAACCAGAAACATCCGCACTGAACTTACCACCAAACCTAACTTCACACTCCGCATGACTTAGTCCAGAAACGCGGGAGCCTAGAATATCGCCACCATAACTCGGAGTCAGAACCTTACCTTCCTCTTTAACAATCGTTTTGGCCAAGTAATGAAGTGCCGACTCTCCACCTCCAGAAACTTGACACTTATCAGTAGGCGTTTTATGAGCAAAATGATGACCCTTAATAGCACCTTTTTTGGCAATAAGTACAGAGCCACAAAACTCATCTAGGCATCTGCACCCACATATTTCCCCTCGGGGTACATCATCAATATGAACAATATTGCCATCCACATCTCTTGCATAAACTAACTCAATCATCCACCTCAACCTCATAGTTAACGAGCGCATCAAACACACGCTGCCCGATTAAACCACCAGCAAGGTACTCGCTGGCCACTTCTTTTATAAATTCTTCTTTGGCTTTTTTGTAAGCAAGGAAGGCCCCAAAGGGATGGGCGCTTCTACCAACTTCTATACGCTTACCTTTTGCTGATATTCTTGCGATATAATTGTTACCTTTGGACTTATGCACACCTATTGGCAGGCTTCCGCGATCGCCTTGTCTTTTAATAAATAAGGAATTAATAAACTCAGGCACAAAAATACAAGTCTCTTTTGAGTATTCCTTATTCCTTTTGATCAGAATGTCCTTATCTAGCACATAGCCTTCTTGATTATTGCTATCAAACCATTTCTTGAAGTTACTGAACGTAAGCCACTCAGGAGCAACGTAACAGTCTTTATAGGATGGCTTCTTGATATGCCACTTAGGACTGTAACATCGCTCTAGCATGCCACACCATTTGCGGTAACACGGCTTTATTTTGCCATTATCAAGGTAGATACTATCCTCGATGTCATTATAGCCATAATCATACACCAGACCGTTTCTGATAATACGCTCGAAAACCGCAAGACTGTCAGTAGCTGAGAATGCATAAGTGCGCCTTCTGCCTGACGACTCAATCACATACCTATCATCAGTGATACCGAGTCGCTTAATGGCGGTTCGTATTTTTCCGTTATTATTAAGTGGATTATCAACATAGCGACAAAGAGCCGCATACAGGTCAAACTCACCGAACTTGATAAAGCCATTACGGCTTAGGTTGTGGTGGATGGGAATGTCTTGTTGGAGACACGCCATCAAACCATCATCGATAATTACATTTGTTTTAATACTCAATATAAATACGCCTTAAAATACCAACCAGTGCTAAACGATTAGCTTCTTTCCTATTTTACCAGAAGTCCAGTTTTGCTTTTTCATATAACTATCTATTACCGATACATCCTTTGAAGTTTCTGAACGATACATATGATCGCCGATCTTAGTAATAAAATATCCCTTAATGCCCTTGTCCTTGTAGTTGCTTAACCAATTGTGCATTTCTTCGTACTTGGAAGCGAAATGTAAATCACTTACCGCCTTAGTTTCATGAAGGCTAAGTACTGGACAATCTGACCACAACCCCTCTATCACAATAAAGTCAGGATAAAATGATTCTGTCTTGCCATCATGTTGATAATCTATTCTAAGCGCGTCCTGACCTGCTCTAGCAGGGTTTCTAACAACCACAAAGTCCTTCATGGTTCTTGTTAAGTACTGTAGGTATTCGTACTCGTAGCGAGAATCTATTCTCATTGTTTGCCTCAGTTCTCCTTCATCATTTTGATAGGCAATTATACTACCCTTAAAGTTAACCTTACCTCTTATAGGTGCATCATACTCATAGAAAACATCGAAATTCTGCGGAAGGTAATAGTCCACCTCATTAGGCATAAAGTCCTTATACACCACTTTCTCTACGTCTTCTATATATACACCTCTTTTTCCGTAAATCTCTTTTGTACTTTTAAGGGCGTCATCAAAGATGTTTGATTTTAGATCTGATAGTACAACTACGATAATTAGCTTTGACAAGTGCTCGTTACTGACATTACACTCCGTCACATCAACTAGATCTTCACCAACTTCAGCTAGAGTATCGCTCAGTCTTTTTTTAATACGAGTGTCTATGTGTCCATTGAAGGCATCTACCGTATTTTCCAGTAATGATGATATATAGTCTTTACTAGCCGCTTTTGCTCGCAATAAGTTACTAAACATTCTGTCAATATGATTAGCGTTTAACTCTTGCGATATCTTTACTGTTTCCTTTGATGTCTCAAGTGTTTTATCTAATGAGCCTTTTACTTGAGCAATATCCCTCAATGCTCTGTCTTTTATCTTGGCGGCTAGTTCATCCTCAAATTCTATTAATACTGCATTCAATGCTGCAACCATTTGTTCGCTATAAATATCGTCAATTTCATCTAGCAAGTAGCCCTCTGATTTTTCAGGCTCTTTCTCTAATGATTTCTTGGCAATTTTTGCAAGCACTTCAGAAATATCTCCCTCTTTTACGGAATTATTGACTCTCGTTTTAAATTTATTTTCTTCAAAGAATTGTTTTACCTTATCAATTAGAGTAACTTCAATAGAGTCTTCTTTCTTGATAATTTTATCTTCGTATATCTCACCTTCAAACTCTGACTGTATTTTACTTAGAATATTTTGATCATAGCTGGTGGTGTAAATAAAACATCTATCCAACTCTGGGTGCTCGTCAATTAATGATCGTTGTGTAAAGAATGGATTTCTTAATACACGGCCAACCGTCTGAGTTATGCTACCCTCACTCTTTTTAGAACGGACTGATAGCAAAAACTCTGCCCTTGGGCAGTCCCAACCTTCGCCGAGAGCCTCTTTAAAAAGAACTACCTTGATTGAGTTGTCATTATCAATATCTTTATGAGAAACGCTTTTAATTAAGACCTCTTGATCTTCAGAATTTTCATTGAATTTGACTTCACCTAGCCCTGAAAATACGTGTCGAATGTCGTTATGATCGAACAACCCACTTTCTGAAAGTGTATTATATAGATTGGATTTTTCTTCCTCATTAGTCTCAAAGCCATCACCGACCTGTATCAATACTAGAGGCTCTCGCTTCTCACCAGCCTTTTTCCACGCCTCTCTAACATCCATATAATCTTCTATAAAAGACTTGTAGATAGACTTAAATGGCGTCAAATCCCCTGCTAATGTTGATTTAATAACAAGCGTACCCTTAATAATACCTGAGTGAATAACATCTTGAGGGGGCACTACATAATCTCTAGTTACATAGCCTAATTTACTCAAAAATGACAGGAACTTATCAGGCGTCGCGGACGCACCAAATAAACGCTTTGGCTCGATATGCTCTAGTACCTTATGAATAATTGTATAACGCTCTTTGTCATTAACAACTTTATCGTCTTTCCCAGCACCCTTTAACTTCGTACCCTTATGGGCCTCATCAATAAATACTGTGACATTTTTATTTTTCAGATCATTCATATGATCCCACATCGTGACATTACTCATGCGCTCATGTGGTCTTGATAACGTCGACGCCTTTGTGAGCTTCCCGTAATTAATCATATAAAGAGAACCTTCCTTGAAACCAGAAAAGCTATCCTTGTGAACAATATGACACTTAGAAGGACTTACTTTATTTGCTTCCGCCGCCTTCACGATCTTCTCCAAACTTTGCTGGTTTAGATCAGGACTGTCTGACAGCCAGATAATGATGGCATTTGGATCACTGCCCATTATCTCCTCTAGAACGGACGTCATCATAATTGTTTTACCCGCACCTGTCGGTGCCTTCAGAGCAAAGGCGATTTTATTCAATGGAAATGAAGAGTTTACCTGCAAGGCTTCCACAGCACTCTCAAGAACTTTTGTTTGATAATTGATTAGCTGATATTGTGCTTTCATGATTAGTCCTCCACTGACGCACTTAGTAATAGATCGGAAATGTACTCTTTAGATAGCCAGTAAAGCTTATCTGGCATTATGCCAAAGCTTGCTGCTCGGTCTTTAAAGATCTGAAATTTAGTAGACTTATTATCCACCAACGCAAATGCGCTTTGTTCACCAAACTTCTCAAAAAACTCATCAACATAACGAGGGTTTTTTAAGACGCAAATTGTATTTGTAATATACCACTTATCATTATCCTCAATGACCTTAGTGGCATTATGACGAAGATTGATAATGTGCTTGATGTGGTCGAGGCTTTTATTTCGATCCGCATTTCTGAACTCTTCAGCAGATACGTGACGGACTTGCAGGTACTCCAGACCTTCTTGGTAATCACCGTGTTGTGGTAGATTACAGCGACGCATGCGCTCGTAGGTCACATCTTCGCAGATATTGCTTTCGTTATTAGTACAGAGGATGACTTGGCGATTGCCCCCATCTTCTTTGTTTAATTCCCACACTGCATGACCCGTGGTTCCTGAACCCGCAAAGAAATCTAGAATCGTACCAAAACGCCCTGTCGTCAATAATATCAAATCTTTTATTAGAGATAACGGCTTTGGAGTTATATTTATTTTTTCGGAAAATATGGCCTTTATCTCATTACTCCCATTTCCTGAACTATATTCAGGAGCATAAAGTAATGTTTTTTGCTTTACGGAAGGAAAACTTCCATTATCTGGCCTTTGCTTTTTGAAAAGAGCTGCTTTTCCTTTTTCATTTCTACTTATCAGCACATCTTCCATATTTTTCTTGAACTTTCCATCAAAACCCCAGTCCCAAAGGAGAGGTGTTCCATTAGGACTTATGGGTAATAAAAATTCATACCCTTGCTCAACGTACTTTATCTTAAGCGAGTTCACAAACTCATCGTCAAATAAACCTGTATCTTTATCATATATTTTTTTATACTCTTCTGGCCTTATTAGTTTTATTGACTCATCTTTTATTAATACAGGGAAATATAAGAACGGCCTACTCTCTCTAGAAGGATGATTGCTTGATAAAATAGAACGGCCCTTTTTAAAGAAGCCTTTATCATCAAAACTCCACTTACTAATCTCTTTACTGTCTTTAACCTTTAAGGCATTTACTTTGGAATTCTTGCTTGATGAAACAAAGAATGTAAATTCATGGCAACCCGCAAAGTCGCCACCATTCTGATTTCCTTTCATATTCATTATGGTTGGCAAGCACCCCATGATATTGCCCTCTCCAAATATATTTTTTAATAGTAAATCAAGATTCGCCTGTTCCTTTTCATTAATACTAACAACTAATATTCCTTTTTTTGACAACAACTCTTTAGCCAGCATCAACCGCCTCTCCATAAACGACAACCACGATGAGTGGCGAGAACCATCCTCATCTGAGACAAATCTATCGTTATACTTAAAGTCTTTATTGCCCGTATTGTAAGGAGGGTCGATATAAATCACATCTACCGCACCGCGATGCGTATGCTGCAAGACTTGCAGGGCGTGATAATTGTCACCTTCAATAAGAACGTGTTTACGCTCACCATTCTTATCATCAAATCCCCATTCCTTATCACCGCCAGACTTTGGCACTAACGTAGGAAGGTATTTACCAACAATATCTTTAAAAAGCGTGTAGGCGCAACCACCATGACAAAGGTAATCTACTACTGAATCCTTTTGGGCGTAAAGGTATGGCTCATTACCACGGATTAGCCTAATGGTCTTACCATCATCAAACACAACCTCTGCATTTTTGCCTTTTGATGAAGTTACCTGTCCTGCTTTTGACCACAATTTATTTTTGTAAACAATCTCGGAGTCTGAGATAACTTTTAGGAAATGTTCTTTTTGATGAGGCCAGACAAGGCCGAAGCGATTTTCGAGTCGATTTACTTCAGTTTTTAGTTTTTGAAGTTGATCTTCTTTGAATGTTGAGTTTGATTTTAGATCTTCGTTTTCTTTTTTTAATCTTTCTATTTCTGCGTACAGATCTGCATCTGCCACACTCATAGAGCTTGCGCTTGACATAAATTATCCTTAAATCATTTCATAATACACCGTATATCTGCGATTCTACGTCACATTTTACCCAATTCCAATACTAAACTGTTCGCAAAGTGAACATTATTAGTTTTACCAATAATTCTTAACATCAAAAAACTCAACCAAATTGACCTGATGGTTATTTTTGATATAATACAAAGATCCACACCAACAACATAGGACTTAATAAATTGAGAGGCATCAGACCTTATTACAACAAGTTTCGAGCGTATGTTGTCGACTCGAACGGTATCCATCACCAAGAGTATTTTGAGACCGAACAACTCGCAGAAGAGTTTATCTTAAAGCACAGACCCACCAAAATAGGTAATGCGAAGTACAAAAAGCGCAGCAATGCTCGCAGCGACTTACCCGTAGGACTTTGCGAGACCATGCGAAAGAAAAAACTCCTGCATGGTGTAAGCAAAACACCTACCATTGTTGCCACTGTTGTGATCAATGGCAAAGCTAAAACAAAAACATCGATATTTGGCAAGAGGCGTAGTAGAGAAGATGCCATTAAAATCTGCTTAAAATGGCGTAACGAAATGCTCTCAAAAACAATTAAATGATCTCTAAAGAACACTTCTTCCTATAATCCTATAATCCTATAATCCTATATATAGGAATCCCTAACCCAAGATACCAACTAACACTAACGCTTAAACAACTCCGAGCACAAACATCCCACCAGCCACGAGCCAATAAAAAGTTGACATTAATTTAGTTTTTTGCTATAATAGCCCCATCAAGAGAAAAAACATGGATATTACTGCTATGAACCACGAGCATTTACGCATTCTCTATAAAAACAAACAGGCCCGTGCCTTATTTGGCATGAAGAAGTCGTGGTTCTTAAGAAAGATCACGTTTAACGACTTATTAGAACGTAGCCTGATCAAGTTTGTCGATGACAAAGTTTACGTGCTGTACGTCATCTTGCCTGAGCCGACACAAATCGGCGCGAACTCTCACCATCTCTGTAAAGTGGTGGTAGAGTCAAATGAGTTTAAGCCTTGCGCTCTGCATGCTCAATCGCAGTGCAAAAAGAAGAATTTGGAATACGCTAGAGAATCGCATATGGTGGACTATATGTATAACCACGACAGAAACATTTCAGTAAGCCTTGGGCATACCGAATACATGTGACTACTCACCGCCCTGATCGGGCAATGCTTCTTATTTCGTTAGCCGTTGCTCGATAGTATCGAGACTTACGCAGCTTCCATAAGCAGAGTCGACTGTCCAGCCGCCTTTAATTCTAGAATCCCTTTGTCACGGATATTAAGAGCGGCATTTAAGTCGCGATCTATATCTGTAGTGCCGCAAGATGGACAATCCCACTTGCGAACTGATAAGGGCATTTCTTCCATTTTATGACCGCAACAATGACAAGTTTTAGAGCTTGCATACCACTGATCGAGCTTCACTAGGCGCTTACCTTGCTCTTTCAGTTTGTACTCCAACTTAACGACAAAGCCATGCCATGAGGCATCCGCTATGTGTTTCGCCAGTTTGCGGTTTTTCATCATATTCGCTGATTTCAATGTCTCAACTATCACCGCTTGGTTTTCGTCAACGAGAGTTCGAGATAATTTATGTTGAAAGTCAGCGCGAGCATTCGCTACCTTTTCATGGCATTTGGCAACCAGCAAACGGGCTTTAGCCCTGTTTGCACTACCTTTTTTCTTTCTTGATAACTGGCGTTGTTTGCGTCTGAGATTCTTCTCTGCTCGCTTTACGAATCTTGGGTTCGCTGTCTTTTTGCCGTTCGACTCGATGGCAAAGTGAGATAGGCCTAGATCAATACCCGTCACCTTCCTCACTGTGTGGAGCGGCACTGGCGCTTCTACACCATCATCCACAAGGATTGACGCATAGAACTTGCTTGTTTTGCTCAGGCTTACAGTTATGCTCTTAACCTTGCCTATAATTTCTCGGTGAATATTAGCCTTAACAGGCTTCATTTTCGGAAGCTTGATCGAGCCATCTATCACCTTTACGCCTACACAGTGATAGCTAGATTGCTTGCCGTGTCTACGTTTGAATTGTGGGTACTTGGTTTTCAACTTCGGGTTAAAGAAGTTATCGAATGCTTGGTGTAGATTGATCACCGATTGCTGCAAGGCGATGGAGTCATACTGCTTCAACCAATTGTATTTTCGTGATTTCTTGGCAACAGCAAGCAGCGGTTTTATATCCTTTTTTGGATTCAGAGTAACACCATGCTTGCGGTACATGTGAGACTTTAAATGAAGAGCTTTGTTATACGCAAAACGCACAGCACCAAACTGCGTGATTAAAAATTCAGCTTGTTCTTGCGTTGGATAAATACGTACCTTTGTTGCTCTTAACATTTCAGTGCTCGCATGTATAATACTTGTATATTAATAAGTTTAATGGAACTTGTAAAGTGAGTGTGCACAATAAAAAGCTATTGAATGATTACCTGAGAAAGCGCCACAGCGTGAGTAAGTTAGTTGTCCATTTAGTTTTCACGACAAAGTACAGACGTAAACTACTTACAGTTTTGATGATTGAACAATTAAGAGATGCGCTTGAGTCCGCTTGTGTAAAATTGGAGTGTGAACTTATTGAGATGGACGGAGAGCAAGATCATATACATTTACTTGTTGCGTACCCGCCAAAGCTTTCAATCAGCGTCATGGTGAATAATCTTAAAGCTGTTTCATCACGAATGTTGAGGTTGCAAAACACTCACTTAACAAGGCAAAGTAAGAGTGCTGCTTTATGGTCTAGATCTTACTTTGCTTGCAGTGCAGGTGGAGCAACGATTGAAACACTTCGAGCTTATGTCGATAGTCAATCAACACCAGATTAAAGTTCTTCGAACTTTACGCCTTATATCCCCGCCCTGATCGGGCGAGGGTTTACGGCGAAACTGCTAAATTCATAAAAAAGGCGAATAATTATGTGTGCAATATCTGAATACCTAAATGATAACTGGATGTCTGAAGTACCAGAAGACAGTGACTATGACAATTTGGACGAAGATAATGACGAGTAAAGATGAGATTAAAAAGGGTCTTGAGGCGGTCGATAAGCTATTTGACGAAATGAGTCCTGAAGAATTTGAAAGGCAATACGAATCCCTGCAAAACAAAGACTGTGGCGAAAGTATCGAAAGCTTTCTTGAGCGCAGTAAGACCCGAAAAGAGGGATTAGCACCAGCAGTCATTGACCCTAACAACGAATTACTTAAAGCGCCGTAACCAACAAAAGTAAAAACCGACAAGCTAAAGGAGCACTGTATGTCCATGATCTTAAAAAACTCATAACCATGACATGCTCACTAGGCCCAACTATCACAACTTGGGCCTACCCTCCAATTCGCAACACTACGTATTGACACCATTGCGCTAAGATGATACTATGCACTCTTTAAATAATTAAAATCACCAGAGACTATGGGTTCTAGAGAGGGTTTCTATCAGAATCACTAACTAACCCATCTAAACAAGGACTAAATCATGTGGCATGATTTTCACGACAAGACTTTTAAGCACAAGCCTGCAAAGTGGTGGCAGATAATCAATGTAGTAAAATACCAAGATTTTACAGGCTCAGTTGGTGGTAACGGGACATTATACGATGTTTATAGCCTAATGATCTGGAGCCTTGAAATTCAACGAGTAGCAGTGGAGTCAAACAAGGAGTGGATGTGAGCAAGCGGAGCTGTTCAGCAAAAAACATTCAATCTATTAAAAAGAGGAATACTTGTGCTTTCTAACTTATTTAACATTGATGGCAACATTAATGGCAAACAAAAAAACTTTCTTAAAGTGATGTCCAAGATCCCCAACATTAAAACCGCTATGGGCGACAAAGCTCATGATAGTGACATAGCATTAGCCCAAGAAGCCTATGAGATCCTTTCTGACAATGACATGTAAAAATCACCATTAAAATCCTTCCCACTAATATACCTTATTGACTTACACTTCGACTTTTGATATAATAAGCATTATCAAAGAAATATAAGGTTATTTATGAGCAAAGAAGACTGGATAAAGGTAAAATCAAACGACGACGTGCCTAAAGGGCTTTGGCTCGTTAAGACCAAAAATGGCGGTTATCATGTCTTTAATAACTGGGCAACTCATGAAAAATTTAAAACCATCGGACACTACTTTGAATTTGACGAAGAGGTAGATCAGTATTGGGATAAGCCCTTACCAATGTCTGAGGCATAAGCATGAACAGTATTAAGACAAAACCCAATCAGCTAAAGGCACAGTACGATAAAGAGCAAAAAGACATTTCCTTTGCATGGGGCGTGGGTTGTGATAAAACCGATGCGCTCGTGATTATCGAGGCACTGTATCATTTGACGGACTCCAATGGCCAAACGGCTATAGAGCAACTTAAAGACAGAGGTTTTGACATCAATACACTCAAGCTCGCTATCGACAAATTAGATAAGGAGTAAATTAGATGAATACCAAATATTTATTTATAGCTATGATCAGTGGATCTGTAACGGGATTGCTAATTTTATTTATCAAAAAAACACTTGCTTCCAAGCGAAATAAAGTTATTAAGGAATCGGACGCCACATTAAAAAGGCTTTCTGAAAGCCACAGTAATATTATAGAGGATTAAAACATTATGGCAGGTAAACGCATCAACTTTAATTTGGATAGCATGATTACAGGGGGCTTTGGACTGTTAATGTTCTTTGGCATTCAATTCATTTGGAATGAAATGACGATATTCTCAATACTCCTTGGTTTGGCAACTGGCACTCCATTTATTTTGTTTGCCTTGCACTCAATAAGAATGCGAACCGATTCAGCGAATAAGGAATAAAGCGATGAAAGCTAACAGAACTACAGAAAGCATTAATAAGCGATGTGAAGTGCTTGAGAGGCATGGATTTACCATCAATCACGAAGATTCAAATGTTTCTCTAGGAGATCTTATATTTGATTTCTCAGCAATTGAACTAACCACTGTCAATATTATAAAAGTTGTGGCAAAAAAAGCACATAACACTGGTCTTGTAGAGGGTCATAATGATATTAAGCAGAAGCTTAAGCGCCTACTCGAACCAGAAGAGGAATAAACAAATGAAAACTATAATTACAAGAACACTTGTAGGTTTTCTTTTACTTACTGTTATGCCTTTGTCCTTTATGATTATTCAGCAGCTTGTAACAGGAGAGTTTGTAAGTTCTTTTTATAGGCAGTTGTCGAGTGCTGGTCTTATATTATTTGCTTTATTAATGATAAAAAAACTCTCGGCAAACATTAAACAGCCGAGTGAGGAGTAAAGCATGAGTGACGAATTGTTAAACCGAACAGGCACACCCCTTCCTTCTGAAGAAGGCGACTCTGAAAAAGAATACACCGTTAAATTTTTAGCCTCGCCAGTCCAAGAAGTGGTTAAATCCCACCGACTTCGTGCGCCTGATGACTTTCAAGCAGGCATCGCGTTTCAGCGTCACCTATACCAATCTAATTACAGTGATGTTGATGTCTTGGATGTTGAGGTGGGTGAGTATTGACCGTGAAAAAACATCATAAGGCTAGCACTCTATTCTGGGGTACTTTTTTACCACCAGCTATTATTTTCAACGTATTGGCATTGATTATACTTATAGTCGGCGAAGTGGGCGGCATAACAGAACAAGGCGATTTTTTTGATATCTTGGTTCATTATGAAAAGAGCCTTATGATCTTTGTAATAGGCAATGGCCTTGCCGTAATTGTTGGCGTCAAAGCGACAGATGTAAGTCCAAACAAAAAAGGAAAAGCGATGCAAGAGAAAGAGATAGGCAATCAGCCAGAATACCAGTTTTACAAAAAAATCGAGACAGGCGATTTTGCCGGACATTACATCTTAGATGTCTATCGATTAAGTACTAAAAACAATTTTGCCATCCATGCCAATAAAGAGCGTCAAAAAATACTTGATGATGGCGGATTAATTGTAGAGGTAAATGAGTAATGCACTTCACGTCAAATAAAAGGAGTATACTGTGAGAAATGCTATAATTGTATTCATATTAATTAGCATAGCGCCACCTGCTTTGTATTTTTTAGGGTTTATTAACGTATCCAACACCGTACCCATCATTCTATCTTCTCTAATGGGCCTTATGGCTTGTACTCACGCTATAGTTGTTTACAAATTAATCTATACCGAAAAGTACATGATTGAGGACGCTAGCGAAAAGTACAATATACCTAAAGAGGATTTTGAGATCGCTTATCATGCGATTTACCATGAAAACTCGGGCATCAGCAAAGAGCGCAGACTGGAAGCAACATTAAAGTATTTTAATGTCTCAGGTGAGGACTAAGTATGAAGCTAATAAGTTGCGAGGAATGCGCGGTGGTTCTCGATGAAGATCGACTTCTCTTTCCCTCAAGAGTTAATGAATATAAGGACGATGGGACACTTGACGACGATAAGTTTGTGCTTGAGGGTGATGACTATCTACCGTTCGTCAACTGCCCTATTTGCAACTCTGTGATCACAAAAGACGACCGAGACGATAACGCTTGACAATCTCGTGTACACGATGTATAATGTTCATTCTATCAACAGAGAGCAACCATAATGCACAAGTACGGTAAAATTGGTGGCAAAGTAGAGGGTCATTACCTAACACTTCGTGACGCAATTGATGCGGCAATCGGCCATTCCATTGATGAGGATGTCAACCCTATCGGGATTTGGGATAAGCGCGATAGATTGATCTTAGTGGTAGTTGAGGGTGATGTGTTTGAGCGTCAAATCAAATAAACATGACACAGGCATCTATTAAGGAAAAAACAATTAAAACTATAGAGCAAATAAACAAAGAAGTTGGTCACATTGCATCAGTGCAGTATCTACCTCGATACCCACATGAAGATGAGCACCTTCAAGTAAATTTACATGACATCCCGTTTAAAATTGAGCGAGGGCACGATCAGTTCTTTTACAACAACTACAAGACAGGCAGCAAACCTCATCTTTGGTATGTTTCTAGAAGCGATCGCGATAATCCCGAACTATACATCCAAAAGGGATTTGCCAGTCTTAAAGGCGCTATTGAAGCAACATTCAAAGCTTACGAGAAAGAGCTGTTAAAGCTGAAGTCCGATCTTAATACTGTTCAAGGTTTGTTCAGAAAAGAAGCTAAGACTAGCGACAGTGAGGTAATCAAATGCAGTATCGATGGAAAAACATATACTCGATGGCCTAATGGCCAATCCTGCATAACCTCAAAGTCAAAAAATACGTAAGAATTAATCTTAAAACTAAAAAACAGGAAAGACTATGCCAGTTAAAGCTAAAAACATTAAAGTATTCGAATGGCGCGTAGGCTCAACATTATTCACAAAATGGTCTAACGGTCAGGTTAGCGCTATATCAAAATCCAATATTTAAGGGCCTGAATATGAGTAAGCTCGTTGACGCAATAGAGATTTTAGAAAACGGCACATCAGGAGATAGAGTTGCTCTTGTACAACCTGCCATCAAAAAAGCCATTGAGAAGAAGATGCTTCCTTCGTACGCGCCGATAGACCTGTATGAACAGAACTGGGCGGCGATGAAAGATATCTTAATAACCTTCGCCAACACGGTTGAGGATAAAGTCGGTACGGAGCGATACACGCCCAATCTTCAGCTCGCTATTGACGAGATTCAACAAGAAATAAGCAAAATCACCATGCCACCATTAATACCGTTTTTGAATGATAAAGAAAAACAAAAGGCCGATCTGTACAGAAAAGAAATAGACGGGTATCTGACAGGCCTTAAAAAAAGCATTGATGTACTAGAAAACCTGAAAGGTGGAAAGGTGGAGTCATCATGACAGAGTGGGATCTAATGACGGAAATAGCTAAAGCCAGCAACAAAGGCGATCAGCAAAAACTGTCAGATATAATTATTAACAACGATCTTAATAGTAACCCGAGAGCCTCTATGATGGCCATCAGCGGTATTGAAGTTACTCTTAAAAACATATCCAAGTATATTGATGCTTCGAAAAAGCTAATTTCACTTCCAGCGCCTCAATCTTTTCGTGAGGCACTAAGACAAGATGTGATTAAGCAAATAATTGATGACAACAACCTTTAGTTGACATCTTTTATTTTTTTGATATAATAAAACCTTCTTTTGATAAATGAACCAGCAGGAATGATATGCCTTTAAAAACATCTTGGGATGACGACGCCAGACAGGATAAGCGCGATATTTACTTCGCAATGAGTAAAGAAAACCCATTTTCGGTTTTTTTTAAGCACCCTGCCATCGTCTCTGCATTGCTCGTAAGCCTTGGAATACTATCCATTATCTTTATTGTGTGTAGTGTTTATTTATTGTCAAACAAGTCTCCTATTCCACAGTCTATTTATACCCTTAAGAATAGGATTTTATATACAGTATCCAATACTCACGAAGGTGAAGTGTTTAAGAGTCTCGAACAACTATCTACTCAAGTAATGCTTGATAATAACGCGATAAGAAGTCTTGCAGATGGTGGACTAATAGAGAAGCCTCTATTCAGTGTCAGTAAACATTTCTTTGATTCAACGAAGGATGTGGACAGTAAAAAGCCAGATATATGGGTTGATTACTCAACGCAAAAAATCACTAATAACAACTATACGGTGAACGTCTCTAAAAGGGCGTGCGAATTAATAAACAAAAGCCTTACAGATATTGTACCTGTCTGTACCGAAGGGGTGATTGCAATCTCACTAAGGCAGAAGCAGTGAAACCCTCAATACAACGATAGGTAACGGGAAAGACATGAAAGGCAAGCAATGCAAGATTAAAGAGTCTGAGTTAGAGGGCCGTATTAACAAAGGCAAAGAATTTGTGATCGACGGCGACGCTCGTAACCTATGCGGTACTGATGTAGTTCCGTTAAACAACCTCGATGGCAGCAGATTCAGCTCTGCTTATGACTTTTCAATGTTAGAAATAATCGAATAATCTGATTTTTTAATAACACATAGAATAAGGCAATACATGACTACCTCTGCAAATCACAAAGACTTTTCTCCTAGTTTTTGGAAAGCTATGTTAGCTGCGTTGTTTTTTGTATTAACGCTTAATGTGGCTTTTTCTTTACTGGACAATAGCACACTAAGCGTACATGGCATCACTAAACTTAAGGCTCGCTTAATCGCCGCACAGGCAACGCTAAAGGACGGTGAACAGTTCGACAGCATTATCGACATAGCACGAATGAAAGACGATGAAGCTACTGTGCGCGACTTAGAAGCACGACGTATTCTCCTTGAATGGAACTACCGAAGTTTAAGCGATGAGGTTTACGCCTTCACCAAATTTATCAACGAGTCTCACCCGGACGTGTGGTTTGACTACTCGAAGCAAAATCTATCCAACGGTATCTACACCCTACCCGTTTCAACAAAAGCTTGTGAATTAATTAATGAAGCCTTGCTCAACAAAACAACCGCGCCGTGTTTTGACAATATCATGAGCATTGATTTGTCGGAGGGGGCTAAAAATCTAATGATGAATGATAAGGCTTAATATTTATATTGCTTTTTATTACCACTTATGATACTATGTAGTTAAATAATAAAGAGGTATCTATCTTGAAACTAACAACAACCACTCTTATTGCCATTATATTAATCAGCTCTGTATTTTCTTTGCAGGCAAAAGAGAAAAAGCAGTATTATAAGGAAGATGACGAACTATGCACTGTGCATCATGGTTCAGATCCTGTAAAGCTAGCTATTTGCGAAGGTCGAATCCGAGACGTCTCGGAAACCGATAAAAAGAAGATCGCCAAACGAATTAAAACGTGCCTCAAAGACAACGAGCACATTGCCGCAGGCGTCGGAGCCGCAGCAGCAGCGTACTTGGATGGGATGGATACGGAAGATGCGTTAAAATGTGGAGTATTAGTCTCCAGTGCGTATGAGTCTTACACCAACGGCAGAGACTGGACTGATACATTACCAAGACTATATCGCTTTGCGGTGGAGCAAGGTATCTACTCTAATTGCGTCATCACCGAAGGCAAGCTCGACACGTCGCTCTGCAACCCCGAGGTTTTTGCAAAATCAATAGTAGAAGCAGAATCGGCACTCAAGCCTTTTATTTCACAATGCAGAACGGCAATCAAACAACTCAAGCTGCCAAGCGTTAAACAGTGCTAGGCTAACGAAACACAACCAATCGATAAGTAAACAGGAGCAAGGCAATGTTTAATAGCGCCAAATTTGCACTCAAACAAGTGGAGTTGGAATTCGATCGCGTGGAAGAACGCCACCATAACCAACTCAAGTTAAATAATGATAACTACCAATACTCGGCTGAAATGAAAGCCAACCTTGCGGTAATGGACGTCATGGGCAAGGCTACTTTAGAATTAAGAGATGTACTTGTAGACTACCGCGACGCCCAAAAAGTAGCATGACATGAGTGAAGATTCAATAAAGAGCCTAAAGCAATATTATGTCATTTCTTTTATTTTATTTTTGATATCAACACTGGCGGTAATAGCCATTGCCTCAAATACAGAGGAGATTACGACAGCGGCAGTCGTAATTGGCTCCATAGCAGTTATATTGTTTGTCGGGATCTCTTTAAGGCTAATCAAGAAGCTAAAAGGAAGAGTGAAGTGAGCACTATTCTTAGACTAGTATTTGTCTTAATCCTCACAATTATTATTGCCTACCTCACCAAAGAGCCAAGATTAATTTTAGAAATGATCCCCTTTGCAGGATTAATTGTGTTTTTGGGAATCGCAGAGCACGAGTCAAAACAACATCATCAATCCACAAAAAACAAACAAGGAGTCAACCAATATGAGCAATGATAATACAGAGCCAAAATACAAGTGGTCTAAAGCCTTCATTATTCTTTTTACACTTGTAGTCGCCATCCTTTTCCTCGGCAGCTATGGGCTGTCAATCCATGCCGACGGACTTCCTGAAGGTGGCGAAAAGGCGTTACTTAGCATTATATCTTTGCTCTCGTTATTTCCAAGTTTTGTAATACTGCTTTGGTTTGTCGCCATTGTATTTATTTCCGCACCAAGTGAAAAGACGGCTCGTTGGCAAAAAACACCAAAAACAATAAACAAGGAATAAAGGCTGTTTTTTGTTTAATCTAAACAATTCCTATTGACTTTTTATTTATTTCTGTTATAATTGAATGATACTTTACAGCAGGGTCATAAATAATGAGACATCAATTAATCGAAAAGTTAACAAATGCAATGAACGCCAACTACAAGACTCAATTAACAGAGCATCAAGTGGATTTTTGGGTTGGCGATCATGACCATGAGCTTATCAAAGGCTTTATAGCGGAAGTTGAAAGCTCTGATGAGTCGGCACTGACACCAGAGGATATACTATCCCTATGGGAAGAACAAGGGACATAGGCAACCTTTTTTCAATAAGCCATACGCTTAAATTGTATACCCGCAACAAAAGACCAATATTCTTAGAAGTACACTACCAGCTCAACCCACCGACGACTTTTTTTCGCGATTAAGTCGTCGAACTTCCCATTTTATGTCATAAATAACACTGTTTTTAGTTGCCTTTTATATTTATTTGTGATATTATGATCGCATCAAATAATTAAAAGGTAAATCAATATGATTTTAGGCTATCAAGTGCAAGATCAAGACGGTAATAATTGGGCAGACCGCCCTTCTTACGAAATCTTAACCCCATCTACCGCCTCCGCTG
>Ga0115572_10001467_pt1 | contig 19140 bp, 10 predicted proteins | sample COGITO_mtgs_1206_FD_88681 | JGI IMG/M metagenome (GOLD analysis project Ga0115572, IMG submission 88681) | Pelagic marine microbial communities from North Sea - COGITO_mtgs_120607 | ecosystem: Environmental > Aquatic > Marine > Epipelagic | place: Germany:Helgoland, sampling site Kabeltonne... | reverse complement strand
ACCGAAAACGGAGCTCGCCTATAGGGTACCCGCATCAAGGCTCACCAGACGTAAACTTAACGAAGGCGAAACCGAAAAAGAACTAGAAGGATTAGATACGACTATTGACTGGAAAAATACAGGAGATAACTCTTATGATGGTGAAAAGCTAAAACTATTAGTTCACGATGAGAGTGGTAAGTGGGAAAGACCAGATAATATATTAAATAACTGGAGAGTTACAAAAACTTGTTTACGTTTAGGTAGTAAGATCGTTGGTAAATGTATGATGGGATCAACGTCCAATGCTTTAGAAAAAGGTGGTGGAAACTTTAAAAAACTTTATTATGCATCAGACGTCACAAATAGAAACCGCAATGGGCAGACTAGCTCAGGACTATATTCTTTGTTCATACCTATGGAATGGAACTACGAAGGATTCATTGATTCTTTTGGATTACCTGTATTTGATAACCCAAAAAAAGAAACTAAAGACCCAGGCGGTGATTTAATAACTCACGGAGTTATAGAGCATTGGGAAAATGAAGTAGAAGGATTAAAGAACGATCAAGACGGATTAAATGAATATTACCGTCAGTTTCCAAGAACAGAGAAGCACGCCTTCAGAGATGAGGCTAAACTATCTTTGTTTAACTTGACTAAAATATACGAGCAAATAGATCATAATGAAGAGTTTGCAAACACTAAAACCGTCACTAGAGGAAGTTTTCAATGGGAAAACGGTGTTAAAGATACTAGAGTTATATTTACTCCAAACAAAGACGGTAGATTTTTAGTTAGCTGGGTTCCACCTACAAATCTCCAAAACCGTGTGATAGTAAAGAATGGGATTAAGTTTGCAGGTAATGAACACATAGGAGCTTTTGGATGTGATAGCTATGATATATCAGGTACAGTTGATAACAGAGGTTCTAAAGGTGCTTTACACGGTTTAACTAAGTTTAGCATGGAAAATGCTCCAGCTAATATGTTTTTTTTAGAATATGTTGCTAGACCACAGACTGCTGAAATGTTTTTTGAAGATGTATTAATGGCTTGTATATTTTATGGTATGCCAATACTAGCAGAGAACAATAAACCTAGACTTTTATACTATTTTAAAAGAAGAGGTTACAGAGGGTTTTCTATAAATAGACCAGATAAGGTATTTGCTAAGTTGTCAACAACTGAAAAAGAAATAGGTGGTATACCAAACTCAAGTGAAGATATTAAACAAGCTCACGCAGCTGCAATTGAATCATATATAAACGATTACGTAGGCGCTACTGAAAGAGGTTATGGAAATATGTTTTTCCAAAAAACCTTAGAAGAGTGGGCAAAATTTGACATAAACAATAGAACGAAGTTTGATGCAACTATAAGTTCTGGTTTAGCTATAATGGCTTGTAACAAAAACAAATACACGCCAGTATTTAAGCAAAACAAGAAACCTGTTGCTGTATCTTTTGGTAGATACGATAATAAAGGCTTTACTTCAAAAATAATACAATAAATGATTTACAAAAATGTAAACAGTACATTTCCAAGTCAGGTAGTATCTGATGCAGAGAAACAAAGTTTAGAATACGGACATGCAGTTGGTAGAGCTATAGAGAACGAATGGTTCCGTGGAGACAGGGGTGCTGGTGCAGGTGGAAGATTTGGTAATAACTGGCAAAGCTTTCATAGGTTACGTCTTTACGCTAGAGGAGAGCAGTCTGTTCAAAAATACAAAGATGAAATGTCTATCAACGGCGATTTGTCTTATCTAAATTTAGACTGGCAACCTGTAGCTGTATTATCAAAATTTGTTGATATTGTTGTAAACGGTATGACTGACAAAGGTTATAAGATTAAATCTTTTGCAACTGATCCATACGCTTTAAAACATAGAACTGATTATACTAAAGGTATCATAAGAGATATGAACGCAAAACCTTTGCTTGAAGATATACAAAACAAGCTCGGTACTAATTTGTTTTCAACTAATGATCCATCTAATTTACCTGAGTCTAGAGAAGAATTAGATTTATTTATACAGCTAAACTACAAACAAGCTGTTGAGATTGCCGAAGAAGAAGTTATAGATAACATATTAGAGTTTAATAGATACGAAGAAGTAAAGAAAAGAGTTGCTCAAGATTTAACAATACTAGGTATTGGCGCTACTAAAACTAGCTTTAACTTATCTGAAGGAGTTGTAGTAGATTACGTTGATCCTGCTAACTTAGTTTATTCTTATACTGAAGACCCTAACTTTGAAGACATATATTATGTTGGTGAAGTTAAAGGTATTTCACTACAGGAATTAAAGAAACAATTCTCTGACTTAACAGACTCTGAATTAGAAGAAATACAAAAACAACCTGGAGACAGTAATTACACTAGACAATACAATGGTCAAGATGATAATTATGATAGTGTACAGGTTTTATACTTTGAATATAAAACGTACTCTAACCAAGTATTTAAAATAAAGAAAACAGATCAAGGACTTGAAAAAGCTCTTGAAAAGCCTGATACGTTTGATCCACCAGAAAGTGATAACTTTGAGAGAGTATCAAGATCAATAGAAGTACTATATAGTGGAGCTAAGGTTTTAGGTAGTAATAAAATGCTTAAATGGGAACTAGCTGAGAATATGACTAGACCTTATAGCGATCAAACTAAAGTTGAGATGAATTACTCGTTGTCAGCTCCTAGAATGTACAAAGGTAGAATAGATAGTATCGTTAGCAAGTGTATTGGCTTTGCTGATATGATACAGATTACTCATTTAAAAATACAACAAGTATTATCTAAGATGGTGCCTGATGGTGTTTTTGTTGACGTTGATGGTTTAGCCGAAGTAGATTTAGGTAACGGTACAAATTATAATCCACAAGAAGCTTTAAATATGTACTTCCAAACTGGTAGTATTATAGGTAGATCTTTAACTCAAGATGGTGATCCAAACAGAGGTAAAGTACCTATTCAAGAATTAAACTCTTCGTCTGGTATTAATAAGATACAAGCTCTTACTCAAACTTATCAATACTATTTACAGATGATAAGAGATGTAACAGGTTTAAATGAAGCTAGAGATGGCAGTATGCCAGCTAAAGATTCTCTTGTAGGTTTGCAAAAACTAGCAGCAGCTAATTCAAACGTAGCTACTAAACACGTATTACAGTCTTTAATGTATATAACAGTTAGGACATGTGAGAATATAAGCTTAAGAGTAGCGGATATGTTAAACTTCCCTCTTACTAAAAACGCCTTAATGAATTCTATAAATTCTGTGAACGTAGCAACTTTAGAAGAGATCGAAAATCTAAATATGCACGAGTTTGGTATATTCTTAGAATTAGAACCAGAAGAAGAAGAAAAAGCTAATTTAGAAAAGAACATACAAATTGCATTGCAAACTCAGAGTATAAATCTAAGTGACGCTATTGATATTAGACAGATTAGAAATTTAAAACTTGCTAATCAGTTTCTAAAGAATAGACAGAAGATGAAGAGAGAGCAAGAACAACAAGCGCAACAAGCTAATATTCAGGCACAAGCACAAGCAAATGCTGAGTCTGCGGAAAAAGCTGCTATGGCTGAGTTACAGAAGCAACAAGCTTTAGCTCAAACAGAGTTACAAATAGAGCAAGGTAAATCTCAATTTAAGATACAGCAAATGCAACAAGAAGCTGAAATCAAAAAACAATTGATGGCTGAAGAGTTTAATTACAAGATGCAACTAGCTCAGGTACATGCAAATGCAGAAACAAATAAAGAAAAAGAAATTGAAGACAGGAAAGACGAGAGAACTAGAATACAAGCTACTCAACAGTCTGAACTGATAAATCAAAGACAAAACGATTCATTACCAAAAGACTTTGAGTCTGCGGGTATGGACAACCTAGGAGGTTTCGGCTTAGAGCAGTTTGATCCTAGGTAAGCTTATTAACTATTTAATTATATTATATTATGTCAGAAGTAAAGCAAGAGGGTGACTTCAAAATGAAGGCTAAACCTAAAAGACCTAAGAACTTAGGCAAGAAAAACGAAATAACAAAAGTGGATTTATCTAAACCTTCGGAAGAAAACCAAGGCGAAGTAATACCAGATGTTACAAAAGTAGAGATTAAAGAACCAGTTGTTGAACAAGTTGTTGAAGAAGTGGAAGCTACTGAAGAAGTAGTTGAAGAGACTGCTGGAGTTATTGAAGAAATAACAGAAGAAGAAATAGTAGAAACATCAAAAGCTCTTGAACAAGAAGTAGCTGAAGCTGTTAGAGATGAAAAGGTAATAGGAAAAGCATTACCAGAAAACATCGAAAAACTAGTTTCATTTATGGAAGACACAGGTGGTACAATCGATGACTACGTAAGATTAAATACTGATTACTCTAATGTAGATGAAAAAACATTGATTAGAGAATATTATAAAAAATCAAAACCTTATTTAGATAAAGATGATTTAGACTTAATTATGGAGGATAATTTCCAATATGATGAAGACTTAGATGAGGAGAAAGACATTCGCAGGAAAAAACTTGCGTATAAAGAAGAAGTTGCTAAAGCCAAAAGCTTTTTAGAAGAGACCAAGAGTAAATATTACGACGAAATCAAGTTGAGACCCGGCGTGACTCAGGAACAACAAAAGGCAAATGACTTTTTTAACAGATTCAACGAGGATCAAAAAGCTGCAGAAGAAAAGCATAACAATTTCTTACAAAGAACTAAGAATTTACTTAACAACGATTTCAAAGGTTTTGATTTCAATGTTGGCGAGAAAAAATTTAGATACGGAGTAAAAAATGTTAACGAGGTTGCTGAAGCACAATCTGATATTTCAAACTTTATAGGGAAGTTCCTAGATAAAGAAGGAAACATATCAGACGCTAAAGGTTATCACAAAGCTCTGTACGCCGCTAGGAACGCTGATACTATAGCGCAACACTTTTATGAGCAAGGTAAAGCTGATGCTGTAAAAAACGTTGTAGCAAAATCTAAAAACATTAAAGCTGACCCAAGACAAACGTCTAGTGGTAGTGTTTTTGTTAATGGATTAAAAGTTAAGTCGATTAGTGGAGCAGATTCATCAAAACTTAAAATTAAAAAAAGAACTTTTAACAATTAAAAATTAAAATTATGGCATTAACACCATCATTCGGTTCAATTAAACCGAGTCAAAAACAACAATTATTAAATGATAACTTTTTATCATTTAACGGTGGTACAGGAACGGGAGATTCAAACTCGTTTGCACAACAGTACTTACCTGAAATTTACGAACAAGAAGTAGAGCGTTATGGAAACAGAACATTATCTGGATTCTTACGCATGGTAGGAGCAGAGATGCCAATGACTTCTGATCAAGTAATTTGGTCTGAACAAAACAGATTGCACGTAGCATACAATGACGTGTCTAACGATTTAACAAACACTCTTACTTTCACTGTTGGTGGAGCAGGAGATACTTTTGTTGAAAACGTTATTTCTGCAAATCAAACTATTGTGATTTTAGATCCAGCTGGATTAGAATTAAAAGCTTTAGTAACTAACTCTTCTCAATCAGGTTCTACAGCTACTGTTGAGGTAGCGCCTTATACTGCTGCTAATACTGGAGCTTTAGCTGCTACTGGATTAAAGATTTTCGTATACGGTTCTGAGTATGGAAAAGGATCATCACTAGCAGATAGCGGTGTTGCTGGAGAAGGTTATAAATCTATTACTCCTTCTTTCACTCAGCAGTCTAACTCACCAGTTATTATTAGAAACAAATACGTAGTATCTGGATCTGATATGGCTCAAATTGGATGGGTAGAAGTTGCAACTGAAGACGGAACTTCTGGGTATTTATGGTATTTAAAAGCTGAATCTGAAACTAGATTACGTTTTGAAGACTATTTAGAAATGTCTGTAGTAGAAGGAGAGCTTGCCGCTGCAGGATCTGGAGCTGCTACTGCTGGAGTAAAAGGTACTCAAGGTTTATTTGCTGCAATTAAACAAAGAGGTAACACTAACGTAGGGTTTACTGCTGCTGGAGGATTAGGTACATTTGACCAGATCTTGAAAAACTTAGATACTCAAGGAGCTATTGAAGAAAACATGTTATTCTTAAACAGACAAACGTCTTTAGATTTTGATGATATGTTAGCTGGTGTAGGATCTGGATCTGTTTACGCAGGTGGTAGTTCTTACGGAGTATTTGAAAACTCTGAAGATATGGCATTAAACTTAGGTTTCTCTGGATTCAGAAGAGGTTCTTACGACTTCTACAAAACTGACTGGAAATACTTAAACGATGCTTCTACTCGTGGAGCTATTCAAGGAGATGAAGCAAGTGTTGAAGGTGTATTGATACCTGCAGGAACTTCTACAGTATATGATCAAATCTTAGGAACTAATATCAGACGTCCATTCTTACACGTACGTTATAGAGCTTCACAAGCTGACGACAGAAAGATGAAGACTTGGTTAACTGGTTCTGCAGGAGGAGCTGTAAGTTCTGACCTAGATGCAATGGAAGTAAACTTCTTATCAGAAAGATGTTTATGTGTACAAGGAGCTAACAACTTTGTATTATTTCAAGGAGCATAATTATTATGTAATTCTTACCCTCGTTATATCAACGGGGGTAATTATTACCCTTATTAAACTATTAAATTTTATTATATTATGGCTAAACAAGCTACAGCTAAAAAAGTCGAGGTAGCACCTCAACCAATCGTAGAGACTAAAAAAGTATCTACACCAGTACAACCTGCTAAACCAAAGTGGGAAATAAAAGATAGAACGTATGTATTAAAAGGAGGTATTAGTCCACTAACATTGACTATACCATCTAAGCATACTATAAAACACTCTTTATTATTCTTCGATGAAGAAAAAGGAGAGCAAAGAGAAATAAGATACGCGACCAATCACGCGTCTATATTTAAAAGCGAACAAGAAGGAGAGGCTACGTTAGGTCACATTGTATTCAAAAACGGATCATTAACCGTGCCTAAGCAAAAACAAAATTTACAAAAACTACTATCTCTGTACCATCCTTTAAGAGGAAGAATGTACAACGAGTTTAGTCCTGTAAAAGTAGCTGAAAACGAGTTAGATATATTAAACTCTCAAATACAAGCAATGAATGCTGCTAAAGAAATGGATATTGACCATGCTGAAGCAATATTAAGAGTAGAACTAGGTTCTGCTGTTGCTAAGATGAGCTCTAAAGAACTTAAAAGAGATTTACTATTGTTTGCTAGAACTAATCCTGATATGTTCATAGAGTTAGCTAATGACGATAACGTGCAGTTAAGAAACTTTGCGATTAGAGCATCAGAAGCTGGAATTATAAAACTATCTCAAGATCAAAGAACTTTTGCTTGGGGATCAAACGGAAGAAAGTTAATGAACGTTCCATTTGATGAAAACCCTTTCTCTGCATTTGCAGCCTTCTTAAAAACTGACGAAGGAGTAGAAATCTACAGGTCTATAGAGAAAAATCTATAAAAACAAGTAATACTAATATAGTGGAGACTGCTAATCGTGGTCTCCATTGTATTATAACAAATAAATAAAATGGCAATAAACGTAGATACAGTATATAAGACAGTTTTATTAATACTAAACAAAGAGCAGCGTGGATATATGACGCCTGACGAGTTTAATAAAACAGCTACACAAGTTCAACTCGATATATTTGAACAATACTTCGAAGACTTAAACCAACAACTACGAGTGCCACAATCTGATTATGACTACTCTGATAGACAAATGAGTATTGATGAAAAGATTTCTCCATTTAAAACAGAAGGTATTTGCAACGCTGATGTAGCTTCTGGTTATAAATTTCATAATTTACCTATATTAGATTCAGATGGGAATCAAGTGATATACAATATTGCAACCGAACCAACATCTAGTCAAGTAGTTTTTTACAAATTAGGTACACCTATTTTTTCTCCACCAACAGGTTTTGATACAGAAATACAAAGACTCTCAAGAAATGAATTTTACAATATTGAAAAATCCCCTTTAACAGCGTCTACAGAAGATTTTCCTACTTATTTATATGAGTCTAACAGATTAATAATTAGACCAACATCAGTAACTACAAAGTCTACAAGCCCATCAGCAAGTGTATCTACTAGTTTTATAAGAAAACCGAAAAATGTAAAATGGAACTTTTCACTAGGTACAGTTGGTCAATATATATATACAAGCGCTGGATCTCAACAGTTTGAGTTGAATACTTCGGAGCAGGTTGAAGTTATAACTAGAGTATTATTTTACTCCGGTGTAATAGTTAGAGACCCTCAAGTAATACAGGTTGCAGCTCAAGAAATACAACAAAACGAAATAAATCAAAAAAGCTAATAAATGTCATTAATAACAGAAAATAATCAACAGTACTATGCTGGTTCACAAAGCTTTTTATCTGCCGCTGGGTCAGGGCAAACATTTACTACAACTTTTGACACTGACTTAATTTACGGTAGCTACGATCCTTTAAACGTAGATTACGCTTTAAATAACTTTAAACTATACAAGGCAGAGCCTGGGCAACTTAACTACACTGAAATAACAGGTGGGTGGGTAGCTACTGGTAACGATATATATATAACTGGTAATTTAGTAGAAAACACTAGTATTATTGTTCAGCTAAAAACTGAAACAGGTGGTAACTACGGCAATAAAGACGCTTACGGAAACACTGTTCAAGATAACTGGGGTTCATACGCTTACACTAAGCTCAACGATGTTATAAATAACTTTATAGTAGCTTATGTTGGAGCTGGTAAATTAATACCTAGCGTTAAAAGAACAGATGTTATATTCCACGCTAAAAGAGCTATGCAAGAGTTTAGCTATGATACATTGAAAAGTATAAACTCTCAAGAATTAAATATACCAAGTAGTCTCAGTGTAGCGATACCTCAAGACTACGTTAACTATGTCAATATATACTGGGTTGATAAACAAGGTGTTAAACATATTATAATGCCAACCCAATTAACTAGCAACCCTTACTCTAACCCTATACAAGATCAACAAGGTATACCAACTCAAGATAACTTTGGTAATAACACTGAAGGTACTTCTATAACAGAAGAAAGATGGGCTAATAACAATTTAAAAGAAAGAAACGAAATTAGAGATAATAGTCTATTTGGTTTTGGTTCTTTTTATGGTGAAGATGGTTATGGAGCTGGACAACTTTATGGATTAGACCCTCAGAACGCTAATATAAATGGTTACTTTACTATCAACGAAAGAGAAGGTAAGTTTTCTTTCTCATCTGACTTAGTAGGTAAGTTAATAATACTAGAGTATGTATCTGACGGGCTTTCTTCAAATCTTCATACTAGAGTTCCTAAAATGGCTGAAGAAGCAATGTACGCTTATATAAGTCACGCTATTATAGCTTCAAGGGTTAATCAACCTGAGTACATCGTAAACAGATTGAAACGAGAAAAAAGTGCTAAGCTAAGAAATACTAAAATAAGATTATCTAACATAAAGCTAAACGAAATAGTTCAAGTTTTAAGAGGTCAATCTAAATGGATAAAACACTAAAATAAAATGGCTGAAGTTAAAAATGCTTTTATAAAATCCAAAATGAATAAAGATCTTGATAGTAGACTTCTACCATCAGGTGAATATAGAAATGCTTTAAATGCCCAAGTAAGTAAGTCAGAAGGATCAGACGTTGGTTCTTTAGAAAATGTTTTAGGTAATAAGCAGGTTAGTGATTTTGGATTAAATAATCCAAACCTTTCTTCTATAGGTTATTTATCAGACGAGGTAAATAGTATTATATATATTTTTTTAACTGACAACTCTGGTAGTGGCTGGAATCCTGCAAGCAACCATTATATTGTTTCTTACAACGCTTCTGTTGACATTTCTAACGTTTTAGTTACAGGTGCTTTTTTAAATTTTTCAAAATTAAACCCTATTTTTGGTGTAAACTTAATTGAAGATTTATTGTTTTGGACAGATAACAGAAATCAACCTAGAAAGATTAACGTCACAAGCGCTGTAACAACTGGTTATTATTCTACAGAAGACAATATATCTGTTGCTAAATACAACCCGTATGAGTCTATAGAATTATACGAAGCTAGTTCTTTGTCAGTTGGAGATTATGAGTCTACAATGAAAGATGTTTTCAATATAGCTTATCCAGACGGTGGTACTTCTAAAGTTAATGGAAACCAGACTGGCACTAGTATAAGTATAACAGATACAGATATACCCATAACGGGCGCCCCAGTACCAGGACAAGTAGTTAAAAAAGTCGATGTTCTTGGTAATGTTGTAGATTTTAACCCTCAAGTAACTGTAGCTCAAACACCTGTAAGCACTTCTACTAATTTATATGTTAGTAGCACGATAACGGTTAATAACGGAGAAGTGTTAGTTTTTAACGCAAACCCATATTATATACCTAATTATAAAGGTGATCCTAAATTTTTAGAAGATAAGTTTGTAAGATTTAGTTATAGGTTTAAGTTTAATGATGGAGAGTATTCTATTATGGCTCCATTTACTCAACCTTGCTTTATACCAAAGCAAGATGGTTATTTTTTAAATAATACTTCTACAGAAGGTGACGAGGAACAAGCTTTCGCGTCTACTATAGTTGACTTTATGGAAAATAAAGTTAATAAAATAGATTTAAAAATACCATTACCTTCTTCTGTAGCTAATATAAATAGTGATTTACATGTTGAAGAAATAGACATACTATATAAAGAATCAGATGGTTTAGCTGTTCAAGTAGTTGAAAGTATACCTTATGGAAATAACAATTTTGGAGCAAGCTCTACTGATAGCTTGTTAAATGTTTTTACCTATGAGTACGAATCTCAAATACCATATAAAACTTTACCATCAGACGAAATAACAAGAGTATATGATAAAGTACCTGTTAAAGCTTTATCTCAAGAAATAATAAGTAATAGAATAGTTTACGGTAACTATCAAGACAAGCATACGCCTCCAGCTTTTTTAAACTATAGCGTTAGTTCTAGTATTAAAGAGGATTTTAACCTAAAAACAGGTGTCGCGGAATCTGCGGCGGCGGCAACGTATTCAGCAGGTGATTCTATACCTATCATTAACTCTTCAGGAACTATTATCGTAGGTAGTTTAGTTACATCCGTATATCCAAACGATAATATACCCGCGGGCACAAAAGTAACGGAGACAGATGGTTCTACGACTATGAAGTTAAGTGAAGATGTTTCGTTAGTACAAGTTGTTTCTATTGATTTTAATTTACCTAGTAACGATTCGAACAATACTGGTATAATAGAATATCCTTCAAGTAGTTTAAAAACTAATAGAAATTATCAAGTAGGATTCGTATTGTCTGATAAATTTGGTAGACAGTCTACTGTTATATTATCAAAAAATGAACAAACAGCAACTAGTCTAAGCAACTCTACAGTATTTGCCCCTTACGAAGAGTCTAATCCTATAGAATGGATTGGTAACTCATTAAAGGTTTCAGTAAACGATCCAATTGGTACATCTCCTAACAATGCTTTAAACGAGCCAGGTGTATATAATGGTGATGTAGCTGATGAAAATTACAATCCACTAGGTTGGTATTCTTATAAAGTAGTTGTAAAACAGGTTGAGCAAGATTATTACAATGTTTACTCTGCTGGAGCTATGAAAGGTTTACCTTATAACTATGATACAAATAACATAACACCAGTTCTTAGCGAGAATACATCTTTTATAACATTGCTAAATGACAATATAAATAAAATACCTAGAGATTTATCAGAGGTAGGACCACAAGATAAAACATTTAGAAGTTCTGTCGAGCTTTACGGAAGAGTTCAAAATACTTCAACTTCTAACGAACAGTTTTATCCAGGAAGAAGATCATTCACTACTTCTTCTGTAGAAGATTTATTTGGATTATTTGATGTTCAAGACTTTAAAGGTAGGTTCGATGAAGTAATACCTATAACAAATCCATTAAACGCTTTTCACGGTTTCTTCAAGTCTGACTCAGATCCTTTTATAGCAGAGATAAGTACTTCTCAAAATTCAGGATTACAATTTGGAGTTAATAATAGCTACACAGCGGTCGCTGGGTCAGGTGACGCATCAAATAACGGTACCAGTGTTCCAACGGTGACATTAAACGGAAATACTGTAACAGGTAGCATACACACTGGTAGTTTATTATTGTCCATAAACGGAAACGTGGTTGATGGCGTATACGTTGTAAGTGTAACAACTGATTCAAACCCTACTGTAACTTTCAACAAAAATGTAAGTTATAGTCCTAGCAATACATTTATTTTCTCTCAACAAGATTTTAACGATATAAACACTTTAGCTATATTTGAAACAAAACCTGTCATCTCTAGATTAGATATTTTTTGGGAAACATCTTCATCTGGATTAATAACAGATTTAAACGATCTTGTGTTAAACTCATCTAATGCTGGAGCTGGTTTTAGTAGTTGGAACGATAGTGCTTTTCAAGAAAATATAACTTTAGCAGCTAATATACTAAGTCAAGACTTTGTTCTAGTTGATAACTTTGGAAATCAAATAACTCTTAGCGCTGGTGATTCTTTTTATATAAGCTCTATTGTAGACAACGAATCTCCAACATCTACTAATGCTTTTAGTTGGTTTGAACTATACGAACCTAGCGGAGCTGGTAATGGTTACAATATTAGAGTAACTCAAAACTTTGTTGACAATGTTTACTATAGCGCAACGTCTGGTTCTAATGATTTTAACTTTTCATTCACGTCTATTATAAATGGTGTTTCTACAAACTATAGCCAAGTAGCTAATCTAACTAATGTGGCTCCAATTATGGTTGGACCATTAGGGCCTGACTCGCAGAACCCAGCTGTTTCTTATTCTACAATAGCGTCTACAACGCCTAGCATTATAGATAATTTTACAGCTACTAATGGCGCTAACCCAGCTGGTCAAAACGAAGGTAAAGACATAACATGGTCAGTAACTGCAACTAGTAATGGGGTAGATGCTAGTTCTTTCTTTGGTGTTTCAGTTTCTAATTTTCCTGAAACATCGGTCTGTAATCTTAGAAACGTAGCTACAAATGGCGCACCTACTGGAATTTACGATATAAAACTTAAGTGTATTGATGCTGGTGGTGCTTTTCAAGAAATAACGATAACTGCTCAACTAGGTGTAGTACCTGTACGTGTTACTGATTATGTTTTTAAATATAACAACGGAACTATTGAAAACCCTTCATTTGGTTTTTCAGCTGTATGTCTTTTTGAAGTTGAAAACTCTCCAGACCCAGGTAATACTAATGGTTTTTATGCTGTAAACGGTTCTTGGATTAATATTTCAAATGGAGTTACTACCATAGACTTAAAGAAAATTAACAGTGGAACAGGAGGAACTTGGTTCTACGGAACAACTAAAACTTTAGCTTTAAATCAATGGAGAAGTAGCTTCACTAATGATTTTCCTCGAAGCTTTTCAGCTGATTCAGCGACTACTTCAGCTGCTGTAACCAATAGTTCTACTATACCTTTAGATAATATAAATGGAAGACTACAATCAGGATCAACAGTAAGTGGGGTAGGTGTTAGTTCAGGAACAACTGTGTTATCTAAATCACAATCAGGTGATTCAAATCCTGTAGGTACTATAGTTGTTAGTGCTAATCAAACAATAGCTGATAACGTAGATATTCGACTAGGTGATGTTCCTGCGTCAATTTATTTAACTTACGGGTTCGAAGTAATAACATAACAAAACAAGTAATAATAAAACATATGGCAGCAACAATAGAGGTAAAATACTTTAACTCTTTTCTACTTAGAAAATACGTGGCAGGTTCGGGTGTAGTTTGGAACGGCTCTACGGGAGTTCCTCAGCCTATAGGTGGTTATCCTAGAGAGTCCAGCCCTGGTGTTGGTAGTTGGAACATTGAAGAAGCTAGAATTAGAGGTGGTTACAATAATACTAATGTAGATTACGGTGTAAAAGCTTATCTAGTTGAGGACGAGCCAAACGCTGTTGATAGAGGTAATTCTTTAATATACTCAGGTATATTTAACTCAAGAACAGGTATAAACGATACAAACGTTTTTTCAGTTGGCGCAGAGATAACAAAGTCAGCTGATCCAGCAAATGGTACAATACAGAAGTTGTATGCAGAAGACACTAACTTAATAATATTTCAAGAATCAAAAGTATCTAGAGCGTTGATAGATAAAGACGCTATATACTCTGCTGAAGGTGGAGGTAGTATTACCAATGTAAATACAACTATAGGAACTATACAACCTTACGCTGGTAACTTTGGTATAAGTAGAGACCCAGGTAGTTTCGCTGTTTATGGTTATAGAAAATACTTTACAGACAGAGACAGAAATGCTGTATTAAGATTATCAATGGACGGTTTGACTGAGATATCTACATATGGCATGTATGATTATTTTAGAGATAGATTTGCAGGTATCGATACTTCTTCAACTGAAGGTATTATAGTTGGCGGGTGGGATATATACAACAAGCAATATATAGTATCTACGCAGCCAGCTACAAACGCTAGTTTATCAGAGTATAACACGTTAACATTTGACGAAGGTGTTAAAGGTTGGACTAGTTTTTTTTCTTATAAACCAGATCAAGTATTAAGTTTAAGAAGTGACTTCTATAGTCTTTATAATGGTAAACTATGGAAACATTACTCTGAAAATGTTAATAGAGGTAATTTTTACAACACAAACAATAGTACTTCTATACAGTTTGTGTTTAACCCTAAAGTTAGCATGTCTAAAATCTTTAAAACCATAAACTATGAAGGTAGTAACGGTTGGCAAGTGACAAGCTTTAATTCTGATGAAACTGGACCGGATTTGTTGAGCGGTAATTGGTCAAGTAATTTCGACACTGCTAATATAGTTGATAAACCTACAGTGTATAGCTATGATGAAGGAGTTTATACTGAAGACGGTGTTAAATACAGAATAGGTTTTAATAGAAAAGAAAACAAATACCACGCTAATTTAGTTAACAACACTCTAGCTAGACAAGAAGAAGTTTTATTTGGTAATAGTATGACTGGTGTTAAAGGTTATTTTACAACGGTAACTGTTTCCACTGATGGCTTCACTGCGACCACATCGCAAGCCGTAGTAAATAGTGTAACAATACCTTTAAGTAATATAAATGGAGTTTTAGCAGTTAATAAAACTGTTTCAGGTCAAGGCGTAACAGCTGGTACGTATATAGTTTCTATATCAGGTAGCAGTGTGGAAGTAAATACACCGCAGACTATTCTTAACAATGCAAGTTTAATAATAGGAGGTACTGATCCAGGAGGTTTTAAAGAACTATTTGCTGTATCTTCAAATTATTCAGAATCATCTTATTAAAATATAAAAACAAAAAAATATGCCAATACCAATAGTAGCAGCAGGATTAATATCAGGCGGCGCATCGATAATTTCAGGTATTTTTGGGGCTTCAGCAGCTAGTAAAAGAGCAGCGGCAGCAGCAGCTGACAAAAGAGCTAAAGAAGCAAAATTACTAAGCCTAGAAAACAGTAGACAAGAAATAATTAATCCTTATGAAGGTGTTACAGATTTATCTTCAATGGTGCAAAACCCATATGAAAATTTAGGCGTAGCAACTCAAGCTGCAGAAATGCAAGCTGAACAAGCTGACATATCACTAGCTAATACGTTAGACACATTAAGAGCTACTGGCGCAAGCGCTGGTGGTGCAACTGCTTTAGCACAAGCTGCTCTACAATCTAAAAAAGGTATATCTGCTAGTATAGAAGCTCAGGAAGCTCAAAACGAAAAACTAAGAGCTCAAGGAGAACAACAACAACAGCGAATGAAAATGGCAGAAGCTCAGAGACTACAGCAAGCAGATGTATCTGGCAAACAGTTTGAATTTACAACTAGAGAAGCTAGAGAAACAGCTCAAATGGATAGATTATCTGCTCAAATATCAGGAGCAGAAGCTAGACAAGCTCAAGCTCAAGCAGATAAAACAAGAGCCATAACCGGTGCGGTTGGAGGAGCTTTAAGTACTGTTGGAAGTATGGCATCAGCAGGTGCGTTTACTGGATCAAGTACACCAAGTTACGATATTAGCAAATTCGGTGTAAATCAAAGCAAAGGATTTGATTTTAAAGTCTAAAAAATAAAACATGAGTTATAGAAACCCACAACAAGTAGTAGATACTCAAAGCGGTCAAGCATTTGCAGAACTACAGAAAACAATATCAGGAACTTTTGCTGGTGTTGCTAGCGCTTATAAAAAAGAGCAAGATACAGAAGCAGCTAGATTAAAGAAAATAGCTGAAGAGAATAAAATAGCAGCAAGTTATTACCAAAAAAAAGAAGATCAAGTAACTAAAAGTTTAGCTAAACTAAACGCAAAAAACCCTGCGCTTAACATAGGCGAAGAGTTTACAGGTATTGTGGATAGATATAGCGATATAATGAGTATGATACAGAACGGTACTATAACTGACTCTAAAGAAATAGCAAAGCTAAGATCAGAAGCTGCAAGTATATTAGCTATACCAGATCAAGTAACAACTAGTATAGAGTCTTTTTCTGCTAGCTCAATTGATTTAGAAAAAGTGCTACAGCAAAAAGGTAAAATGGGTGGATATGACTTATACTCTAATCCTACATTGTTGAAAGATTTACAAGTGTTTTTAGATCAAAGACCTGGTGAAAGAAAAATAAATATAAATAACGATAATGGTTCTTACACATCTTCTGTAGATATTGTTGGTGAAGATGGTAAAACTACAAACTATCCTTTATCTGTGTTAGAAAACTTTTTAAGTGGTGGTGCAGATATGATTAATAGTATTCCTGACGAAACAACTCACTTAAACAACCTGAGTAATACTTATGTGTATGATGTAGATGAAAGCACTGGAAAGAAAACTCTTAGAAATACAGTTTTAATGGGTGAAGACACTGGTTTTAATGAAAAAGGTGAGAAGGTTACTTATAGAAAAGTAAATAAAGAAGCGTTAGGAAATAGTATTAAAGCTGATGTTAAATCAAATATAGATGCTATGAAAACAACTAATGCTAAAGTTGCTTTCTTTAACAATATTTTAGCAGATAAAAACGTTAGAAATGAATTTACTGGGAAAATTGCTACCATAGAAAACGTAGATACTGATGAATTTCAAGAGGAATTTGTAAAAAAATACACTGATTATTTTTTAGCACGTCAACCAGATAGGTTAGTGGTACGTACTGAAAAAGTAGAAACACCAAAAACAAAAGAAGGTCCTATACAGACAGGTAAAGACTTTTACGATCAAGTAAGAAAAAATCCTATATCATATCTTAAAGAATACACTGGTGTAGATGCTAAGTACGATAAAGATAATAACACCATTACAATAAAAGCAGAAGATAGACAAGATGCCGATGTAGATTTAATTATTAATATGAATAATCCTGATAGTAGAATATCATTCTATACGAAACTTTTAGAGCAATCTAGAATAGCTAAAGGAGACTCTAAAGAATCTAAACTAGTAAGAAAGCAGTTTTCAGATGCTCTTAGAACAGGTACTGCAAAAAAACTAAAGCCTAAAGCTAAGAAAAAATTACCAACTGATTAAAAAAAAAATTATGTTTGAATTTGAAGGTCAACAATATTCGTTAGAAGAAATAACTTTAGCAGCGAAAGAATCTAAACTTTCTGTTAGTGATTATTTAAAAAAACACAATATTAAGAAGCTAGAAGAAACTGTAGAGCCAGTGGAAAAGCTAAAAGATGTTGCAGTAAAGGATGCAGCTGTAACATCGAAAAATCCGGAGCAAGCATCCGAGAGTATGGAATCAGGGTTGGAAGATACTTCTTCGGAATATCAAGAGCCTAGTGAAAGAGATTTATTAGTTTTTAATATTGAGGAGACTGAAAAACAAATCAATGACTACATAGATCAAGGTGGTGAGGTAAATGAATCTGACGCTAAAGTATTGCAAGGCTATAAAGATGAATTAGATGAGTTTGATAGCAAGAAAAGTGATGAGCCTAGCTTGTTAGAAAACTACATTGGTATAGGAACTAAAGGTATAGCTAGCTTTATTAAAGGTTTTGATGACATGAAAGACGCTAGTAAGCTTGGATTATTAGAATTAGGTCTTAATTTTTTCGCTCCTAAGTCGTTTTATAAAGGAACTCCAGAGGAGAAAAAGCAATTAATGAAAGTTGCTAAGATGGACGTTGGTTTAGGCATGGGTGGAGTAGTTGATCAAGGTAAATCTATTGAAGATTTTATAGATAAGATTGAGCCTATGATTAGAGAATACGAAAACGAAAGTATGGTAGATGATATAGCTGACGGTAATTATTTATTGGCTGGTGAAAGAGCTGTTGGAGCTGCTATAGAATCTATACCTTCAGTTGCTATGGCCGCGTTAGGTCCTGGTGGATTTGTTGCTTTAGGCCTTAGTACCGCAGGTAGTAAATTTGATGAAGAGTTTGAAAAAGATCCTAGCTTAAATACTGGCCAGCTAATTATTAATGCTTTAGGAACTGGAGCTATACAAGCTGGATTCGAAGTAGCCACTAGAGGTATTTTAAAAAGAGCAGGTTTTTTATCAAACAGTGGTAACAAACAAGCTGCTTTAGATTTAATAAGAGGTGCTTCTGAGGGCTTGGTAAAAAGCCTAGGTATAAACATTGCTAGTGAATCTGGATCTGAGATGGCTACAGAAGTAACTAGCATGCTTTTTGATGCTGCTACTTTACCTGATGCTGAGGCAGGAGATGTTTTTAAAAATTGGAAACAAATAGTAGAAGCTGGTATAGTTGGTTCTGTTTTTGCGACTACCGTGACAACTGCCGGAGCAGTAAAAAATACAAATGCTAAAACTGTAAGAGCTGCGGAATATATATTAATGCCAGACCAAGTTAAACAGGTTGTTGAAGAAACTTCTAATAATATATCTAAATTATTTGAAGACAGAGCTATGGCAGATGCAGAAGGTTTAGAACTTATTGACGAAGCTATACAAAATGAAACAATAAAAGTAAGAATATTAAAAGCTAAAAACAGTGAGGCATTACAAAACATGACTCCTGAAGAGATTAAAGAGTATGCTGATAATAAGACAGAAATAAACAAACTAAACAAAGAGATAAAAAAACCTGATCAATT
>Ga0115572_10001465_pt1 | contig 19145 bp, 15 predicted proteins | sample COGITO_mtgs_1206_FD_88681 | JGI IMG/M metagenome (GOLD analysis project Ga0115572, IMG submission 88681) | Pelagic marine microbial communities from North Sea - COGITO_mtgs_120607 | ecosystem: Environmental > Aquatic > Marine > Epipelagic | place: Germany:Helgoland, sampling site Kabeltonne... | reverse complement strand
TTATCTAAGCTAGCTAATGAAATACAATTCTATGGAAAGAATGAATGTCATTAGCTATCGTCCATACTCGCGCTCAAGTGGGTATCCAAGCGCCTCTTGTTACCGTTGAAGTTCATCTTTCGAACGGCCTTCCCGCAATGAATATGGTCGGTTTACCCGAAACTGCGGTGAAAGAAAGCAAAGACCGCGTACGCAGTGCCATTCTTAATAGTAATTTCGAGTTTCCAGCAAAGAAGATCACCATCAATCTCGCACCTGCCGACCTTCCCAAAGAAGGCGGCCGCTACGATCTAGCTATCGCCATTGGCATACTAGCCGCAGCAGGTGAAATCCCTGAGGCACTTTTAAAACAGCATGAATTTATTGGCGAGCTGGCTCTCAGTGGAGAGGTCAGGCCAATTCGAGGGATTTTAAGTGCTGCAATTCAAACTCAACACACCGACCGCACATTGATTTTACCCACCGACAACGCCGAAGAAGCCTCACTTCGCCAAGGTGCTAAGCAAAAAAATACACGCAGCTTATTGGAAGTGTGTGCCTATCTTTGTGGACAAGCGAGTTTGGATGAAATTGATCATATAGAACCCGCTGAATTTATTGCAGACCATGCTGATTTGACTGAAGTCCGTGGGCAAGCACAAGCAAAGCGTGCGTTAGAAATCACCGCAGCAGGCAAGCATAACCTCATATTCATAGGTCCACCAGGAACAGGCAAAACCATGCTAGCCAGTCGACTACCCGGAATTTTGCCACCGATGACGGATCAAGAAGCCCTTGAAAGCGCCGCCATTTATTCTATTAGCCGCCAGCAAACAGATTGGTTAAGACAGTGGAAACAAAGGCCGTTTAGAAGCCCACACCATACAGCCTCTGGTATTTCACTCGTTGGAGGAGGTGGCAAACCAAAACCCGGTGAAATCTCTTTAGCGCACGGCGGCATTTTGTTTTTAGACGAGCTGCCCGAATTTAGCCGTAAAGTATTAGATGTATTGCGTGAGCCACTAGAAAGCGGAGAAATCTGTATTGCCCGCGCAAGCCAACAAGTAACTTATCCTGCACGATTTCAATTAGTAGCGGCAATGAATCCTTGCCCTTGTGGCTACTACGGCGATGCGTCTGCCAAATGTACCTGCACCGAAGACCAAGTACGTCGCTATCAAGGACAAACCTCAGGGCCGCTTTTAGACCGCATTGATTTACAGGTAGAAGTACCTCCAATCTCTATTTTAGATTTACAAACCATCGACCCCAAAACACAAGAAGACAGCGCCGCAGTACAAGCACGAGTGCTTCGCGCATGGCAAAAACAAACCGAACGCCAACAATGTAGCAATGCCCAGCTTAGTAATGCTCAAGTTGAGGCCTATTGCCGTTTAAGCGAAGAGGATGAAACCTTACTACGCCTTGCCATCGAAAAGCTCGACCTTAGCGCCCGAGCCTATCATAGAGTCTTAAAGATCAGCCGAACAATCGCAGACTTAGACGATAGTGAGCACATACAAACAGGGCATATCATGGAGGCATTAAGTTACCGAAAACTCGAACGTTATCGCCAGAATTAGATCCTATTAGTTTCTTTCTGTATGCCCATTAAGACGGACTGCTATCAAATTTCGCCATCGTTGTTAGAATAGCGACCTGAATCAGAGAGGAACGTTCGTGGTCGACTTAAGTCATCTAAATCCTAGGCAAAAAGAAGCCGCTAAATACATCGATGGGCCATTATTAGTGCTTGCCGGTGCAGGCTCAGGTAAAACCAGTGTAATTACCCGTAAAATCGCCTACCTGATCGAAAGCTGTGGTATTAAAGCCCATCACATCGCCGCGGTAACTTTTACCAATAAAGCCTCTCGAGAGATGAAAGAACGTGTCAGCCAGTTACTTCAAGGTGGCACAGGACGAGGCCTTACCGTTTCTACGTTTCACAATCTGGGCCTGAACATTATTCGCTCGGAATACAAGACTGCAGGATACAGAACTGGTTTCTCTATTCTCGACCAAGATGATGCTAAGAACATTCTAAAAGACATCATGATGCGTGATCATGACCAAGATGATGATGCATTAGATATGGTGCAAAGCGCCATCTCTAATCTTAAAAACGACATGCTAGACCCTGAGCAAGCCATTGCCAAAGCGGAAAATCCGCAAGAAATGATGATTGCGCAATGCTATTCGGTTTATCAGCGAACATTACGCGCCTATAACGCCGTGGATTTCGACGACCTGATTTGGGTTCCGACCATGCTGTTTAAAAACCACCCCGAAGTATTACAACGCTGGCAAAATAAAATTCGTTATCTTCTTGTGGATGAGTATCAAGATACCAATACCAGCCAGTATGAACTGGTAAAAATGCTGCTGGGAAATCGAAATGGTTTAACCGTGGTAGGGGATGATGACCAATCGATTTACGCATGGCGTGGCGCTCGTCCTGAAAACCTGAATTTGTTGAAAGTTGATTACCCGCATTTAAAGCTGGTTAAGCTTGAGCAAAACTATCGCTCTACTGGCTTGATTCTAAACGCCGCCAACAAGGTAATTGATAACAACCCGCACGAATTGATCAAAAAACTGTGGTCGGATAAAGGCTACGGCGACCCGATTAAAATCATGAAATGTAAAAATGATGAAATTGAAGCCGAACGTGTTGTTACCGGTATCGTTGAACGTCGCATGCGCTATGGCGGCAAGTTTTCCGACTTCGCTGTTCTGTATCGTGGCAATCATCAATCCCGCATTCTAGAAATGAAGCTGCAAGCCCATCAGGTGCCTTACAAATTAAGCGGTGGTCAGTCGTTCTTTGGCCGCAGTGAAATTAAAGACATCATGGGTTATTTACGCCTGTTGATTAACCCAACTGATGATTCCGCATTTTTGCGAATTATTAATACCCCACGTCGTGAAATCGGGCCTAGCACTATCGAAAAACTCAGCGAATACAGTATTCGCCGTGGCATTTCGATGATGGCAGCAACAACCGAGCTGGGCCTTGAACAATTATTAACACCAAAAGCTCTCGATAAGCTAAAACGCTTCGGCCATTGGCTAAACAACATCACCCGCATGGCGTATGCAGACGATGCTGTGGCAGCCGTAAAAGAAATGATCGAAGATCTCGATTACGAAGCACACCTTAATCTGACCAGTGGCACTCCACATCAGGCAGAGCGTCGCATGAGTAACGTTTGGTACTTAGTCGACTCGATCGCAAAGATGATCGAAAAAGCCGATGAAGTAGGCGACGAAGTCACCATTGAAGACGCCGTAAGTAAGTTAATTCTACGCGACATGCTAGAGCGCCAAGCCGATGAAGATGAAGAAGATCAGGTTCAACTGATGACGCTTCATGCATCGAAAGGTCTAGAGTTTCCGCATGTTTACATGGTGGGGCTTGAAGAAGAATTGATGCCGCACAGAAACAGTATTGAAGCCGATACCATCGATGAAGAACGTCGTTTAATGTACGTGGGTATTACGCGGGCACAACGTACGTTAACCATCACTTACGCCGCTAAGCGTAAACAGTTTGGGGAGATTTTGGATACGACACACAGTCGCTTCCTTGATGAATTACCACCGGATGACATTGAATGGGAAGGCCGAACTGAAGTTTCAGCTGAAGAGCAGAAAGCCCGAGGCCAAGAAACCATGGCAAGCCTGAAGAACCTAATGGCGGATTTCTAATTCGATTCACTATTTTAAGAACATAAAAAAAGAGCCTAAAGCGTAAGCTAAAGGCTCTTTTTTATGCTCTAAAGTAACGTATTTGTTACTTAGACATGAACTTGATAGCAGCTGTTAGCTCATCATCAGAACAATCCATGCACAAACCTTTAGCAGGCATAGCGTTCAAACCGTTGATAGCGTTAGCCAAAGTCGCGTCAAAACCTTTTGCAAGACGCTTATCCCAAGCAGCAACGTCGCCTTTCTTAGGTGCACCGGCAACGCCAGCAGCGTGACACGTAGTACATGCAGCAGCATATACAGCTTCACCAGAACGAGGACCAGTAACAACCGCAACAACAGGGCCGCCACAATCATCACCTTGAACGCAAACTTCAGCGATTGGCTTAATACGATCACGGATCTTTTCCGCTTGCACATCAGTCAATGCATCAGTAGAAGCATTTGCTTGAGCCATTACTAAAGTGGCTACGAATAACATCATTGCTTGTAACATTTTCACAGAAAAGTCCTCTCAGCTATCACGGTTAATCCGTGTATTTTAAATTTCTGGCGCAGATTATAGCGGCATTTTGTACTGGATTAAAATTATTCCATACAATCTGTAAGAAATTATAGCCGAAAGTTGATATATCACCGCTTTACCCGCAACAATTTAGAACAAGTCCAAGCCCAATAATGAAGTTCTTTCCCAGTAAAAACACTCGTAAAACAAGCACATACCGTGTTTTTTTACCGGATACTAGACGCAGAAGGCAGAACGGAATACCATTGCCAGATATAGCTTATACCCACCCTTAGCTCAGCTGGATAGAGTGCGCCCCTCCGGAGGGCGAAGTCACAGGTTCGAATCCTGTAGGGTGGGCCATTTTTCAAAACCGCCTTACGATAACCCCCCTTCTCTTACGAATCAGATCCTAGATTGTGATTATTAGTTCTTTAAGAATATCGCTGGTATTATCAAAGCTGCGGGCAGGTCTACATTTTCATTCTTAATGCCCATTGGTAAACATTTTTGGCTTTAATAGTGAATAGGGGCAACAGTAAACTCTATGGCAAAGAATAAGGCAGCAAAAAAATCATTAAAATCGGGGCGTTTAAAAACACCCGAAACGATGTTTTTGGACGATTTATCAAAACAGCAGTCATTTAAATATCGTTTAGCTCAGGGTTTCGGGGTGTTGTTTGCAGTATCTTTAATGCTTCAAGCTTGGGCGTTTGCAAATGTGTTTTCTGACATGGCGCTTCACCAGTCTTTTTCCTTATCATTTTTATTACTTGGTTTATTTGCGTTGCTATTACGCGCTTTGGCTAACTATAGCCGAGAGCGTATTTGCACCAGCGCAAGCCGTGACATTCGTTATGGTTTACGCGGTAAGTTAGTATCGATTTTGACTCAGCTGGGCCCAGCGCGATTAAGAATTGAGGAAGATGCTGCACTTTCGACTCGCGTGTACGAACAAGTCGATGCACTAGATGATTTCTTTAGTCGCTATAAGCCTCAAGTGTTTATGGTGGGTCTTATCCCTTGTGTGATTCTTTCATTCGTTGTGCCTATTTCTTGGATTGCCTTTTTTATTTTCATTCTGACTGCGCCCTTGGTTATTTTATTTATGATATTGGTTGGTCACAAAGCCGCCGAGGCAAACAGGCGTCAATTTGGTGTTCTGGGCATGTTATCAAATCAGTTTATGGATTTGAGTCAGGGTTTATCTGAATTAAAACGCTTGAATCAAACACACGCCGCAAGAAAGCGCTTATCCCATAGCTCCGAAGAGTACCAAAGAACAACCATGGGTGTGTTGTATTTGGCATTTTTATCCACAGCTACACTTGAGTTATTTGCCTCTCTTGCTATTGCTTTAATTGCCCTATATTTAGGGCTGGGTTTGCTCGAAATTTTGCCTTGGCAAACGGGGAGCTCTCCTGTGACTTTAGCGCAGGGTATATTTCTTTTATTGTTGGCCCCTGAGTTTTATTTACCTTTACGCCAGCTGGGTAATGATTACCACGCCAAACAAAAAGCGGAAGCCGCTGCCACGGATTTATTAGAAATATTAAATGCTGCGTCTCCAGAAGCGGCCACTGCGCAAAGCAATGCTTTAAGTGACATACCAGAAAAAGAAGATGCTGTTAACAAAGAAGCTTTTCTGAGCCTTAGAAATTTGAGTTGGCTCGAATCGGGCCGACATCGTTTAGCGCCTATTTCGGCCGATATATTTACCGGCGAGCGTGTTTGGTTGAGCGGTGAGTCTGGGGTTGGTAAATCAAGTTTATTGCATCTTTTATTAGGCTTTGAAGAAGCGTATCAGGGGCAGTTTTTTATTAATGGTGAACCGTTTTCTGAACTGGATCTTCCAAAGTGGCGAAGTAAGCTGGCTTGGTTGCCACAAACGCCTGAATGGGTAAGCGGCAGTATTCGACGAAATTTATTATTGGGAATTGAAACCCCAGGTGAGGCCGAGTTAGAAGCAGCCCTAATTAAAAGTCAGTGTGACGTATTTATTAAAACGCTTCCAAATGGTTTAGATACGTCTTTAACTGAATTGGGTTCTGGCCTGTCTGGCGGACAAATGCAACGACTTTCGATTGCTCGTGCTTTGTTATCACACGCGAATGTTTGGTTACTTGACGAGCCTTGTTCTGGCTTAGATACAGAAACAGCGGATGCTGTATTGGAAACATTAAACCACGTCTCAAAAGGCAAAACCTTACTGATTGTTAGTCATGATACGCATCCAATTACATGGGCAGATAAGCACTGGGCTCTGACCAAGGAAGGTTTGCATGAATAAAATAACTAAGTTATCTCTTAAGCAACTTTTATTTGCCAACTTTTGGGGATTCCTTGTTCCTGTGATTGTAGGCGTCGCAGCCAGTTTGGCAGGGATCGGCTTACTGGGTGTTTCCGGTTGGTTTATTAGTGCTGCTGGATTGGCGACGGCTATGGGGGTTGGCTTTGCTTTTAATTATCTGACACCTGGTGCGATAGTGCGCTTTATGGCGATATTACGAACGGCTGGGCGCTATGGCGAACAGGTTACGGCACACAATCATTTGCTCGACTTATTAAAAATCTTACGCCTTTGGGTGTGGGATCAGCGAGTTGCGAAAGACCCTGCAAATTTACATGAGCAAACCCGAGGAGATTTGCTTCAGCGTTTAGTGAATGACCTTGATCAAATTATCTTATGGCCATTAGTGGTTTTCTTACCTTGGATATACGCACTGATCAGCTATATGGTGGTGTCTATTTTGGCCTATGTAATTTCACCAGAACTGCTTTTACCAATGGTCGTTGCGGCAGCGCTGCATATTTTAATCGTACCTTATGTTTGTGGACGCTTTGCAACCCATGAGGTGCATGTTGGACAAGTTTTAGGTGTGCATCGTCGTAGTCGCTTTGTCAGTTTATTTTCAGCCTTAGTGACATTAACCATTCGAGGTCATTGGAAAGATTATGCGAAACGTCTTGGGCAATTAGATGAGCGTCAACGCAAAACCGAAATTCGTATCCAAAACGCCGTTAGCCTAGGGCGACTTCTAGCTTATTGCGTCACTATTTCATTAATAGCCAGCTGTTTATATTTGATAAGCCATATTGATTCAGACACTGGACGCTGGGTGCTACTAGAAGGCATACAAGGCACATGGGTGGTCGGTTTTGTCTTATCTATATTTGCTGTGAATGAATTGGCACTACCTTTGGTTCAGTCGTTTGTTGCTCAAGGAAAGTCGCAAGTAGGCTTGCGTCGTTTGAATCAACTGCATCAAGAGCCCAGTGTTACACCTTTACCATCTGATAGCTTAAAACAACCGCTGAACCAAATATCACTAAACAACTGGCGCGGTTTTCATGCCTCAAACGGTATGGGAAATACGGCATTAGATTTATCGATTAAAACTGGCGAAACCTTGTGGATTCGAGGAGGCAGTGGCTCAGGTAAATCAACTCTACTAGCATCGATTGCGGGTGACTGTTTGTCTTCGGGCCAGGCAATGATTAACGGGGAAGAGTGTAATTTATACGGCAATTCAGATTATCAAAACCATATAAGCTATTTACCTCAATCTCCTTATATTTTTCAACAAAGTATTGCTGCGAATTTAAGGTTGGGAAAACCTAACGTCACTCATGAAGAATTATGGGCGGTGCTAGCAGCAGTTTCGTTGGCTGACTGGGTAGAAAGTTTGCCAGACAAGTTAGGCACCTTGCTTAGCTCGCAAGGACGAAATTTATCGGGCGGACAACGTAAACGTTTGGCCTTAGCACGTCTACTACTTAGACAAGCGCCTGTTTTATTATTGGATGAGCCTTTTGACGGCTTAGACAAGGCAACAATTAAAACGGTTTGTCATGCGCTTCAAAATGAATATACACCTAAAATATTAGTATTGGTCAGCCATATTGATAGCGAGATAGGTGAAGACGCGAGAAGAATCGAACTGTAAGGAGTTCTACCTCCTATACAATTCGATTTCTATGTAATTTATGTTGTTAGCCAATCCACAATCTTTGATTGTATTTGTGGAAAGTACTTTCCAGAAACTGTCCAATGGCAGCAGTCAGTAATTTCCACTAACTTACATTGTGCTCCAAAGCGTTTCGCAATGTTTCTCTGCACACCTATAGAAGTAATTCGATCGGCAGTGCCACCAATAATAAGTACAGGGCACTTAATCTTTTCTGCGTTTACATGTGCCGCCGAATAACTGCGTAGCATCAGCCCCATAGAAATTTGCAGCGTCGCCATACCCGACTCATAAGTACAATTCTTCGCGATTTCTTGTTGAAGCTCTGAACTCTGTGAATTGGCTAATCCGTAGCGTACATTTTCTAATTTTACTTCAGTGATTTTTTTCCATAACGGAAAACGTAATAAATTACTGCCTAACGTTCTAATAGCCGAAATACTTAATCCATTGATTCCTGCAGGTGCTGCAGAAGATAAAAGAATTAATCGCTGACAAGGCACTTGCGCGGCAACCAATTGTACCAATAAACCGCCCATAGAATGTCCGACTAAAATTGGCGGTGTAGACTGTTGCTTCACGCGTTCAACCACATGCCCGACATAATTTTGCAAACGCATCTTAGCCAAACTGGCTTGGCTTTCCGCCGTATGCTCTTCTTTGCTGCAGTGATATGGAAGTTGTAAGGCTTCTGTTGGATAACCTTGATCAATAAAGGTGTCTTGAACTTCTTTTAAAGTATCTTGGTTGCTCCACATTCCATGAACTAACAATACGGTTGGTTTGTCACCTTGATGAGACTGCATCTCTTATCCTTATTATATTTTAACAGCACGTTAGAAATCGTTGGCCTAAAGACCAACCTACTACAATATAGCCGACACTGTATCGATGTAGACACACGATATTCATGTAGGTCGGTGCTTTAGCCCGACATTGTACTAAATGCTAGAACAGTCCGTTAACAATATAAAGTCTGCGTTACCGAACATTTCGCGGTATTATGAAGCCTACCATTTTTCTATAATTCTCACCCTTTTATAAGTTGCTACTGCTTTGCAAAATCATTCTCTAAAAGCTGATGTTTATCTCATCATTGTTACCCTATTAGCCGCTATTAGCTGGATGTTCTCTAAAGAAGCCATGAATGAAATGCCGCCCCTACTATTTATTGGTAGTCGGTTTTTGTTAGCAGGAATTTTCTTAGCGCTATTTAGCAAACGATCCTTAATTGGTTTAAACCCTAAGCAGTGGATTGCTTCTGCGCAAGTAGGAACCTTATTCGGCATGTCGATGTGCTTATGGATTTTTGGTTTATTTCACGCTAAAAATCTGGGTGAAGGAGCATTCATTACCAGTATTGCTTCTATTCTTGTCGCACCTATTAGTTACTTTATTTTTAAGGCAAAAGTTCAGAAAAGTAATTGGATTGCCTTACCCGTTGCATTTATTGGTTTGGGCTTGCTAGGTTTAGAGAATGGCTTTCATCCTGAGCCAAGCCAACTTTTCTTTTTAAGCGCTGCTATTTTATTATCACTAACTTTTATTCTTAATGGCCGTGCAGCGGCTCGTATGTCTGCCACAGCACTAACCGCAGTTTCATTATCTTTTGTCGGCCTTATGGGAATTATTATCTCGGCTTTCACTGAAAGTTGGCCTGAGGCTGCGACAGTATCTATGTGGCAATGGTTATTATTAAGTGCACTTATTGGTACCGCTGCGAGATTCTTATTACAAACTTATGCTCAAGGCTTAACAACACCCAGTCACGCTGCTGTCATTATGATATTAGAACCCATTTGGACTGCTCTCATTGCAGCCTATTGGTTTAGTGAAAGAATGTCTGAATTACAACTAATAGGGTGCAGTTTGATTTTCGCTGCGCTCATTATTAACCGCTGGTCGAATGTTCTTAGCTGGTTAAAATCAAGAGGTAACTAGGTGATTAACCTAAGGTCAATTATTTAGAATAAATCTCTAAGCCGAACGTCTCTTCCTTTATAGTCAAGCTGCGCAAGTAATAACTCTGCAGCAGAGAGCGCGTCCATTAAAGCATTGTGAGCTGGGTAAGCGGGTAAATTATAGCGTGAGCGGCACTCAGCTAACCGCAACTCCCCATGCTCTACTTGGTCTTTATGGCGCAATACCTTCTGTTTTTCGATTTCTAAAGTATCAACCACAGGCAGCAACATAGGACTAGAAAACAATTCTATGCTGGCTTTATTTAAATAAGCCATATCCAAGGGTGAGTGATGAAATACCAACACTTTACCAGCAGCCAAAGCTAAAAACCGATCAACAACAAACATGATATTTTTACCTTGCTGCAATTCACAATCTCTCAAGTTATGAATAACCGCACTCTGCCCAACCGTTTTTTTTGCTTTTAATAAATGATGTTCAGCGCTTGATAACTGAATTTTTCCATTTTTTATCACGACCCAGCCGACACTGAGTATTTCTCCCTCTCGTGAATCCAATGACGACATCTCTAAATCTGCCACCAAGAATTCAACATCATCACACCGCATAGATGGTTTGATATTTTTTGTATCAAATGACTCATCCCAACAATGTTTTAATAAATGTCCGTAACGCGATTGTTCTAAATACCGGAGATAGAATTTTTGTTGAAACTGGAGAGAAAGTAAATGAAACCAGAGCATTAGCCGAGCCCTGGACGATATTTTAATTTAACGCCTTGCTGCGCATCTTTTACAATTCCAAAAGCATCTTTCAATTGCTTCGCAACGATCTTAGACAATGAGGCAGGGTTTACATAATTACTGGGTTTTTGTCCCTTAACAATTTCTTCTGCTTGATGAGCTAAGCGGAGCTGCATAAGAACCTGTAATGCATCTTGTATATTACGACTATCAACAATCGTTAAAGCTTTACATTCAACCAAAGCCCCTAAGCGATCGATGGTGTTCACCTCAAACAAACCGTTCGCGAGCGCGTGCAGGCGTATAATATCAATAATAGGAATAACGCCACGTTTTTTTAAATTTAGTTCATGAGCATGCTCACCATTTTGTTCAACTACGAAGCGACGGAATATACCCATAGGCGGAGCAGTACTCAAAACATTCTGCGCTAACGCTGCTAAGAAAATGCTATTGGTTTTGGTATGTTTAAGCATCTCAGTTTGCAGATTTTTTGTTAGCCCGTTATCACCATAAATTGTGCGTATGTCGAAAAAAATACTGACTTCCATAACCGCTCTATCAGTCGGCGATCGCATCCAGCGCTCAACAGTTTTTAACCATTCTCTTAAAGGCTGTCTTAACTTTTCGTTGGTTGCCATTATATCACCAGGACAATAAACATAACCGCATTCATTTAAACCATCGCACACATAAGTAGCTAATTGGGAAAACCATTGTTCATGTTCCGGTTTCATGCCATCGCTGATCAATAACGCATTATCTTGATCTGCACCTAACAGCTGTTCCTTACGGCCTTGTGAACCAAAACCTAACCAGCTAAATGGCACGGGTGCTGGCCCCATCTCTTCTATAGCTAGTTCAATTAAGCGAACAGTAACTGCATCACTTAGCGCTGTCAAAACGTGACTCAACTGGTGCGAACGTATCCCAGCATTTACCCACTGCACCAATAAATCAGGCATTGCCGCTACAACTTTTTTAAGCTCTTGTATCGTTGTCTGGCGACTGATGTGTTGTACCAAAAAGACCGGATCATCCTTACGAGCAAGCATCAAATCAGAAGCTGTGATAATACCGGTTACTTTCTTATCCTCCATAATGGGGATGTGATGAATACCACGCTGAGTCATAAATAAAGTGGCGTCAAAAACAGAACAGCTCGGTAGTAATGTGAGTGGATCCGGTGTCATTATCTCAGTAACAGGCTCATCTAAAGACAACCCTTTAGCTACCGCGCGAGAACGAATATCACGGTCTGTAACAATACCGACCAAGCCTTCATTGATCATCACAAGTATCGAGGAAAAACGACTCTCTGACATTAAGGCAGCGGTTTTTTGAATAGTAGTACTGGGTTCAACAGAAAGTATTACACTGCTCATTAAATCACTTAATGGCCGCATCATATCGTTTGGTACAGGCTCGTGCCGAGCGGCGCGTCTTACTCGTCGACTGCGCTGACTAGAAAAGAAACGATCAAATGCACGATATTCACTGCGTAATTTTTGATAAGGAATTTCAGGAAGCGTATAAATTAATGCGTCTTCAATTAAAGTTGCTTTAACACCTGGCTGCTCTACATTAAGTCCCATTAAATTGAAACTATCGCCTTCGGCTAGACGATCTAATAACAAATCTTTTCCACAGCGTAATTCAGCAGCGCCACTGCGAACAACTCTTAAACCTCCCTCCAAATCTTGCTTACCAAACTGGCTACCTTTACTGTGGTAACTTACTTCAATATCAGAAACTACCTGTTCCATAACAGAATTAGGAAGTTGATCGAATGGCAAGCATTCGCTGAGAAAATCATGAATGGCGGCTAATTCTGGAGACATTAAATTTATTACCTAAAGTCTGTTCATTACTTACATAACGAGACGTTCTCTAAAAATCATCTCTATAAATAATACGTATGCTATATATTTAATTTTTTTATTCTTTTTATATTTAAAACTTAAAAGTGTGATTTATTCAGTAATAACTTACTGTCTGAAATCATCATTAAACGCAACTTCATAATTAATGAATTTTAATGCAGCATCGGCATAGTACCAAGTTTCATTAATCGCAACAGCAACGCGCAAGCGCTCTAAATCTGCATCTGGAGTAATCATTTCAGTCGACCAAGTAAAGCCTTCCTCATCGGTACTATCAATCGTACTTTTACTAAGTTCTTCGCCTAAAGCATTCACTCTTGCACCAATAACATCTTGTAATGGCTTAGATGAATTAATGGTTAAGCGCAAACGTTGGTTAGTGATCCATTCAGGTTTTATTTTTAATTGCACATCACCATTTTTTAAATCACATGCGCCACTACTATAGCGACAATTGGATTTTTCTAATAAAGCATAGTATCCACCCGCTTTTGCAGCATGAGGCTTTTCAGCAACAAATGCATCAACCGAGAAATAACTAATCAAGGCTAGAACTGGCGCAACTAACATCGCTACAACCACATGTTTATTTTTATAAAACGCCATAAATATTTCCTATTAAGATAGTCGACCCAAGTGGGCCGACTATTTATTACAGTACTGCTACTTAGTGATCGTGCGCTTCTTCAACTCCACAAGGGACTCGAATATGCTCAACCAAATCTTGTACTTCTTGTGGTGGCTCAGCAGTAACCTTAGAAACTGCAAAAGCAACTACGAAGTTCACAATGGCACCGACTACACCAAATGCATTTGGCTCGATTCCTAAGAACCAGTTTGCAGACATATCGCCTAAGAAAGAGGTGTCAGCAATAAACATAATGCCTTTGTGCTGGAATACATAAAGCAAGGTAATAGTAATACCCGCAATCATACCCGCAATTGCACCTTCTTTATTGATACTCTTACTGAAGATACCCATCATCAACGCAGGGAAGATAGAAGAAGCAGCCAAACCAAAGGCCAGCGCAACCGTTCCTGCGGCAAAGTCAGGTGGATTAAATCCAAGATAACCCGCTCCAGCAATGGCTGCTGCCATAGCGATTCGACTTGCCATTAGCTCTTGCTTCTCTGTGATTTCCGGAGCAATAACCCCTTTCAACAAATCATGCGAGATAGCCGACGAAATAGCTAGTAACAGACCTGCCGCGGTTGATAGTGCAGCGGCTAAACCACCAGCAGCAACCAGAGCAATAACCCAGTTAGGTAACTGCGCAATTTCAGGGTTTGCCAATACCATAATGTCACGGTCAATTTTCACCATTTCATTTGTGGTTTTGTCAGCATTATACTGAATTTTGCCATCACCGTTCTTATCTTCAAACTCTAAAAGACCTGTTGTTTCCCAGTTCTTAAACCATTGAGGACGCTCATCATAAGCGAGATTTTCACCCGCTGCTGGCTCAATCGTATTGATTAAGTTCAAGCGAGCCATACCAGCAACTGCAGGAGCAGTGGTATAAAGAATTGAGATAAAGATTAATGCCCAGAATGCTGAAGCACGCGCATCTTTTACCTTAGGAACAGTAAAGAAACGAATGATTACATGAGGCAGACCAGCAGTACCAATCATTAGCGACATAGTATAAGCAAACATATTCATAGTGCTAAGTCGCGCCTGGGTCGTGTATTCGGCAAAGCCTAATTCACCAACAACTTGATCAAGTCGATCCAATAAATACACATCGGTTCCTGCCATTGTGCTACCCAAGCCAAGCTGGGGAAAAGGATTACCTGTTAGATTCAAAGAGATGAAAATTGCAGGAATAGTATAAGCCAAGATCAATACACAGAACTGTGCGATTTGAGTATAAGTAATGCCCTTCATGCCGCCTAAAACCGCGTAGAAGAAAACAATAAACATACCGATCAATAGACCAACATCGTAACTTACTTCTAAGAAACGAGAGAATGCAACGCCGATGCCTTTCATTTGACCAATTACATAAGTAACAGAGCAAATAATTAAACAAACTACTGCAACAATACGTGCAGTTTTTGAATAAAAGCGATCACCGATAAATTCAGGTACTGTGAATTTTCCGTACTTTCTTAAATAAGGTGCTAACAACATGGCTAATAACACAAAGCCACCTGTCCAACCCATTAAGAAAACCGAACCACCGTAACCCATGAAAGCGATCAAACCCGCCATCGAAATGAACGATGCTGCTGACATCCAATCGGCTGCCGTTGCCATACCGTTTGCAACCGGGTTAATACCACCACCCGCTACATAGAACTCTTTAGTTGAGCCCGCTCGAGCCCATACTGCGATACCCATATAGAGTGCGAAGGTTAAACCTACGACAATATACGTGAGTGTTTGTAATTCCATAATGTGTTACTCCTACTCGTCGTCTACGCCGTATTTACGATCCAGTGATGCCATCAACTTCGCATACACTAAGGTCAAAATAACGAATGAATAAATAGCCCCTTGTTGAGCAAACCAAAAGCCCAATTTGTAGCCGCCAATTTTAATTGCATTAAGTTCTTCGACAAATAAGATGCCGCAACCGAATGAAACAATGAACCAAACAACTAATAGTTTGATCATTATTCCGACATTCTCTTTCCAATATGCTTTAGCATCATCTTCAGATTTAAACGCCATAATTTAATTCTCCGTAATTTAATATTTTCATATTAAAATTTTATTTAGAACGCCCATTTCGAAGTGAACTGCAAGCGAGTCAAATCACCATCATCACCACTTTCAACTTCACGCTGAGCCATTAAATACTCTGCACCAAAAGTTAATTTCTTAGTTGGTGAATACATTAAGTTCACATTGGCATTGTTAATAGATTTAGTTGCAGTACCACTTGCTGATAGAGAGTCTGAGTTATCTGCTTCAGAGAACGCATAGCTAATTGTGCTGCGTAACTTCTCGCTCCACATATGACGATAAGCAACAAAGCCACCCATAGAAGAAATCAGATCAATGTCACCACTCGCATCAACAGAACCATCTGCAAAAGTATTTAACGCGATATAACGACCTAGCTGACCCTGGCTCAGCATGAACTTAAGATCATCGCCATTACCAAATGAATACTTACCAGAGAAGGTTACGCCCACACCGATTTGACTATCATCACTGTCGTTAGCGATATCGTTATAATTAATCTGACGTACCACAGCAGCAGCACTGTATTTAAGATCACCAGTCGAGCCGTCATAGCGAGCTACCAAATCTGGCATACCGCTATCATCAACCGTTTTGTCCAATGTTCCAGTCGTATCCCATAAGCTTACTGATGGATTTTCCGCTGCAATCATTAAGCTACCACCACCCAAGGCTTGTGTATAACGCACTTGAGTTTGACGAATAAAGATGGTGCCAGAAGTAGGACCAACAAAATCAACAGCTTCAGGCAAAGCACCTACATTGAAAAAAGTACTCCAGGTTTGACCGGCTAATATCGAAGAGTCTGCAGAATTTTTCCACGATAAAAATGCGTGACGTAAGCCATTGCTTGATTGGTTCGTCAAGTTTTCACCTGCTCCACCATTAAAATCCATTTCAACATAGCTTTTAACTTCACCAGCATCAGTCATGGTTACAGTTTTGAAGAATAAGCGACTGTGTTTGGCGTGACTATCAAATACCACGTCGCCTTCACCGCTACCATCGCCAACGGCAATATTAAAAGGAAGTAAGAAGTCATCACCACCTGAACGCTGAGCGTCGGAACTTTGACTAAACATGGCGTCAGCTTTTACAAACCCACCAAAACTGAAATCAGTTTCTGCGGCCTGTACGGTCGGCGATAACACGAATAAAGATCCACTAACGACTCCAATGGTCATAGCGAGCTTATTCATTGTGCTTTTAACTGCATGCTGTTTTTTATTAGTACTTTTCATCTGCATTGCCTCTACGAGATTATTAGTATTTTTTATTATTTAATCATTTCTTATGATTTTTTTGATTACCTATCCAGTATTACCTCGATGCTAGCACCAGCAGTATTAGCCTTTAGTCTAAGGCGAACGATATAGGCGCAAATAGTTCAATTTTAATAATTTATCTCATTGAAAAGTGGAGTAAAAAATCTAAAAACAGCTCTCTAGACAAAGGTCTAATAGACCCTAAAACGAACGAGGTAAACAATTACTCAAACTCTATAAACCAGCCAGAGTGATAACATGAGCAAGCAATCCGTCTATCCAGTTAGCCAAGAAATATGGAGTAAAACATTGCTAACTAAAGAAGAATACCAAGCCATGTATAGATACTCTGTAGAATCACCTGATGAATTCTGGATAGAACAAGCTCAGCGGCTAAAGTGGATTAAACCATTCTCAAAAGTTAACGATATCTCTTTTGATAAACATGATTTACACATTCGTTGGTATGAAGACGGTGTACTTAATGTCAGTGAAAACTGTATCGATCGGCATCTTGAAAAACGCGGAAATGAAACAGCTATTATTTGGGAAAAAGAAAAGGAGAGTATCGGTAATAAAAACGAAACTAGAGCTATTACTTATAACGAATTATCATCTGAAGTTAATCGCCTAGCGAATGGGTTAAAATCATTAGGCATACAAAAGGGTGATATCGTAACACTATACCTACCGACGGTACCCGAAGCAGCCATTGCCATGCTAGCCTGCGCACGAATTGGAGCAATACATTCAATTGTTGTTTCTAGCTGCTCAGCTAAAGCACTAGCAAGTCGCATTAAAGACACCGATTGCCGCTATATTATTACCTCAGACAAAGGCTTTTACGGTGGTAAATACATCCCATTTAAGCAGAATATCGACGATGCTATTGCACTGTGTCCACCAGAACAAATCAATAATATTATTGTCTTAAATCATACCAGAACAAACATTCAGCGCAGAGTCGGCCGAGACATTGATTACCATGTTTTAGTGTCACAGCAATCTGATGCCTGCCAACCAGAACCAATGAATGCAGAAGATCCTCTCTTTATTTTATACGCGTCTAATTCTAGTGAAAATTCTAAGGGAGTCTTGCATACGACAGGTGGTTACTTAGTTTATGCCGCCATGACACATGAGTATGTTTTTAATTATCAGCTTAGCGATGTGTACATGTATGGGGCTCTTTGCAATGGCGATACCGTAGTGATGCCTGAAAGGGATGAATATCTAAGTGAAACTAGATGGTGGCATATAGAAACTAACGGCGCAGCATTACCTATGCTCGGTATAAAGCCTGCTTTAATTGATGAGAGTGGTTCAGAACTTACAGGTGTAGCCAGTGGGAACATAATGATTAAAGACAGCTGGCCAGGACAAATACGAACTATCTTTGGTGATCACCAGGATTTTATCGACACTTACTTTTCCAATTCTGAAGGTGATTTTTTTACCAAAAAAAGCGCACGCCGCGATGAAAATGGCTACTACTGGTTAACGACTTAATTACAAATATATTACTCTGAATGCAAGGCAAGCAATGTATTAGTTTGAGCCATGAAATATACAATAAATAACAATGTATGCAAAAAATAAATGATCAAAATCATGCGTAGATAAGAATCCCTAAATACCTCATTGTTTCAAGCTAGTCAGCAGAAACCATAAGGTGTACATTATATTTATTGCTAATGTTCATCATTGTTTACAGGGATATATCATGCTTCAAGCGGCTAACATTATTATTGCTGACGACCATCCGTTATTTCGCACAGCACTTAAAGGTACGCTACTAGCACAAATGCCCAGCGCAATGATAAAAGAAGCGGGGGATTTAGTAACTCTTCAAGCGTGTGTTGAAGACAACCATGATGCTGATTTAATTCTGTTAGATTTACACATGCCAGGAGCGGAAGGTTTTAGCTCTCTTATCTTTTTAAATGCTAACTATCCAAATATCCCTGTTATCATCATTTCAGCTCACGAAGAAAGTGACATAATACGCAGAGCGATCGACCACGGAGCTAATGGGTTTCTACCTAAAAGCTCATCAGCAGAAGATATCTACGAAGCAATTGATGAAGTTTTAAAAGGCGGTATTTGGATACCGAAACACGTAAGCGAACAGCAAGCTATCGCCGATGATGAAATGAACGCAGCCGATGCTATTGCTTCCTTAACCCCAAAACAATTTCGTGTCGGCACCATGGTTAGTAAAGGTCTGCTCAATAAACAAATTGCTTATGAACTCAATATTACCGAAGCCACGGTAAAAGCACACATGACAGAAATTTTTCGCAAACTTGGAGTGAATTCACGGACTCAAGTTGTAATGACTTTTGGTCAACTTGCCATCAACCCGATCAACAGTTCGGAAAACTTTAATTAGCATTCATTTTTTTAGCTCTACGTAAGGCTCGATTCATAGAAGTACGTAATGAATTTGCAACGATGGGCTTAGGTAAATATAGATGAC
>Ga0115572_10001460_pt1 | contig 19167 bp, 20 predicted proteins | sample COGITO_mtgs_1206_FD_88681 | JGI IMG/M metagenome (GOLD analysis project Ga0115572, IMG submission 88681) | Pelagic marine microbial communities from North Sea - COGITO_mtgs_120607 | ecosystem: Environmental > Aquatic > Marine > Epipelagic | place: Germany:Helgoland, sampling site Kabeltonne... | reverse complement strand
CATTTTATAGAAATTAAGTTCTTATTTTTGTAAACTACTTTAGAAAAGTTAAAAAAACAGAATGCCGAAGAGAAAAAGAATAAAAACGAAGAAAGAGATTGCTAAATTAATGCATAGCTACTATTCAAGAACTGGTTTTTATATGTTTATTTGGGAAAGCCTAAAAAAAGCATTTATTCCTATTTTATCTGTGGTAATTCTTCTTTTTTTTGTGGACAGATACCTTTTTAATATTAATGAGGTTTTAACATCTATTACAGAAGTCTTTTCCAAACTAGGTATTTTTTCATTTTTCTTTACCTCAGAAACATTATTTGGACTGGTTCCGCCAGAAATATTTATTGCTTGGACTAAAAAAACTTCAGAACCCGTTTTAAATTTAACGATACTTGCTGCACTGTCTTATTTTGGAGGGTTATTATCTTATTTTATAGGTGAAAAATCTCTAAAGATAAAAGCTATTAAGACCTATTTAGAAGTAAAAATGGCGAAACATCTAAAAAATTCAAAAAAATGGGGTGGTTTTTTAATTTTAGTAGGAGCTTTGTTACCTGTGCCCTTTTCAATTTCTTGTATGGCTGCTGGAATGATTAAATATCCATTTAAAAATGTAATTTTATTTGGGTTATTTCGTTTTGTTAGATTTGCGCTTTATGCATTGGCAATTTTTCAAGTTGTAGACTAAAAAATAATTATATTTACTCTATGGGATTAACAAATAATGACATTTTAAAAAAACTACGTGTCGCTCATAAATTACGCGATACTGATATTGTAAACATTTGTGCTTTGGTAGACTTTAAAGTAAGCAAAGGAGAATTAGGAGCTTTATTTAGAAATGAAGAGCATCCAAAGTATGTTGAATGCGGAGATCAAATTTTACGTAATTTTTTAAATGGTTTGGTCATTCATCTTCGTGGGCCAATGCCAAAAAAGGGAGAGAAAAAAAGTTAAATTCTCAAAATACATCTAAAAAAAAGAGTGCAAATTAAATTTGCACTCTTTTTTTTAGATGTTAAAATTTACTTTTTTAGAATGGCAGGTCATCTGGTTCTTCATCTGAAACCTTAGATGCTGGCTGAAACTGATCTACAGGAGGCAAATTACTAGCTGATGAAGCTGCTTGAGATAAATTTTCTATTCTCCATCCTTGGATAGAATTAAAGTATTTAGCTTCGCCTTGTGGATTGATCCATTCTCTACCTCTTAAGTTGATAGATACTTTTACATCTTGTCCAACAGAATAGTTGTTTAACAAATCGCATTTGTCTTGCACAAATTCTATCATGATCATTTGTGGATATTGATCGTCTGTTGTGACTACTAATTCTCTTTTTTGAAATCCGTTAGCGCCAAAAGTTTGAACGTCTCCAATAATTTTTATTTTACCTATAACTTCCATAATTTCTAATTTAATAAAAGTACTTTCCAAGCACTTTCTACATCATTCTTTTTTAAATACTCTTGAGCAAATGTATGTTTTTTTGTGGTTTCTAATCCAATAAAATCCGGGTGTTCTTTCCCAAAGTTATTAACAGTATCTTGAGTTGGTAATTGTGCTATATTCCCTAACATTCCTAAATTATTTCCTGTTAAAATTGTACTATTTCTAATGACAGCTGGAATTAAATCAACACCAATTCCTAGGGTAGTAATAGGTTTTGGGATTTCGAAAAAACCATCTCTTGCTCTTGTATAATAACTTCCTCCGGCTCTTGCAACCAAATCAATTTTATGTTGATCAATACTTCCGTCATCAGCTAATACTTGTTCAGATACATGCATTTTTACCACTTCACATATAATTAAGTTCCCTGCTCCACCTTTCGTTCCGGTAAAAATAACCTCTTTTACTTTACACTCAAATTGCACAGGAGATTCTGCAACTCTAAATGGTTTTATTTCATCTGATGGCAACATTGTAAATCCAGCTTTAACAAATTCATTGACTCCTTCAGGATACTCTGAACTACTCAAAGACATTTGTTGAACTATCGCATAATTTACCACATTTATAACAACTTCTTTGGTTGCCAATGCATTGTCTAAGGTATGCTTTGTAGTGTTGTTCTTGACCCTTCTTGCTGGAGAAAAAATCAATAATGGTGGATTTGCACCAAAAACATTAAAAAAGCTAAAAGGAGACAAATTAGGATTTCCTTCTTCGTCAATGGTACTAGCAAAAGCTATTGGCCTTGGTGCAATGGCTCCTAGTAAATAACCATGCAGTCTTTTTGTAGAAATGTCTTTTGGATGAATAGAAAGCATACATAAAATATTTGATACGTAAATATACTATCAAATCTTTAAATGAGTTATATCGTTGAAACCTTTATATTTGTTTTGATGAATTTTTTAACAAACAATATTTTATTTAGACGCATAGCGATTTTAATATCTTTAATTATTGTTTCACTAATATTATGGAACACTTATACATTCTTTCAAAAATTTAAACAGGAAGAACGTATTAAGATGGAAATTTTAGCAACTGCCCAAAAAGAAATTGCCACCAATATAGATTTAAATGCAAATGTAGATTTACCCCTAAAAGTAATTGAGAGTAATAGTAATATTCCGATGATTTTGGTAAATGAAAAAGGAACCATAGAATATTTTCAAAATCTGGATTCTTTAAAATCTTTAAATCCAAAATATTTGGCAAATCAATTGGCAAAAATGAAGTCAGAAAATGAGCCAATTAAAGTCAGTTACAATGGAAAAAACATACAGTTTATTTATTATCGGAATTCAGACCTATTATACAAACTAACGTATTACCCAGTCGCTTTAATTTTCATTTTATTGCTATTTTTAAGTGTTATATATATGTTTTATAACGCTAATAAAGTTGCTGAAACCAATAAGCTTTGGACAGGAATGGCAAAGGAAACAGCCCATCAGATTGGCACACCCTTGTCTTCTCTTTTGGGATGGATTGCCATTTTAAAAATGGAAAAAATAGAAGATAAATATGTTGAAGAAATAGAAAATGATGTTTCTAGATTGAATACAATTGCAAATCGTTTTTCTAAAATTGGCTCAATACCAGAATTGAAAAAGGAAAATATTGTTGCCCAAACCAAACAAGCTTTTGACTACTTAGAATCGAGAAGTTCTAAGCAAATTTCATTCGAATTTAGGTCTGTAAATAATGAAATTTACACCAACATAAATAAAGAATTATTTGGTTGGGTTATAGAAAATCTCATTAAAAATTCTATGGATGCAATGCTGGGAAAAGGCCACCTATTATTAACGATAGAAAATCCTTCTAAAAAAGTAAAAATTACAATTTCTGATACAGGAAAAGGAATTCCTAAAAAACTTTATAAGCAAATTTTTAAACCCGGTTTTACTACCAAAAAAAGAGGGTGGGGATTAGGGCTGTCTCTTTCTAAACGGATAATAGAAGATTATCATAAAGGAAGTGTATTTGTAAACAAATCTGAAATTGATAAAGGAACTTCTTTTCAGATTCTACTAGATTTAATTTAATCAAAAGTATCCGAAATACTTTCTGCTAAAGAAATAAACTCATCATTTGTCAACTTTACTTTTTCTGTAAATTGAATGTCTGTCATTGCATTTAAGGGAATTAAGTGAACATGAACGTGAGGCACTTCTAAACCAATAACACTCATTCCTATTCTTTTACAAGGAATTGCTTTTTCTAGTGCTTTTGCCACCCTGTATGTAAAATCCATTAGGTTCTTATAGTCCACTTTATTCAAATCAAAAATTTTATTTTCCTCTTTTTTTGGAACCACCAAAGTATGTCCTTTCGCATTCGGATTAATATCTAAAAAAGCAATAAAATTATCATCTTCTGCAATCTTATAACAAGGAACTTCTCCCTTAATTATTTTTGTGAATATACTCATGTTGATTGTAATTTATAGAATAGTAAATATAAAAAAGAATTCGAGTTTTAGCGTTGCTAAAACCCGAATTTATAATAAAATCTCGATGGATCTATCATCTAGAAATAGCGATCACTTCAAATTTCATAATTCCGTTTGGAACTTGAATTTCTGCGACATCACCTACTTCTTTACCTAACAAACCTTTACCTATTGGTGAGTTTACAGATAATTTTCCGTTTCTAACATCCGTTTCAGAGTCTGCTACTAATGTGTAAGAAAACTCCATTCCATTTAATGTGTTCTTAATTTTCACTATTGAATGAATCAATATTTTGGAAGTATCTAACTGAGATTCATCAATAATTCTAGCATTTGAAATTACATTTTTTAATTTCGCTATTTTAAATTCTAAATGCGATTGCTCTTCTTTCGCAGCATGGTACTCCGCATTTTCACTTAAATCCCCTTTATCTCGTGCATCAGCGATTTCTTGGGTTACTCTTGGACGCTCAACTTGCTCAAGTTGAACCAATTCATCTTTCAACTTCTTCAATCCTTCAGCGGAATAATAAGATATATCACTCATTTTATTTTGTTTAAAATTCGTCAACTTTAATTAATAGATTAGTGAGCTCTGCCTGAGAAATACACTATCTATTAAAACACCCCTTATGGGTTAAAATTTAAAAAATCCCATTACCTTAAAGAGGAATGAGATTCTATCACAAATATACAAAATATTTGTAAATTGCCATTGGTATTTTAGTAATGAAAGATATTTATGATAAAGAAAACACTTCTTGTCTTTTGCTTTTTAGTATTTGTAAAGTGTACGAATAATGACGATTTAAATAATTGCATACAATCTTTACCTTTAAATTATACAACAGATTTAAACAATCCTCAATTATTAAATGCACTAGTTCCCGGGGGGTTTGTTGAACTTTCTGGAGGTTCAAAAGGAATCCTTTTGGTAAATATAAATGGGAATGAATTTGTTGCTTACGACAAATTATGTCCTGTAAATGATTGTAACATACCAATGGTTTTTGAAAGAGGCATTGTTTTAAAGTGTACATGCGATAATAGCGAATACGGTGTTGGAAAAGGCATCGGAGGTGCCCCACAAACAGAGGGTTATAATTGTCCGGCTATAGAATATAGAGTTATAAAAAACGGAACAGTACTTCGAATCACAAATTTTTAATAGCATAGATAATTTAAGTTGCTTATTTTTGTCGAAACACAACTATAGATACGTGAAAAATTATTTTTCTTCAGACTTTAAACTTGGGATTCTTGGAGGTGGTCAACTAGGAAGAATGCTTTTGGCAGAAACTCAAAAATTTGATATTCATACTTCAATTCTAGAAAATAATAAAAATGCGCCCTGTGCTGAAATTTGTAATGAATTTGTTGTTGGAGATTTATTAGATTTTAATGCCGTTTATCAGTTCGGAAAAAAAGTAGACATCCTAACCATTGAAATTGAAAATGTAAATCTTGATGCATTGGATAAATTGGAAGACGAAGGTGTCACAATTTATCCGAAACCAAAAGATTTACGAATAATTCAGAGTAAAGCGAGACAAAAACACTTTTATGTAGATAATAATATTTCTACAGCTCCCTTTTCTCATTATGCCTATTTAGAGGAATTGATTCATTCATACGAAAATAATAGTATAGCGTTTCCTTTTGTGTGGAAAGCGGCACGTTTTGGTTACGATGGAAATGGAGTGAAAATTGTAAGAAATTTAGACGATTTAGCTAGTTTACCAAATGTTGAATGCATTACTGAAGAGTTGATTCCTTTTAAAAATGAACTGGCGGTAATTGTTGCTAGAAATAAAGACGGTGAAACGAAAACATACCCAGTTGTTGAAATGGAGTTTCACCCGGAAGCCAACCAAGTAGAATATGTACTTTGCCCTGCAAGAATAGACTCTAAAGTTGCAGAAAAAGCGAGAGATGTTGCTTTAAAAGTAGTTAACGAATTAGATTTTGTAGGTTTGCTAGCCGTTGAAATGTTTCAAACAGTAGACGATAAAATACTAGTAAATGAGGTTGCTCCAAGACCACATAATTCTGGTCATTATTCTATTGAGGCGAGTTACACAAATCAATTTGAGCAACATTTAAGAAGTATTTTAAATCTTCCTTTAGGAAATACCGAAAGTAAAGTTGCGGGAATTATGGTGAATTTAGTTGGTGAAGAAGGGTTTTCTGGGGCTGTAGTTTATCAAAATATAGCTGAAATTTTAAAAATTAATGGTGTTACTCCACATATATATGGAAAAAAAGAAACACGTCCTTTTAGAAAGATGGGACATGTTACAATTGTAAATTCTGATATTAATAAAGCGAGAGAAATTGCACAAAAAGTGAAGGAAACGATTCGAGTAATTTCAAAATAAATTTTAAATTAAATAAGTTCCTGTTGCTGCAGGAAGACAATGATAAATTATGGTAGGAATAATAATGGGAAGTGATTCTGATCTTCCAATAATGCAAGAAGCAATTGAGATTTTAGAAAGTTTTGACATTCAAATAGAAGTAGATATTGTTTCTGCTCATAGAACTCCTGAAAAATTAGTCGACTATTCGAAAAATGCTCATAAAAGAGGTATTAAAGTCATCATTGCAGGCGCTGGTGGCGCTGCGCATTTACCAGGAATGGTTGCCTCTATAAGTCCTTTACCAATAATAGGAGTTCCTGTAAAAAGTAGAAATTCGATTGACGGTTGGGATTCTGTTTTATCAATTTTACAAATGCCAGGAGGTGTTCCGGTTGCAACTGTAGCTCTAGATGGTGCAAAAAATGCTGGAATTTTAGCGGCACAAATTATTGGCGCCTCAGACAGCTGTGTTCTCGATAAAATTATAACCTATAAAGAAGGTTTAAAGTTAAAAGTTGAAGAGGCTTCTTTAAAGATTAGAAAGTAGTTTTAACAACAATCCATAATTATTTTAAGCAACAAATTTTGACATCAATTCATTGAAAATATGAATCCACTTTTACAAGATTTCAACACTCCTCCTTTTTCTAAAATTTCAAATACAGATTTCAAACCTGCCATAAAAAAAGCAATAGAAATTGCAAAAGCAGAAATAGATAAAATCATAAATAATTCCGAAGAAGCAAATTTCAAAAATACCACAGTTGCTTTGGATTTTACAGGTGAAAAATTGAATAGAATTACCAGTATTTTTTTTAATCTAAACGCTGCCGAAACAAATGATGAAATTCAAAAAATTGCACAAGAAGTTTCTCCTTGGCTAACAGCATTTAAAAATGATATTACTCTAAATGAAGATTTATTTAAAAAAGTAAAATCTGTTTTTGATACTCAATCTACTTTACAACTAACTCCTGAACAAAGCATGCTTTTAGACAAGCAATACAAAAGTTTTGCAAGAAATGGTGCAAATTTAAATGAGCCCGCCAAAATAAAACTTCGAAAAATTGACGCCAAACTATCTAAATTGTCTTTACAATTTGGAGAAAATGTGTTGGCAGAAACGAATGCTTTTGAAATGCATTTAACTGATGAAAACGACTTAGCTGGCTTACCAGACAGCGTGAGAGAATCTGCAAGAGAAGTGGCAAAATCCAAAGAAAAAAAAGGATGGGTTTTCACCCTAGACTACCCAAGTTATGTTCCTTTTTTAACCTATGCAGAAAATAGAGAATTGCGAAAAAAAATGGCAATTGCTGCAGGTAAAAAAGCCTTTCAAAACAATGAATTTAATAACGAGAAAATTGTTTTAGAAATTGTAAATCTCCGCCATCAAAGAGCCAATTTATTGGGTTACAAAACCCATGCCCATTTTGTTTTAGAGGAAAGAATGGCCGAATCACCTGAAAAAGTAATTGAATTTTCAAACAACCTATTAGAAAAGGCAAAGCCTGCTGCCATAAAAGAGTTTGAAAATTTAGAAAACTATGCAAAAAAAATAGATAAAATAGACCAACTTCAAAAATGGGATGGCGCCTATTATTCAGAAAAACTAAAAAAGGAATTATTTGATTTGGACCAAGAACTTTTAAAACCCTATTTTAAGTTAGAAAATGTAATTGCCGGTGTTTTTACAATTGCAAACAAGTTGTATGATTTAAATTTTGAAGAAACTTCTGATCTTGACAAATATCATGAAGATTTAAAAACCTATCGTGTTACTGATAGTAATGGGAAATTTATATCTATTTTTTATGCTGATTTTCATCCAAGAAAAGGAAAAAGAAACGGGGCGTGGATGACCTCCTATAAAGCACAACAAATTAAAAATAAAATAAACGAACGCCCACAAGTTTCTATTGTTTGTAATTTCACAAAACCAACCGAAACGAAACCCTCATTGCTTACCTTTAATGAAGTTACTACCTTGTTTCATGAATTTGGTCATGCGCTTCATGGAATGTTAGCAGACACTACCTATGGTAGTTTGTCTGGAACCTCTGTATCATGGGACTTTGTGGAATTACCGAGTCAAATTTTAGAAAATTGGTGTTATGAAAAAGAAGCACTAGAACTCTTTGCAAAGCATTATAAAACTGGGGAAGTAATTCCTATGAAATATATAGAAAAGATTAAAGAATCTGCAAGTTTTCACGAAGGAATGCAAACATTAAGGCAACTTAGCTTTGGTCTTTTAGATATGAAATGGCATGGTCAAAATCCATCAAAAATAGTTTCTATAAAAGAATTTGAAAACGAAGCCTTTGCCACTACAAAATTATATCCAGATGTTATAGAAAACTCGATGAGTACTGCTTTTTCTCATATTTTTCAAGGGGGCTATTCTGCAGGGTATTATTCTTATAAATGGGCAGAAGTCTTAGATGCAGATGCTTTTGAATATTTTTTAGAAAAAGGTATTTTCAATAAAGAAGTAGCTTCTAAATTTAAAGAGAATATACTCTCAAAAGGGGGAACAGAAAAGCCAATGTCTTTGTATAAACGCTTTAGGGGAAAAGCGCCGAAACCCGAAGCTTTGTTAAAAAGAGCGGGACTCTCTTAAAAAAGTAATCAATTTTTAGTAATCTATTCTTATTCATCTCTCTTTTTCATTTTTTTTCAAACTATGTTAATAGATTGCTTTAAGAAAGCTATTTTTTTGATAAATATTTTTTTTTTGACTTTAAAGAGGGTAACTTAAGTACAATAAATAGTATTGATGTTATTATTAACCCCCCGTTATTATGAAAAAAATAGTATTACTCTGTTGTTGTATTACATCAACTTTTTTTGGCACCCCCCAAAATATCGAAATTTCTTTTCAACAAGACGCTCGACTTCTTCTGGTTGGAGACACAAAAAAAAATGATCCTTTAACTTTAAACCTTTTAGCTAAAGTAGAAATACCAATTTTAAAGTTCAAAAAAGACCACATCTCAATTTACCCTTCAGCTGAGTATGCAAATTTAGTAGGTGGTAATTTCCAACGCTACTCTTTTGGAGCTGCGTATGCAGTAAAAAAAATCTACGGTAAATTTGGCGCGACTGCTTTTTTTGATGTTGGAAATATTTATCGACAAAAAAGAAGTTTTTTTAGCCTTAGTGCAACTGGTGAATTAAATTACAGACTCAATGATTGGTTAAAAATTATCGGTACACAACAACTAACTCAAAGAAATGACTTGAAAACATTGTACAACTCTAAAAAGGAATTCTTAATTAGTGGTTTTTTTGGTTTAAAATTCTCGTTTTAGAGAAACATTACCTTAGAAAGTACTCTGTAAAGAACTTATTTGCTACTTTTCTTTTAAATTAATAGATAAACTAACAAATATCTTTGTTCTTCTCTGCAATCCATTTACTCAAGTATTTCGTAGCATGTAAAGTTTGATGTTGTAATAAAGCACCTAAAAAATTATGAGTTCTATGTTTGTCTAAAGTATCTTGGATTTTATAAATTTGATTGATAAAAGGAGCGCTCAATTCCTCTTTATTGTAAATATAATTGATAATCTCTATACCTTTATTTTGTGCATTTTCCCAAGTTGATTTATTGCTATACAATTCAGCTGACATCAATGCAAAGTCAGAAAAGTTATCTTCAATAAAACCGTTCCAAGGAAAATTACCACACATTCCTTCTGCTCCGATTTCAGTGGTTACACTTGGTGTGCCACAAAGCATAGCTTCCGTTAGTTTCCCTTTTATACCTGCTCCAAAACGTAAGGGTGCTAAAACTACTTTTGCCTTTTTTACCACTTCTTGAATATCTTCTACAAAACCTTTGATAATAAAACCTTCTTTTTTGTTGTGTAATTGTTGAACTTGGGGCGTAATATAAGCACCATAAATATGAATTTCTGCTTTGGGAAGCATTTCTCTAATTTTAGTCCAAACCTCTTTTTTTAAGGTAATTACAGCATCAATATTTGGTTTATGAAAAAAATTTCCGACAAATATAAAATGATTTCTTTCTTGAAAAGGAGTCCACTTTTTAATTTGATGTTCATGAATTTTATCTAGTAAAAAAGGCAAATAATATAAGATTCTATCGTCAATATTAAAAACGTTTTTCAATAAATCCATTTCAAAAGTTGAGATGATTAAAGATAAATCGCATCTCAATATTGATGCAATTTCTCTTTTTGTATCTTCAGATTTCAACAACGCTTCCGATGAAAATTTTTGTCCTTTTTTTAATTGTTGATGTCTTATTTTACGTAAAAAATGTAAATCTTCAGTATCTAAAATTCGAAGTGCATTTGGACAATTTTCTGCAACTCGCCACCCAAATTGTTCTTCCATCATGAAACGATCAAATAGAACAATCGCTGGCTGTAGCTCTTTTATGAAATCATCAAAAGAAGTGTGATTTAATTGTATTGAAATTTCGTCGACTCCAATAGAAGTGAGACTTGTTGCTTTGTCACTCTTTTGAGCTGGAGATACAAAGGTTACTTTCCAATGTTGTTTTAAAAACTGCTCAATAATTTGCAACATTCTACTTCCTGCAGCAGAGGAATTGGGTTCTACCCAAACATATCCAATAATTAAAACTTGTTGTTCAATCAATTATTCTAAATTCATTTGTAGCTTGTAGTCAGCTTGTGCCTTTTTACCCCAAGCCACTACTGCATCAACTTGCTCTTGTGTTAAATTCGCTTCAGAGTGCGTCCATGTATAAGAAGCTAAGGGCATTTCTCCCTCTTCAACCTCTTCATACAATTCATCCATTTTATGCGCTTTCTTTTTTAAAGAGTATTCGTCCCATTTAGAAAAGTTCAAATGCTTTTTGCCATCTTTAACATGACTTGCTAACCAAAAATTTACTGGCGTAATATTGTGATACCAAGGATATACCGTTTTATTAGAATGACAGTCGTAACAGGTAGTTTCTAAAATATTTTTTACATTTTCAGGCGGGTTTGTTTCAGCAATAAAACTAGCTACAGAAACTAAATCTCCTTCATTCTTTTCAGGTCCAAAAAACTGAGCAACGATGAAAGCAAATACTAAAAAGTACTTTATTATTATTTTTGTTTTCATTGGATAAATTTTAAAAAGATACGCGCAGTAAATCTACTAAATTATCACTTTATTTTATGAAAATATACCTATTTTTGTGCATTATTAATTTAAAATTAAACCGCAAGGTTCTAGGTTACACAAAATAAACGCACTCATGAAATACGATATTATAGTAATTGGTTCTGGCCCAGGAGGATACATTTCTGCAGTTAGAGCATCTCAATTAGGTAAAAAGGTAGCAATTGTTGAAAAGTATTCAACTTTGGGTGGTACATGTTTAAATGTAGGTTGTATTCCTTCTAAAGCTTTATTAGATTCTTCTCATCATTATTACGATGCTGTTCATCACTTCGAAGAACATGGAATTTCAGTTGAAAAGCCCTCTTTCGATTTTAATAAAATGGTTGAAAGAAAAGCGAAAGTTGTAGAAACTACAACGGGTGGAATTAAGTACCTAATGGACAAAAATAAGATTGATGTATTTGAAGGCTTAGGTTCTTTTCATGATGCTACCCATGTAAAAGTTTCAAAAAAGGATGGTACTGAAGAAATCCTTGAAGGAACGAATATCATTATTGCAACAGGTTCAAAACCATCAACATTGCCATTTATATCTCTTGACAAAGAACGTGTTATCACTTCTACTGAGGCTCTAAAACTGCCTGAAGTACCAGAACATTTAATTGTAATTGGTGGAGGTGTTATTGGTTTAGAACTAGGTTCAGTTTATAAGCGTTTGGGAGCAGATGTTACTGTTATTGAATATATGGACAAAATTGTACCGGGAATGGATACTGATGTTTCAAAAGAATTGCAAAAAGTATTCAAAAAACAAGGCATTAAATTTGCAACCAGTCATAAAGTAACTTCTGTAAAAAGAGATGGAAATACCGTTGTTGTAAAAGCAACTGATAAAAAGGATCGGGAAATTGAATTTTCTGGAGACTATTGCCTGGTATCTGTTGGAAGAAAAGCATATACAGAAGGGTTAGGATTAGAAAAAATTGGCGTTGAAGTAACAGCACGTGGTCAAGTTTCTGTAAACGATCATTTACAAACAAATATATCTAATATTTATGCAATTGGTGATGTTGTTAAAGGCGCAATGTTAGCTCATAAAGCAGAAGAGGAAGGTGTTGTTGTAGCAGAATATCTCGCGGGTGAAAAACCTCATATCAATTATAATTTAATTCCTGGTATTGTTTATACTTGGCCAGAAGCTGCTGCGGTTGGTAAGACTGAAGACGAATTGAAAGAAGCCAAAATTGATTATAAAGCTGGTAAATTTTCGATGAGAGCTTTGGGACGATCAAGAGCAAGTGGAGATATTGACGGTTTTGTAAAAGTTTTAGCTGATAAAAATACAGATGAAATTTTAGGAGTACATATGGTTGGAGCACGGGTAGCAGATTTAATTATGGAAGTTGCAGTTGCCATGGAATTTAGAGCGTCTGCTGAAGATCTAGCAAGAATCTGTCATGGCCATCCAACGTATTCAGAAGCCGTAAAAGAAGCTGCAAAAGCAGCTTGGGACGGAAAACCTTTAAATGCATAAACACATGTATAAAAGTTAAAAAGCAACCTAATTAGGTTGCTTTTTTTGTCTCTAGAATTCGTATTTTTACAAAAATATGCAAAGAACAATTCGATCCTTTACCATTGTTGATATTCATAAATTCAAATCGAATTTACTCAATTGGTCACAGCAATTTGAAACCTCTATTTGGTTAGATTCTAACCAGCACAACAAAAGATATTCTTCCTTTGACAATGCCTTGGCTTTTGAAGAATTTACATCTATTAAAACCGACTATTTCAACGCTTTTGAAAAACTAAAAGAATATCAGAGTAGTACCAAAGATTATATTTTTGGGTACATTAGTTATGATGTAAAAAATGATACAGAACAACTTTCTTCTAACAATTTTGATGGTTTAGATTTTGCTGACTTGTACTTTTTTCAACCACAAAAACTAATTTTCTTCAAGGGGAACACGGTTGAATTTCACTATTTAAAAATGGTTGATAATGAGATTGAAAGTGATCTAGAAGAAATTAAAAAATTTAAAAAACAGAGAAAACAGAAAGCTACTTTCGATATCAAAATAAAGCATCGGTTACACAAAGACGAGTATCAAACCAAAGTATCTAAAATTTTAGAACACATTCAACGGGGAGATATTTACGAAGCTAATTTTTGCCAGGAATTTTATGCCGAAAATACAAGCATCAATCCAATTGAAGTATACAAACATCTCAACCAAATTTCTGAACCTCCATTTGCTGCGTTTGTAAAATTAGATACCCAATATATATTATCTGCTTCACCAGAAAGATACATTAAAAAAGAGGGTTTAAATGTGATTTCTCAGCCCATAAAAGGAACTGCAAAACGATTCATTAGTAAAGCTGATGACGATCAAATTGCTTATGATTTATCGAGAGATGAAAAAGAACGGTCAGAAAACGTAATGATTGTAGATTTGGTTAGAAATGATTTATCTAGAACAGCAAAAAAAGGCTCTGTAAAAGTTGAAGAATTATGCAAAGTCTATTCTTTTAAACAAGTACATCAGTTAATTTCTACTGTTGTTTCAGAGATTAAAGAAAACACACATGTTGTAGACATTATTAAAGATACATTTCCGATGGGAAGTATGACGGGGGCACCAAAAGTTTCTGCAATGAAAATTATTGAAGAATTGGAGGAAACCAAGCGCAGTGTATTCTCTGGAACGATAGGTTATTTTACCCCCGAAGGTAATTTTGATTTTAATGTTATTATTAGAAGTATTTTATACAACGAAGAGAAAAAATATATTTCTTATTCTGTTGGAGGAGCAATTACAGCAAAATCAACTCCAGAAAAAGAATATGAAGAATGCCTGCTAAAAGCAAAAGCGATGGAATACGTTTTGCTGAATACAACATAAAGATTATGATTTTAAATCAAGAAGAGCTTTTTCAAAACACACTTTCTCAACTAAAAGAAAAACCAACGGAACAGAATATGTTTACTCTATTTTTGGAACTACATCCTGAAGAATGGAAACAACTAAAAATTGCATTTTCTAAATTTAACAGAAGTAAAAGAAATGGAAAAACAATTCCATTACCAAAACCAGAAGTTTCTCTAAGAAAAGAGATTCGAGTTTGGTTAAAATCTAAAATTTAATTTACGTATTTTTGAGGTGTAATGATTGAAAAAATCTCACATCACATTAATCGTAACCTTCCTTTTTTAAGAGGTAAAAAACTATTGGTAGCGGTTTCTGGAGGCATTGATTCTGTGGCCTTAACATACCTTCTATCAGAATTAAATTTTACTATTTCATTAGCGCATTGCAACTTTAATCTTCGTGGAAAAGAGAGTGATTTAGATGAAGATTTTGTAAAAAAACTTGGAAACAAATTAAAGATACCCGTTTTTACAACACAATTTAACACAGAAGTATTTGCCAAAGAAAATAAGCAATCCACTCAAATAGCAGCCAGAAGTTTGCGCTACAGTTGGTTTCAAAAACTCGAAAAGGAGCATTCTTTTGATTACGTTTTAACGGCACATCATGCAGATGACAATCTAGAAACTTTTCTAATTAATTTAACCCGAGGTACTGGTTTAGAGGGATTGACAGGAATCCCTGAAATTAATGGACGTATTGTACGTCCGCTTCTAAAATTTTCACGCAAAGAAATTTTAACTTTCATCAAAGAAAATAAGATTGAATGGAGAGAGGATAAAAGCAACGCCCAAACAAAATACATTAGAAATAAAATTCGACATAAAGTTGTTCCTTTTTTAAAAGAAATTAATCCTAGCTTGTTAAATACCTTTGCAAAGACAGCAGAATATTTAAAAGAAAGTCAGCATATTCTTGAAGATAGAATTAAAAAAGTAGCTACAGAAGTTCTTACTGTGAATGAGAATACGATTGCAATTAACATTCAAAAAGTAGAGAAATTATCCAATCCAAAAGCATATTTATATCAGCTTTTAAAAGCGTATAATTTCACAGAATGGAATGATGTTTACAATTTACTCTCTGCTCAATCTGGGAAACAGGTTTTATCTAAAACACATACTCTGCTAAAAGACAGGGGGTCTTTAGTACTTTTTAAAAATATCTGCCCCAATAATATCGAAACAATTTTCATTCAAGAAAATGAACTAGAAATTACAAAACCAATTCATTTAAAAATTGAAAATGTTATAGAAAAATCCAGAAAAAATAAGGAAACAATTTTTATTGATAAAGAAAAATGTGTTTTCCCGTTACAACTCAGAAGATGGCAAAATGGTGATTTTTTCTATCCTTCAGGAATGACCGGAAAAAAGAAACTTAGCAAATACTTTAAAGATGAAAAATTTTCGCTTTTCGAAAAACTAAATACTTGGCTACTTTGCAATAACAATAATGATATTATCTGGATTGTGGGCTCTCGGGAAGATTCTCGTTTTGAAATGACTGCACAAACAAATTCGCTTTTTAAAATCTCTTTACACAACAGTCTTTCAGTTTAAAAAAGAACAAAATCAACAAACAAGAACAAAAAATAAACATTTCCACAAAAAAATTGAAAATTTATATCGTTTTCGTAAAAAATTAGGGAATTATTCATAAAAAGGTAGCTTTTATGATTTCTGTTTTTTGTAATTTTATTGCGAAAAATTACAGCAAAATGAACAACTTACCTAAGTTAGAAAGATTTAATCAAAATGTACTATCTAAATATCAAATTTACAATAGTATTTTCACCACCCTCCCTTTTGATACCATCGATGATACAGGAGTTTTATTACCTTTGTTACATAAAGTTTGTAAAAAAGGATTTAAATTAGAAAAAAATCCTACAGAAATTGTTGATCATTTTTTTGAAAAATACCAAGATAATCCGACTGAAAAACAAAAAGTAGATTTGCTTTTCCGTTTCATTCAATTCATTGAACGACAAGTTGTTTTATTCGATGCTGTAGAAGATGCTGCTTTTCCTGTTGTAAATAATATGAATGGTTTTGGTACGCTTAGAAATTCTAAAGAATCAGCATTACTTAATAATAAAAAAGACGAACTAAAAGCCTACCTAGAAGACTTTAAAGTACGTATTGTCTTAACGGCACATCCAACACAATTTTATCCAGGATCCGTTTTAGGAATTATTACAGATTTAGACAAAGCGATTCAAAATGACGATTTGCTATTGATAAAAAAATTATTAGCTCAGTTAGGGAAAACACCTTTCTATAAAAAAGAAAAACCAACTCCTTTTGATGAGGCGGTGAGCTTAATTTGGTATTTAGAGCATGTATTTTATCATTCTGTTCCTAAAATATATAATTATATTCAACATCACATTTATGATGGTGAACCCATAGAAAATGAAATTATTGATCTAGGTTTTTGGCCGGGTGGAGATAGAGATGGAAACCCTTTTGTAACAACAAAAATTACATTAGATGTGGCAGAAAGACTTCGTCAGACTATTTTAAGAAGTTACTATAGAGACATTAGACGTTTAAAAAGACGTTTTACTTTTGATGGTGTTCAAGAGATCTTAGCTCGAGTAGAAAAAAGATTGTACAAACATGTTGTTAGAAGTTATGCTAAGGTTAATTTTTCTCAAAATATTCTTTTGAAAGAATTATATGCCGCTAGGGAAATTATTGTAAACAATCATCAATCCTTGTTTGTCGAAGAATTGAATGACGTAATTAATAAAGTAAGGATTTTTGGATTCCATTTTGCAACTTTAGATATTAGACAAGATAGTAGAGTGCATCATCAAGCATTTACCCAAATTGTAAAAGATCTTCACAAAGTAGGTGATACCACTTTTCCAAAAAATTATTTAACGCTTTCTGAACAAGAACAAATTGATATTTTATCAGTTACAAAGGGGAATATTGATACAGAAATTTTAACAGATGAAACTTCTGTTAAAACAATTGAATCCATTTATGCCTTAAAAGAAATTCAGCACAGAAATGGAGAACGCGGTGCAAATCGTTACATTATTAGTAACAACCAAACGGCTTTAAATGTTATGGAAACATTTGCAATGTTAAATTTGTGTGGTTTTGAAAATGAATTACCAGTAGATGTCATTCCGCTTTTTGAAACTGTAGAAGATTTAGAAAATGCAGAAGATGTTATGCGTTCTTTGTATTCTAACCAAACATACAGACACCACGTCTCTAAAAGAAAAAATAAGCAAACTATTATGCTTGGCTTTTCTGATGGTACAAAAGATGGTGGTTATTTAATGGCAAACTGGGGTATTTTTAAAGCAAAAGAAGCGTTGACTAAAGTTTCAAAAGAATTTGACATTGAAGTGATATTCTTTGACGGGCGTGGTGGACCACCAGCTCGTGGAGGAGGAAAAACACACCAATTTTATGCCTCTTTAGGACCAACAATAGAAGACAAAGAAATTCAATTAACAATACAAGGACAAACAATTAGCTCTAACTTTGGTACGCTAAATTCATCTCAGTTTAACTTAGAACAACTATTAAGTTCTGGTATTAAAAATGAAGTTTTTAATAAAGATCAGTTGAATAATAAACACAGAGAATTAATCAATGACATGGCCTCTACTAGTTACCAAACCTATGTAGATTTCAAAAATCATCCTAAATTTTTACCGTATTTAGAAAAAATGAGTACGTTAAAATACTATGCAAAAACAAATATTGGAAGTAGACCTAGCAAACGTTCTAATTCTGATACCTTAGATTTTTCAGCTCTTAGAGCAATCCCTTTTGTGGGAAGTTGGAGCCAATTAAAACAAAATGTTCCTGGTTTTTTTGGTCTCGGAACTGCACTTAAAAAATACGAAGACGCGAATAAATTTGATGAAATTATTGAGTTTTATAATTCTTCAGATTTTTTTAGAACACTGCTAGAAAACAGTATGATGAGTCTTACAAAATCATTTTTTGGTTTGACTTCTTACATGGCTGATGACTCAGAGTTTGGAGAGTTTTGGAAATTAATTTACACAGAATATCAAACTACAAAAAGACTACTTCTAAAACTTACAGGTCACAAAGAATTGATGGAAAACTTCCCTGTAGGAAAAGCATCGATAGAAGTAAGAGAAGACATTGTACTCCCGCTGTTAACCATTCAACAATTTGCTTTAAAGAAAATTCAAGAACTTCAAAAAACGAATGGGAGCTCTGAAGAAATTGAATTGTATGAGAAAATGGTCATGCGATCACTGTTTGGAAATATCAACGCAAGTAGAAACTCTGCTTAAATTACATCTCAAAAGAGGTCTTTAATTTTAGACCTCTTCACATAGTATGAAAAAATATTATTTTCTTTTTCTTATGGTAGTTGTTTGTGATTTTTGTTTTTCACAAACTCAAAAAGAGACGAATTTAACTACCATGCCCCTAAGTATTTATTCCTACTCTTCCCTAAAGCTAAAGAATTTTAATACAGTTTATACACCTATCCAAAAAAGTATCAATACGAAACCAACGTATACATTTATTACTGTTTCTTCTAAAAAAATAGCGCAACACAGATTTCTAATCTCTGATGGCAACCTGATTAACAAACCTTCCCAATTTATTTACGACGACTATAAAAGTTATCGAGATGAAAATCTTTTAAAAGGTTTTATTCAAAAGTATGATATCACAAGATGGCGCCGTTGTAATTTTAGACAACCCTCACTTAATTAAAAAATTTTCTTTACATTTAAAGAAAAATGCTTGTTAAAGTCTATGGTTCAGCAGTCTTTGGGATTGATGCAACCACCATCACAGTTGAAGTAAATATTGACAAAGGAATTGGATACCACTT
>Ga0115572_10001456_pt1 | contig 19217 bp, 22 predicted proteins | sample COGITO_mtgs_1206_FD_88681 | JGI IMG/M metagenome (GOLD analysis project Ga0115572, IMG submission 88681) | Pelagic marine microbial communities from North Sea - COGITO_mtgs_120607 | ecosystem: Environmental > Aquatic > Marine > Epipelagic | place: Germany:Helgoland, sampling site Kabeltonne... | reverse complement strand
CCACCCACCACCCACCACCACCACCACCACCCACCACCCACCACCACCAACGACATGTTCGCCGTCCTCGCAGACGACTACACCCCCCCACAAACGAACGCGGACACCGAGGAGAGCACGGTGCGCGGCCCATTGGACCTCGCCGCGGGCCACAACCACTTCGTCGTGCACCCGGGTAACATCGGGAAGTTCCTGGGCCGGGGCCACCACCACGTGTTGGAGGTTCGCGAGGATATTCGGGACGCGACAGGTCTTCGCCTCGCCCACGAGGCCAAGGACAACGCCGTGGTCTTTCGCTTCTGCGGAAAGCTTCACCAGCAGCTAGCGCTTCGTTCGGCGTACGATACGCTCCTCAATACGCTCGGAAAGCGCGCCATCCAGACGGGGTTTCGCATCCCGTGCGACGCCCACACGGTCAAATTCGTCCTGGGACGAGACCACGTCAACGCCGAACGACTGGTGGAACAGGTCGACGGGCTCGAAAAGGTGCGACTTCGCTTCCTCCAACATGAACGCGCGTTCGCCATCGAGTTCCTGGACGACGCGCTGGACTACGAGGAGGCCGTACGCCTCCGCGACGAGCTTCGCGTCGCCGTCACCGACGAAATATACCGCTTCAAAAAAACGTACATTCGTCCCAAGGCGACGCCGGCCAAGAAACCCGCCAGAGCGCGCACGTTTTCCCTCGGAGGCCACAGCTGGCCACAGGCCTCCTACCCGCCTTCGGAAGCCAGTGCTTCCGACGCCAGCACCGTCACCGGGACCTCCTTCACAGACACCAGCAGCGAAGCACCCTCCGACGTATCTGAGCCACGCTGGACACCAGAGGTCATCGAGAACGCCAACTGGACCCCCGAACAGGCGTCCGAGCCACGCTGGACGCCAGAGGTCGTCGAGCATGCCATCTGGACCCCCGAGAAGGCCAAGGCCATGCAGAACATGAAGCCGTCGCGCACCGAGTGCTGGGCAGACGTTGACGACTACTAGCAGTCGTCTCCCAGTGCGCGCATGACGCGGTGCTCGTCTTTTTCACAAATATCACGGCCGTCCATCGTACAACAGTAGTGTAGTGATTCGTGCAGTAGCACACCTAATAATTCCGCGTCATTTATTTTATTCTTTGATATCCAAATCGTATCGCCATCCGACTCTCCGTGCAGTCCGCCGCTCTCGGGAGACATGCGCGCGTTCTCTATTTTCACGCAGGCCGCATCGAGGTCCAGTTGAATGCCCTTGCCGCGGCCGCGAGCCAGCGTCTGGAACGCGCGGCGCACGGCCGCGGCCTCCTCGGTCAAAATAGCGACGGCAACGGGCTTGAGTTTGTTCACGCGGCGCTGCGACGCGTGAGACCCAGAGGTCGGCGGATACACAGGGAAGATGTGGCCCGGCGCCCATTGAAAGCGCACCATCTTGCGGTAACTCATAGGACGTAGAAGAAAAAGAGATATTTATACTTTATTTAAACACACCGTTTTTTCTTTATTTCGCACGGCAGCGACCGCTTGGCGCACGGCGTCTTCCGCAAGCATGGAGCAGTGCAGTTTGACAGGCGGCAGCTTCAAATGGGCGGCAATGTCTTTGTTGGTGACTTGTTCGGCTTCCTCCAGCGTCAGGCCCTTTATCCACTCGGACACCACGGATGACGAGGCGATGGCCGAACCCACGTGTCTTGATTTAAAAGTTTAAATTTGTCTAAAAAAATAGGCGGGAAAATACAAAGAAGAAATAAAACCCTAATTTTTTGTTTAAAGCGCCCGTCGGAGCAGCGCCACGTAGACTACCATACAGAGTATATAACCTTACCGTTTTACGTGAATTATGCCGAAAGACCCGCTCACGGCCCGCGTCTTTGACCCACTCGCTCTTTTTGCCAAACAGAGCCACATGCTTTTGCGGGCTTGTTCCAAGCCGGACCGTAGAGAGTTTGCCCGCGTCGTGCTGGCGACGGGCGCCGGCTTTTGCATCATCGGATTTCTGGGTTTTTTCGTGAAACTCGTACATATCCCTATTTACCAAATTATCGCCTCGTAACTACTGACCCGACAGCTGATGTGGGCAGTGCGATACTTCACATTCTCGCAAAAGTTGGAGACATATGCAACATTCAGTTTGTGGTCAACGAACTCCACGCACTTCAATTTGCTATTTTTAAACACAATATTCCAATCATTCAACTGCTATTGGACTCCGGAGCCAATCCGAACGTAGTGTTTTTCGCCAATCGGCACGCAATGGCTTATAATAAAGGTAAAACCACCCTCGAACGCGCCGCAGAAAAAGGCCACGATGATTATATTCAGTTGTTATTAAATGCTGGTGCTTACTCTGGCAAATATTGTCCGTTGCAATTGTCTTGTAACAAAGGCCACACCAAATGCGTGGAATATATGTTGCGGTGCGACAACATTGATGGTCGAGTAAATAGATTACAACTAGACAAAATTTTATCAACAACTATCGTTGAAAAAATAAAACGTTACAAAATATCCCGTAGGAAAACACTGGAGAGAAGATGCGATTATCTTTTTAAGGATATTCCAACAGATATAAACATAATAATAGCGTCTTTTATAATATAGAGATTTGTTAACATTATATTATTTAAAAAATTCACCACGCATTTAAGACATATGTGAGAATCAAATTGCACAAAAATTTATAATTAAAAAAAAAAAGAATTAAAGCATGAATTCCTCAAAAATTCAACCGGCGAATACTAAGACCCCCACCATCGACAAAAAAGCTGAAAAGCGTCCCATCCCTAACAAAAAAATATGATAACATGCCATCCCTTTTAATTTTTTTTGCTTTTGTCTTTTATTTTTTTTTTGCTGTTGTATTTCTTTTTTCTAGGATTTTATTTTTGTATTTCTTTTTTCTAGGATTTTATTTTTTGTTTTTGTAGTTTTCCGGGTGTTTTTTGCGGGTTTCTTCATTGGGTGCATAGCGCATACTGGAAGTATACTAAGAGAAAATACCAGTACATTTGTCACAACCCCATGATGCATGCATCAACATTTTTTTTTGGAGACGAACAGGATTCGAACCCAAGTCCTCGCAGTGGTCGATTATATTTCATAACCACTAGACCACTTCACCATGAAATTTTCCGTTTTCATTTCATCTTTTTTTATGATGTCCTTTGACCCTTTCTCCTTGGCCCTCAAAAAGTAAAGTTTGAAATCGGTATTTAAATGAGATATGTCCAACATAATGCCTTGTTTATTTTTGAGGTCCAAAAAGAAAGTCGTAGTTATACCCCAGAAACCCCGCCCTAAAAGACCGAAGCGTGCGCTTACAATAGCTGGAAACGCTGCACAGCAGTCTGTCACGTTTGATATATTATTTGATTGCGACGCGCGTCACGTCCTATGGAAATCCAACCATTGCGAATGTGGCGGACCGTGGACAACTGGCACGGGCGTCGATTGTAACACTGCCAAGATTAAATGGAATGAACAATGTGTTGGTTGTGGATTAAATGCCGACACCACAGATTAAAAAAAATAGGTAGAGCTGCATATGATATTCTTATTTTGTACGCATAATCATTCCTACTCGTATTTTTGCACGCCCCATGCATGTGCTACTGGTCGACGGTGACAATGTCAATCCCGAACGCATCGACGACATACTCAGCGACATTCAGGAGCGCGGTGAGCTCAAAACCTTCCGCATTTACGCCGATTTTTCGCGCCCGGCAGCCGCCGCCTGGAAGCGCGTCGTCGAATCCCGCCCCGTTGAAGCCATTCAGGTGTATTCGTCGCGCCCACAGGCCGTGGACCTGACCATGTCCCTGGATGGAGCCCAGTGCATCTTTGAGGAGGGACCATGCACCCTGTGCATCGCGTCGGGCGACCGCGACTTTACCCATCTGATGCGCAAAGCCCACCAGAAAAACTGCCGCGTCATCGCATATGCGACCAACAGCCACGTGTCGCCCCAACTCAAGAGCTACTGCGACGAATTCATTCACATGTGTCAATCATCCGCGGCGAGCAAAAAGGCAACGCCACGCGACGACACGCAAAGCAAAGACGTGCCGAAAATTAAGCGCATCGTCAATCGCATCCTCGAGCAGCCCCCGCCCGTGCACCCGACACCCGTTTACAGCGAGCTGCTGCGCCACAACCCGGCGTACAACTACAAAAACTTCGGATACAACAGTTTCAAGCGATGGATGTTTGCGCTGGGGTACGAAGTCACAGCCAATAGTATGTGTGCCATAAAATAATAATGTTTTCATTTCTCTACCTCTATAATGTGGCCATTCAGGAGCCAGTCCAGAAACTGTCCCGGTTGTAGGCGGCGCAGTTCCTGCGTGAGTTCGCCGCCTTTGTACACGTTTACTTTACACGTGTACTTGTACGTTTCGAGAGGCGGGACGAAAGTCCGCGTCTCTTCTTGAATTGACCCAAATTCGTCTCCAAAACGCTCCGCAAGCTTCACGTGAAGACTTTCGAGCGTGTTGTAGGCCGTGTCGACGATAATATTGACCGCGGGCTGGCCTTTCACGCATAAGGTGACCATGACGTCCATGTTGGTCACGGCACGGTTGCACTGGAGTACCGAATCGGAAAACGACACACATGAGCGCCAGCGCTCACTGTATGGAATTGCACCGTCGTAATCGCCGCACTGGACTTCTGCACGGCGCTGGATGAGTCCGTCGACGTCTCCGGTCACATTGGTGAATTGGCGACTGTGATATAGGTCCCCTCGGCTGTATTCATCGTCGCCAGCCGAGGTCGGAACGGGGGGTGAGGAGGCCATATGTATCAGGACGGAAAGTGTAGATTTCTTATATAGATTCTATTTTCTATAGGTTTCTATAGAGTTTAGTATCCGCGACCCCAAAATAAAACATCATATGTCACGGTGGGTAGTGTGGGACGCGTCACATATTTGACCGCATGTAATTCACGGCGCAAATGTTCATTTTCCAATATATACTTTTGTAGTTGACTTTTCAAGGTAACGATGAGCTCGTGCAATTCTTGTGTGTCAGTGGGCCGGGGAGTCGACATTCGTATGTAATCGTTGTCAGCTTCTTTATAGTTTTTTTTTTTCATCCGAGGTGGCCAAAAGTTCTTTCGCGAATAGAGATTTTTTCTTTCGCCGATAGAAAAGTTGAGCCGTCGCGAGATTTTTTTTTGTCAAGATGGCCAAAAGTTCTTTCGCGAATAGAGATTTTTTCTTTCGCCGATAGAAAAGTTGAGCCGTCGCGAGATTTTTTCATCCGAGGTGGCCAAAAGTTCTTTCGCGAATAGAGATTTTTTCTTTCGCCGATAGAAAAGTTGAGCCGTCGCGAGATTTTTTCATCCGAGGTGGCCAAAAGTTCTTTTGCGAATAGAGATTTTTTCTTTCGCCGATAGAAAAGTTGAGCCCTCACCCGAGATTTTTTTTTCTCAGATTTTTTCATCCGAGGTGGCCAAAAGTTCTTTTGCGAATAGAGATTTTTTCTTTCGCCGATAGAAAAGTTGAGTCCTCGCGAGATTTTTTTTGATGGACACGCCATTGGTTACGTTTCTCTCTTACGTGAAACGCTGCCGGCCCGTGTGGACGCTCACGTGGCGCGAATGTGCTGCTCCGTCTGTTCGCAGCGGCGTACCGCCCGTACAAGAAGACGACACCTACTACAACAAACAAATCGCGCTTGACTACATCGAAGAGGTCGGCCGGTGCACATACTGGAACATGTCCGTCGCGTGGGCGAGTACGCGGCATCAAAACCGAGCGAGTTGCTCACTTACAAAGCGCCACGGTTCATGGGAATACGCCTCGACATTCACACGCCCCAGTGGCAGGCGATTGCTTACTTTATGGCCGTCGTCAACGCGGCGCTTCGCATAAGATAATCATGTTTTCCAGAGACTATAACATGGTGTGTGTATTGGTAGGACATGACAGACATAAACGAAATCAAGTTGTTTGATGGATACGAGTCACAGACGTTCAGCGAGTCGCAGACGTTCAGACCAACAGAGAAGGTGTCAAAGACGTCGACGTTTTCCACATGCGCGTGCATGTTTGTTGGAATGGCCACCGCAGCCGTCGCAATTACAGTACTCATTGTAGTTTTATTTAATAAAGACAGTTAAAAATGTATATTTCTATGACGTAAATATTGAGAGGTGGATGACCGTTTGTCTAACGACGTGTCTTCGTCTTTTGATTTGTTTTTAGGCGAATCAAAGGCAACAGTTAGCGCCGCTGTAATTGCCAGTGTAATGATGGCACCCAGCGTAAACAATGCTGCCACGCCGCGAGAGCCAAACGACGTAAGTGTTCTAGACCGAGGAGTATTCGGTACGGGTGCTGGGCCAGGTGCAGAAGAGCCCTGCGTTGGTGTTGGCGAGTCTGGCGTTGGTGCTGGGCCCAAGGGGCCCTGACACCACATCGCACATGTCCCGTTCATACAGTTGTATCCACAATATGTGTCTGTTGCATTGGGGCAGTCCATAGAGATTTGACACTGTGGCCATGGGGAGCATTTCCCACCCGTGCACGTTTTAAACTCTTCAGTTTCTACACAATCTTTGGCGTTGGGGCTGCATGTTGTACACTGGGCGCCGTTTAATTTGTCTTTACACGGGTCGTAAAGGCCCGGTGCTGGTCCCGCACCTACGCCGGGTGTGGGTGCTGGTCCCGGTGTGGGTGCTGGTCCCGGTGCTGGTGCTGGTCCCGGTGTTGGTGTGGGTGTGGGTCCCGGTGTGGGTGCTGGTCCCGGTGCTGGTGCTGGTCCCGGTACTGGTCCCGGTGCTGGTCCCAGTGTGGGTGTGGGTCCTGGTGTGGTTGTGGGCGTGGGTCCCGGTGCTGGTCCCGGTGCTGGTCCCGGTGCTGGTGCTGGTCCCGGTACTGGTCCCGGTGCTGGTCCCGGTGTTGGTGTGGGTGTGGGTCCTGGTGCAGGCGCTGGTCCCGGTGTTGGTGTGGGTGTGGGTCCTGGTGCAGGCGCTGACCCAGGCGTCGTCGACTCGCCTTTCCACTGTTCTGGCACGAATTGCCATTCATATATACCAATATTATCCACGTCGTATTCTTCGGCAAACAACGTCATGAACGCTTCGAATTGTTCCCATTCCCAGTTTCCAAATCCGTCAAACGTACCACAAATGCCATTTGGCGAGTAGTCTGTCTGCACGCAAGTGTTATTCGGGTGGTTTCCAATCTGCTGCTCTTGCCATTCTTCCATAGCGAGGTCGCCTCTAGGTAGAAGTCCCGGGTCGGAGTGAGAATGTTCGATGGAAAAGAGAGGTGCTGTCCCGTCGGGTAAGTGGAGGAGATTAAGTGGCGTTCCCGTAAATTCATTGACGATGAGCTCGCCTCCGCACATACTTTGGTCTAGTGCGGCCCCGCCTTGCATGTAGGGTGCGAATGCGGCCAGCATACAGGCGGGTTTGTTGCGATACTGTTGGTAGAGTTTGGTGAGGCAGTTTTTACAGTTTTCATTGGTCCACATGAGGTCCGTATGTTTGCAGAACGAACACACTGATCCCGTGTACTGCAGCTCGCCTATCCAGTACAGTTCGGGAAACGCCGCGTTGGACCCAAGTGCCGTTGTTGTGAGACTACCCTGTTTTGCGACCCCAATTTCTTTGACGTCGGGCGCGTACTTTAGGGCGGCCTGCCATGCCTGTGTCATACCCAGTGGGTCTGTGCCATACTGTGAAATGTCTTCGCCGTCAAGTGCAATTGTGGTGATGAGCGTCGAGAGATTTTGGTCCTTTGCCATCTGATTGATGTCGCCAATGTATTGGAATGCCTGTTCATAATTGTTAGGACAACCGGCGTCAAATGCCTGGCAGCAGCCCGAGACCTGTATGCTATCCGTCGTCCAGACGGGATTGTTACCTGCCTTCCATGTTACATTGATACCACTCGGCCACGTGATGTTTGTGCCTTTGAGATACGTGACGCTCGTGTCCGCCGAGTAGTGTTCCACCGTGCCGTTGAGGTAGGTGGCCGATGCACTGCTCACATACGTCACGGTTGCATTTTCTGCCCAGGCGACGTTGATATCGGATATCGTTGTGGCATTGGCGTCGCACCAATATTGGATGGCACCACACGTTGCGTTCTGAAAGCACTGGTCGTCCCGGTGGCATTGGCGTATGGGTGTTTGGCACGTGACGTTTGCAGGTGCTGTGTGAGTGTAGTTCGGGTTGTTGTACTGCATCCCACCGGGTAGTGTCGTGTTGTAGGCCCACGGATAGCTGGGATTGACAACGACTAATAGCCCTGCTTCAATTCTGGCGTATTGGTTATCAATAGCTTTGTTCAAAGCGTCCATTCTGGCCAAGTATTGGTCGACTACAAAATCGGGTTGTGCGTAGGCGAATAAAAATTTCCCGTATTTTGTGACGGTGGGGTCTTGCGCCTGAAGGTACACCCTGTCGAGTTGCTTTTGGTCAACAAAGGCAATCATGTCTTGAACGTATTTTGCACTTAGGGTCGTATTGGAGGCAACCGGTCCAACGATACCTTCATGCCACAATGTCAACGAATAGGCGCGTCCTGACCGAGCGGGCTTGCGTTGCTTGATATCCTGTCGTGCCGTGAAAATAGGTCCACTTTTGGGCAACGTGCCACTACCGGGGACCGTGTCCAATGCCGGTAGTGGGGCGTTTGGCGAAGCCGAGGGGCCCGGCGTAAGAAGTGGGCAGAGACCACATGTGTTGTCTACAACGGGGTAATTTCCAGCCACCATGGTGCATTCTCCATTGACGCACGTAAACTTTCCACACGTAACTATATTGCTGCATCCGTGGCAGGTGCGTTTCGTTTCGTCGCAATAGGCCCCCCGGGTCTGATTGTAGTCCTGGCACTTGGTTTCATTCCGGCAGTATGTTTCCCAATAGGCTATGCCGGCGCCAGACGTGTTGCCGGCGCCAGACGTGTTGTCGGAAGGTTGGTTTTCGGGTGTTTGGCCTCCTTCTGGTTTGGTACAATTGTAGCCCGTGAGTAAGTCAGGGCAGCTTTGGCAGTCACATGTGATAATATCAGACCCGTGGCATGCGCCGGTATGCGGCCATGTTGCGGCTGGGTTGTTGCAGTATGTCGTACACGCACAGGTGTCATTTATGGCAAACGCCGGTACGGCAAATAATAGTGCGACAAAGACAAACATTTGTCTTTGTCGCATGATATATATAGTATATTTTTGTTACCACCGTTTGAAACTGTTTGTACTTGTAACGTCTTTACCGTTTGTGAACTGGACCGAAGGTCCAACCTGAATCTATTAGGGGGCCACAGTAATCCACCACCCTAAACGTATTTTAGACGTATTTATATTTGCACTACACAATATATATCATGTCAGTGATGTCCAATTCACGCGTCGCCCGCGACGCCGTGCAGCATCTCTTGTATCCCGACATCCTGCCCGACATTGTCTTTCACAATGCGGTGGCCCTCTTGGCCCAGGAAACGAGCCAGCCCACGTCCGTCTACGGCGACGCCGCGGGTCACTGGACGATGGACGTCGTGCGGCGCGTCCTGGGCGACCGTGGGTACCACTGCAGTCTGGCGTGCTCCGACGGGCGATGGCGCCTCGACTCGCTCAAATATTTATGCCGCAATCCTGGACTCATAGGCTTCCTTGACGCGTCCAACATGCACGCCTGGACCGGGCCGCCCTGGAAAACGCAAAACGGCACACAGGCCGAGTCTCCGCCGACCGATGGCATGCTATGGGCCGTGCACAAGAAATGGATGCCGTTGGAACCGTTCTACGCGAGAGGCGTGCCTTTTCAGGTGAGCACGCGAGACGAACCGATGGTCAAACACGAAGCCGAGCCGACGTCGTGCTGGCATGCCGTGCGCATCGACTACAACGGGCGCGAAAAGGCCGTCTCTCGCCAGCTTTCCAAATGGAAGACACCGTCTCCGATTCTCATGTCCAACGACGACGAGATGGTGCTGTGCACGCCGTCGAAAAAGGGCTGGAAAACGCGGGCGCTTCTGAGTTTCGAGTGTTTGCCGCCGGATGCCGTGTCGCAGAAAATTACGGAGCGTTTGATTGATTCGTACGTGACGAGCATTGAATCGGGGCGTGTTCCGACCGTGCATGGCTGGTCCAGTATGGCGCATGCGATGTTCGGACTCATGCAGTACTTTCAGCTGCACGTGGACCCGGCGTCGTTTTCCGACCTAACGGCCGACGAACAAAAGGAATTGCGGCGCTACGAGAAAAACATGGCGCGCGCGCTCCAACACATAGGCGACGAATAATATTCCCACCAAGTGAACCGACCAAGGTAACATAAGACACTATGGAGTATCAAATTCGCTTCAGTTTGGCACGGCCGGTCCACGGCGCCATTCCCGAGGCATTTCTACAGAAATACGCGAGGCTCAAGCAGATGTGCGAAGGCGGCTCCTCGAAAAACGACTGGATAAGTCGCGCGTGGCTCCAAAAAATCGGCGTACCGTCACTCCCATTGCTGAACCGTTTGGAAGGCGGCATTGGCGGTGATAGCAACATCACGGACCGCCAAATTCGCTTCGAAGCTGCTGGCTCTAACTGGTATACACACGATGACATCGTGCTGAATGCCTGCCATGCGTCAGACCGTTCCTCGACGTGGTCTGTGGAAGACCTGCTGTCACTCGTGGTGCCCCTGCAAGACGTGTTGGAAGAGTATTTGGGAGACAACGCGCTCATGTCGCACGTGGCCGTATCGTATGTGAACCAGCAGGACCAGGCGCGCCTGGAAGCTTTTCGAGTCTCGATGTGGAAGCCGCTGCTCCTCGAGTTGGACTGGACCGAAGGTCCACCGACGGCAGAGCATCTGGACAATTTGACGTCGGCCGAGCTCAAAACAATGTACGAAGGCCACCCGTCTTACCACATATAAATATTTAATTTTTATTCCCTATAAATAGAATGTACTCGTTTTAAAACATGTCCTCTTCAACATGGCAATATAACGATGATGGTCACCAGTGGGTAGATGTGCCCGCCAACGTAAGTGCTGCATTTGACGCGGAAGATGCGAGTCCGTCACCGTTGTCCAAAAACTATCCCGGTGGCTGGTCGGGCGTCTTGAACACGCGCATCATGGTGAAAGACGGGACCAACGTCCCGGTTCGACGTGCACCCACTGGCCCGCCGGTCTACTATATCGACGGCCGACGTTTGACACGCGCATCTTGTTTGGCTCTCGACGCACAGGGGACGGCTCGTGATGGCCCTTACATTTACGCGCGTGACAATGCCTCCGCCACGGTCAATGGCAAAATTGCGACGCTCGCGGTAGAAGCCGAATCTTGGGCACAGATACGTCACGAGTGTCGCACGTCCTACGTCTGGACCATGACACCTTTCAAATATGACCTGGAAATGTCCGTGGCGCGAAAACTTGTGCCATTTTTCCCACGACGATTACAAAATCTCATGTCCCAGTTCGACCCCGGGGCGCACGCCGGGACCACGTTCTCCGATTTTTTGAAGCCACGCGCTTACGACATATTCTATGCCTATCAGGCGAAATACTCAAGTGTGGCGGCGACTACCGTTGATGCGGCGACTGCCGTTGATACGTCCACGAACGCGGCATTCGAAGCCGGACTCGCCAACGACGAAACGCCCGTGGACTTTTTAGTGTCGGGACAGAATTATCGCCTGCTGTTCAATCCAAACGCCCTGTGTTTCGTCGGTGCCACGCGTGCGCCACCGTGCGTCATCCGCGTCGAAAATTATGCACATATGATGCAATATTTGCAGGAGCGAGAAGAACAGCTGAAACGCCAGCGGCCGGGGCGCTTGCAGTCTGGAGACCCACTGTTTGACCAGGCGCTCACCGCGGCAGAGCAGATGTTGATATCGTCCGGCCAACCTGAGCAGTACGTGCGCCAGAGACGCCGTAACAATTATTTTTGGCCTGCGGGCCTAACGTCAAACGAACAGTCGTCCCTTTTGGAGATGTGGTCGCTGTATTTGGCGCAAATCAGCGAGTGCCAAATACAGCGCGTACCTGTCGACAACACGTCGCCGTTCGAGTATCGCCCCCGCGAAAGAAACCTGTGTGTTGACTTGTCCAACGAACTCCAGTCTGGAATGCCTGCTGAAAGATTGAATTTTATACGTCATACGTGCACATGGTTGACGCCGGGTCGACCTACGGACATGTGTATCGTGTGTTCCGAAGCGCGCGCGCAGGTTCGGGCCCAATGTGGCCATGCGCTGTGTTTAAGATGTTGGTGCAACGTGAGTGCCTGTCCCATGTGCCGGGCGGAGCCAGCGACTTTGACATGGGCACCAGAGGAAGACGGCTCTGCGAGTGCGGGGGCAAAGAAAAAGCAAAAAACAGACGTGGGCGAACGCCGGCGTATTATTCAAGCCGAGATGCAACAAGCCAGGCGCCAAGGAAATGTAAAACGCATTCGGGAGCTTATGAGACTGTTAAACGCGCTACAATACACACCAGAATTTAAACAATTTGTACTTTAAAAGAAGATGGGTATTTCTTTCTTCTGTTCTTCGATGGCGTCTTGCCAAGCCTCTTCGTCGCCGGTGGACCATTCCTCTTCTTTTTGACGTTCTGTCATTTCTACCGCGCTGTAGTCGTGTGTTCCAGACCGCGTTGTCTGGAAGACCAGCAGTGGTAATTCGATGAGCAGCGGAGCCCAGTCGAACTTGGCCGAAAAGACCAACACGCTACCCAACCAGAGACCACACGCGACCGTGCGCGTCCACGCGGCGAGAGGCACCTTTAAAATCAACGTGCCACAAGCGACGCCACACGCAACACCAAGCCCCATGCCCGACACGATTTGCACGATGGAATGGTACTGGAGGTCGTAGCGCACGAATGGTACATTGAAAAGCCACAATACCGAGAGCAGCGTTGTCCACAGTATGTTTTTCCACGGGCAGTTCGGCGGCAGGGCGAGCGTGTCGTAGACCCACGAATGAAAGGGGACTGCCACTGCCGTCTCGTCTTTGGGCTTGGTCGCCCGTGTGCTTAAAAACAAAACGACGCACGTGGTCCAGATACCGACGGCCCACATGGCGTGGCCGGACGGCTGACCGTAGGACAGCTTGTCGCGAATGCACAGGCGGTACGCTTCTGGGCGTGGCTGCTGCCATGCGTTTTTCGCGAGGACGTTGACGGCGGCTGTCAACCAAAAAAACACACCGTCGGCAGTGACGCCCTGAATGCGATGTTTCGTCCCATGACGCAATATTTCGTAGATTGGCGCCAGATATAGCACAATAAACGGCACCAATGATGTGAGGGCGCTCGACAGTGCCGAGGGCACGTTGTTGGAGCGAATGGCACCCGTGGAACTTTCAAACAAATTGAGTGGTAGGTCAATGGTGTCGGCACATTGTCCCTCGCGCTGGTTAGTGGCGAGTACGTACAGGTTGATGGCGCACTGGGCCAATATCCAGAGACCTACGAGGCCGTAACCTATCGATGCGTACAGCGACATAATGATGATTGGCACGTGCCTACTTATAGTCGACTTTCGTATTGACACTATAAAGAGATGCTTTGGTTGTCACATGCATGCCGGGTAGTCCGTCAAAGAAACGCTCAAAATTCGTGGTTCCCAAAGCGGTATACCAGTTCAACATAGGCGAATACCGACAACTGTTGTTGCGCGTTTGTTTGGACCTGCAGCCTGTCGCCGGCGAATTGAATAAACTCGACCGTCTAAAGAATCGCAATCTTACGACGGCACTGAAGACGCCCATTCACGAGGGTAAGACGCCGTTGGCGTTGGCCGTGTCGAGAGGCCATGTCGAACTTGCCGAAAAGTTGCTTTTTTTGTCACGGGAGCCCTTGACGATTTCGCCGTATCCGCTGTTCGTCGCCATTCTCCGAGGCCGTGAAGATATGGTACATCTTTTGCTCGACCGTGGCGTCACGAGTTTGCGCAACATGCAGTGGATTTCAAGTCAATTGCGCCTCGTGGACACGCGCGGCTACAACGCACTGGCCCTTGCGGTGTCGAAACGAAACTATACCATGTGTGGTGTAATATTGCGTCAGTATCCCGCGTGCGCACTACACATTGAGACACAACCGGTGCAAAACGCATGCCTGACAGTGGCCATGCGCACGGCCGACTCAGAATGCATCGCGTACGTACTTGATAAAATGGGCATGCACATACCGGTCATAGAACGCGCAGACGAAACGTTTTTATCGTTTGCGGCGGCCATGTCGACCGCATCTACTATTCGAATGACACTCGGCCATTTCCAAAACTTTAGCGCGGTGCAGATTCAGCGCGCCTTGATACGCGCCATAAACAGCCAACGCGAAGATTCCTTTCTGGCACTGATGCGCGAAACTGCTGCAAACAGCGACATGCGCCGTTTTTGGAGCCGGTGGGCGTTTTTTACACCGGGCCAGTACCGTAGCTGGAGGTCCAGTCCGATGACACCGCACGTGACGTTTTTGATGCAAGTGTTTCGACGACCCATTATTTGCAAAGCCATAGAACGTGACATGGGCCACGTCGTCCGTCGTCTTCTACAACACGCCGACCAGAGACTGAGTCGCCCATGGGTCGATGTGGCTTATTCGCCCTACGTCAATACATTGCCTTATAATAGAGCACGCCAGCTCCTGGACCAGACGCTGCTCATGCGCGGCCTTTTCAGTGACATTACACGGCCCGTATACGCCGTGTTTGTCCGCATTCGACAGAGATGGAACGTCATTGAACAAAAAATGCAGCGTATTGAGACGGAACGGCGACAGGGAGCCACACCGCGGTATTGTGACATTTATTCGACGTGGTTTCGAGCGCATGCCCGCCTCGGAGTAGGGAACTCACCGTTGTTCAAGCGTGCGTTTCTGTTGTGGCTTTGGAAGCAATATTGTCAGGGTCTCGGCATAAAAATAGTGGCCCCGGCCTGGGACGTCGATGTGGCCGCGACGTTTATGCACATTTGTATGAACAAGGGAGGGACGCGCGACGGTATTGATTCGCTTCGCCTAGGTGAAAAAACAACTCTTATTTTTTAGTTTTTTATTCTAACAATTTTTTCTTTGCACATGTAAATTCATCCGACGACAAGTCCCCATCGTCATGCATGATTTTCAGCTGCGCCAGCAGTCCCACAATGTCGGACGTTTTCGAAAGCTTGCGCTTGGGCCGCGGCGAATGCGCCATTTTCTTGCGAAAACGCTCTATGCAACGCCGCCGCGCCCCTGCGTTGGCCCACGCCAACTGTATCGTCGCAATCGAACCACTGCTATCGGGGGCGCCCGTGACACAAAAGATATGGTCGCGCGCATGGCACTCCACGCACGCAATGAACTCCGCCGCCACCTTGTACACCTTTTGAAACACGCCGCGCTGAACATACCCCTGGCGGCGCGCGTACGGCTCCATGTCCATGCGAAATTGTCCGGGCAATCTCCGATTCAGCTGCTCCACGCCCTCCGATTTCGACAAAATCAAACTATCGTCCACAACGCCGTCAATTTGGTAACGCTTCGGTGCCAAAAACGTCATTTCGTGTACCAATAGACGCCCAGCCGATGAAGAATAGCACGCGTGCAAAGCGGGGGCGCCGCCGTCCGCCATCGTGACATACAGCAGAGTTGGTTCGCGTCGGCCTAAATCTAAAAATGTCTTGATGACATCAAGCATTGTGTCTTTGTCGATTGTAAAGTCAATTTGCTCAATGTTGGCCGCCGCTGTGCTTCCACACTGCAGCCGGTGCTGCGCGGAAGCGAGCGCGGTGCACTGGCCCATGTCGAAAAAATCAGGATGTTTGGCAAGCCAACGTTGAAACGCTTGCCGGTGTGCCGCATTGGACGCTTTGGGACTCGGGCATGAGCGTACCATCGAGGCCATCGTTTGCGTCCACGCCGGCTCCTTTTATATACCACTGGAAAGGACCACCGCCATGTTATCAAAGCTGGTGTGCGGATTACGCTGCGCGTTCGTCAGAGTCCAATGGTCCGTGCGGACATTCCAAGTGAGCCAGCGCTTTGACTGCATGCACTGAGCCACCAAATACCAATCTTCGTTCGGAAGGCGGAATATTTGTTCGGGCGCAAACCAGTGCCAATGTCCGTGAGCGCGGTCACACAATGGTTTCCAGTTGGCATACAGAAGCAAATCCAGCGGCAATGTTTCCTCGTCGCGCAGCAGAACCATATCCGGCGTGTACCACGACGAAGGGTTGAGGTCTTCTTTCTCCGCTGTAAAGTAGTCTTCAAAGGTGCGCACCATGTGTTGTGCCAAAGGGAGCGGTGGGACTGGCATTGTATGTCACTATTGCCCAGGGGTCGTTTCGCCCGAAACTTATGCGTCGCTTTTCACACGAAATCCGGCATCACCACTGTTTTGCGCTTTCGCCACCGGCAATAGCAGTAGAGAGTCACGACCAAGCATATTAACAGCACGCCAACGACGCAAATGAGATGCAAGAGTGTAAACACGAAAAGAGGTAGGTGGATATTCATGGTATGACAAATGCGAGGTTTCTATTTAAATAGAACAAAAAAAAAAAAGACATCAAACTGGTCTGTCAAATTAAAGCCCTACCTGTGTAAACGACTCGTACATATCGTCCACAATGTCATTCAAACTCTGCTGGATAAGCGGCGGTAAACGAGGAGTAGAATGATTTTACATGTCCGTACCGCCAAAAAGAGAGTTATGGGTGTTCAATGGTAACTACATCAATGGCACTCGCTGACAGAATCCCATGCACGTGTGAATTTCCTTTGACATTGACACTTTGTACATCAAGTTTTGCGATCGGCGATTCCCATTTCGTTTCAATGCCCATTCTGTCGAACTGCCAATTCATAAGCCAAAAGACACGCCAAAGTTGGTCCGAAGTCAGTGACTGTCTAATTTTATTGTGGCGTTCTGGGGACAAGGCCTTTAACGAAAAGTCCAAGTGTTTGTGCATTGACAGTAAAGTTGTCTTTTCAAGGTCTGGTCGCTTTTCAACCGAGTGGCGAAGCGGAGAAACGTATGTACATCACACTCGACGATGTTTATAATACTCTTTCTCTGCGGGATTTGTAGCGTCAACTCGAACAGGCACAGTTAGTGTCGTAATCGGTTTTGTAACCCTCGCATAAGTCTGATTTTGAGCCACAAGTCCCGAGGCAGTCATCACTGTTGTATTTGGTCTTCAACTGGTCACAGACCTTGCAGCTGCTGTCGTCACAAGTGGCGGCGGGGTCAACGTTATAGGCATTGGTATCCATGCAGCCATAGACGCACGGTATGCAGCTGCCGTTGTCCGTATTGGCCAATTCATTGTAATTACTCTGCCCAGATGGGTTCGTGCAGCCAAACACCTCTTCCACTGAACCGGTATAACCATCCCCATCGATATCTAACCCAAACTTTGATTCATCTTCCCATAAATTAGCTTTAATAGAGCTGACGAAGTTGCCATACGCATCAACTTTCCAGACATCATAGTCGCCATGAATGTTTGACCACAAGACCTCATAGTGGTCTCCAAGTTTTTTCACTTGAATAGCACTCCAGCCGGCGCCAGACCATGGGCCGACCTCTTCTAAGCCAATTAGGGAGTTTGTGGCCTGATTGTATGTTAAGCCAATTGGGTCATCACTGCCGTCAACGATGTAGTATTGGGGGGGATCATCTAATGTGTTGTCGCCAAACGATAGATACGCAGCCACGCTTGGTTCTATTGTTTCTAACCCTAACGTGTCACCATCCCCATAGATATCATAGTTCCAGCTTAATTCATCTTCTGGCCATAAATTAGCTTCAATAACGCTGACGGGTAGGCTGTCAGACGCATCAGGTTTCCAGACGACAGTATAGTGGGTTCCAAGTTTTTCCACTTGAATAGCACTCCAGCCGGCCACTGAATTTGGCTCAACAACGGCACCATTGTATGTTAAGCCAATTGCGGCATTTTCGGCGTCTTTGATGTAGTATTGGGGGGCACCAAAGAATGTGTTGTCGCCATGGAAAAGATGCGCATTCCCTACATCGGATATTGGCACTGAACCGGTGTCACCATCAAGATTGATATCATAGTCAAACTTTAATTCATCTTCCCATAACTTAGCTTTAATAGAGCTGACGAAGTTGCCATACGCATCAACTTTCCAGACATCATAGTCGACATTTGCGCCAACATCACTCTTTGACCACAAGACCTCATAGTGGGTTCCAAGTTTTTCAGAAACTTGAATAGCACTCCAGCCGGCCACTGAATTTGGCTTAACAACGGCACCATTGTATGTTAAGCCAATTGGGTCATCACTGCCGTCTTTGATGTAGTATTGGTATTGGGGGGGATCATCGAATGTGTTTTTGCCACGGAAAAGATGCGCATTCCCTACTCCGGATATTGTCACTAAACCAACTACAGTATCCCCATCGATATCATAGTCAAACTTTAATTCATCTTCCCATAACTTAGTTTTAATAGAGCTGACGAAGTTGCCTTCAGAATTAAATTGGTAGACATCATAGTCAACACCACTGTTTGACAACAAGACCTCATAATCGTCTTCTCCAAGTTTTTGCACTTTTATAACTTCCCAGTCGGACGTTGGGCCAAATGGGTCGCCACTACCCAATGTTAAGCCAATTGTGGGGTTGTTGGAGTCATCGATGACGTAGTGGGGGGTTTCATCTACACCTTGGCCCTGCAGAACAATCTGGATTGTCGCTTGTGTTCCGGTGAGCATGGTACAAAAAAGTGTTAAGAACAGTTTCAGAGAAAGAGTCATTTTTTTTTTGTCAATGGTAGGACTATTTATACAGTCTTTTGATGACTTTGTTAGGGTTAGTTTATTGTGGCGTATGCGAGAGATAATGTCCGTGTAAGCATAGTAGAATCGGAGCTAAAACGGTCTTTGTGTTCGAAGCTGGATGAGACCAAAAAAAACACAAATGTAGCCAGCAAAAAAAAAAAATTTTAAGACTGGGTCCCCCCAAAGGTTAGTTCTTATACTTAATTCCGGACCATTGTAATATTTCGCCAAATATTTCAAATTTCGAGAATATTAGCAATTTTTTCTATTTGAAATAGAGTTTACATATTTCAAATTTAAATCAAATTTCGACTCGTCTAATACACATTTTACTATTTGCCCACCGCCGCATGTCCACTAGTACCAACAGAAAGATTCCTCTTGGTAAAAAAAAATCATATGTTACATACATGTTGTATTTAAGATAAACATTGTCTAACACAGTACGAAACATGTCTGTCGAGCGCTGTGCACGCGAGTATG
>Ga0115572_10001454_pt1 | contig 19222 bp, 10 predicted proteins | sample COGITO_mtgs_1206_FD_88681 | JGI IMG/M metagenome (GOLD analysis project Ga0115572, IMG submission 88681) | Pelagic marine microbial communities from North Sea - COGITO_mtgs_120607 | ecosystem: Environmental > Aquatic > Marine > Epipelagic | place: Germany:Helgoland, sampling site Kabeltonne... | reverse complement strand
CCCCAGTAATGACCATGAAAACCTTTGATGAGATTCTGACAGAAAAAGGATATCATGCAGAATATTATGGGAAATGGCATGTGTTAACAACGCATTCAGAGGTCTATAAAAATCAAATAAAGTATGCTAAAAATGGGAAAAATATATTTGAACCCCAAGGGCAAAGACATTTGTATCTCGATTATTTAAACGACGTATTTCCCAAAATGAAACCTCAAAAAGGAGAGCTTTTAGATCGATTTACTAAAAGACCATATACACCAGATCCCATAGATATAGATTATGGAAAAACTTACAATGACGTTAAAAAAGAGGTAAAGCACCGTCATTCTCAACCAAATTATCATGGTAAATCAAGCATCCCAAAAGAACATACGATAACTGCATATTATGCGAATAAAACCATTGATGCAATCAAGAGGTTAAAAAACAAACCGTTCAGCATAACGACCTCTTTTCATTTTCCTCATGCACCCATGATTCCATCCGAACCTTATTATAGCATGTACGATCCTGAAAAGATGCCTATTCCCTCAAGTATTAAAGATGACATGCAAAACTCTCCTTATATTAATGCAAATGGTAGAAATAAGTTGACTGTTTTTGCAGATGAGGAAAAAATAAAATATATGATTTCTAATTATTATGGTTTAATTACTGAGTTAGATGATTGGATAGGGAAAATAATGGAAACCTTAGAAGATGAAGGTATTGCAAAACATACGATGGTAATTTTTACAAGTGATCATGGAGAAATGTTGGGAGCACACGGAATGCGCGAGAAAAATGTATTTTATGAAGAGTCGTCGCACGTCCCATTAATGATTAAAATGCCCACTGAAATTAAAAAAGAAACCACAGTGAATGGTTATGTTTCTAATGTAGATTTATTTGCTACAATTATGGATTATTTAAACATTGGAAATTATAAATCCGATGGCGAAAGTTTACGTGATTTAATAGAACAAAAACAAACAAATCATGGGAATTACGTGGTTACTGAATGGGATTACCGGGGGCCTATTCAACCCAATTATATGATTGTAAAAGACGGATGGAAATTAATGATTCCGTATACAGAAGATTCAAAAGTGTTAAATGTTTTGTTTAATTTGAATGATGACCCTCAAGAGATAAATAATTTATTGGGGAAGAATCCTGACAGAGAAAAATATAATGAGAAAGTAGAAGAATTAAGAGCAAATCTACTGGATTGGTTGAAAAAAAATAATTCTAAACATTACGATGGCGTATCAAAACGAAAATTAATTTAATTCCTTCAAAATGAAATTATATCCTTTACAATTCACACCATTATTTAAATATAGAATTTGGGGTGGAGAAAAATTAAAAACAGAACTAAACAAACACTATAACGAGGAGAATATTGGAGAGTCTTGGGAAATTTCTGATGTTTCTGGCGATGAAACTGTGGTCGCGAAAGGCGGTTTAAAAGGAAATACATTACGAGATTTAACAATGGAGTTTAAAGGCGATTTTGTCGGTGAGGCAGTTTATGAAAAATTCGCAGAAGAATTTCCTTTACTGATTAAATTTATTGATGCAAAGACACCACTTTCAATTCAGGTTCATCCAAGTAATGAAATCGCAAAAGAGCGTCACAATTCTTTTGGTAAAAATGAAATGTGGTATGTAATGCAAGCGGATAAAGGTGCAGAATTGATTGTCGGTTTTGATGAAAAAATTGATACGAATAGTTATAAAACACATTTAGAAAACAATACCATTCTAGATGTCATGCATCATGAAACCGTACAAAAAGGAGATACTTTTTATATTCCAACTGGTCGTGTACATGCTATTGGAGCGGGTGTTTTGTTAGCAGAAATTCAGCAAACATCGGATGTCACATATCGTATTTACGATTATGATAGAGTAGATTCTAAAACAGGTGCTAAAAGAGAGTTGCATAACGAACTGGCAATTGATGTCATCGATTATGAAGTGCATGATACTTATAAAACGGAATATTCTATAGAAAAGAATGTATCCAATAAATTGGTACATTCACCTTATTTTAAGACTAACATTTTAGACATCAATTCAACAGTAGAAAAAGATTATTCAGCCATAGATTCTTTTATTATTTACATGTGTGTAGAAGGCTCAATTGAGATTGTTTCTGAAGGAGAAACCTACACAATAAATAATGGTGAAACGTTATTAGTACCAGCAACTTTAAATAACATTACTTTAAAAGCAGATAATGCAAAAGTATTAGAAGTTTATTATTAATAAATAGTTCTTAGTTAATTCAATATTAATAGTAAATTAATGTCATCCTCTTTTATTTGAATAAAATTATAAATTAAACAACATGAAAAAAATAATTGTATTACTTCTTCTACTGACTGTGTCAGTAGCTCAGGCACAAAAAAATCAAAAAGCTTTAGAGCTAGCAGATAAACTATCTAATGTTATGGAGTTTGATGAAGATCAAAGTGCAAAGCTTCTAGAGTTAATTTTGGATAGAAACAACAAGAAAAGAGCTTTGAGAAAAGAATACGTAGATGATAAAGATACCTTTAAAGTAAAAGCTAAAGAAGTAGAAAAAGCATACAACAAAGATTTAAGAGCGTTAGCTGGTATAGAAAAATTTAAGCTTTTAGTAGTCTATAGAAAAGCAAAAAGAGCCGCAAATAATTGAATTATTTAATAAGTGTAACCCTTAATTAATTGTTTATTAATCAATAATTAAGCCATTGATGTTTTATTTGTTCCTATAACAGATTATAATAAAAATGGTTAAAAATTATTTAATAGTACTCCTATCGGTTTTAAGTTTTACAACTTCGTTAGCTCAAGAAACTGATAACACCAAATACATAGATCCAACCATTGGTAATGTGTCCCGCTTTCTAGTTCCAACGTACCCAACCATTCATTTACCCAATCAAATGCTGAGAATGTTTCCTGTAAAGCAGGATTATATTTCAGACATGGTTCAAGCATTTCCTTTTCAAGTACCCGCTCACAGACGAAAAGGAATTCTACAAATGAAAACTACTTTAGGAGACGTGAATAACAATTCTTGGAATAAAGGGATGGCTATAGATCACGATTTAGAAATAGTACATCCTTGGTTATATTCAACGTATTTAATAGAAGATGACATCAAAGTTAGCTTCACCCCTTCTAAAAAATCGGCGATTTATAAAGTAGATTTCCCAGAAGGAACACAAAAAAATTTTTTAATAAAAGGCACTCAAGATATGCAGTTTTCTGAAGGTGAAAATTCATTTACCATTCAAGAAAAAAGAAGCAAACCAACTCGAGGGGAACATGCCGTCATAAATACGATTACAATTTTTGTATATGGTGAGATCGTAGACAAAAAGAATAAGCCTATAGAAAATATCAACTATACATTTGACAACACTAAACTTCAAATTTCTGCAGCTAAAAACGCACCCTCAACCTTGCTTATAAAATATGCCATTTCTTATGTGAGTGCGGCACAAGCGAAAGAAAACTTCCATAAAGAAATTAAAAACAAATCGTTTGAGGATGTATCAAAAGAAGGAAAAAAAGCTTGGGATACGGTAACGAATCAAATTCAAGTTGAAGGTGGAACAACGGCTCAAAAAAGAACGTTCTACACATCGCTTTACAGAACGTATGAACGCATGGTAGATGTCAATGAATATGGACACTATTATAGTGGTTATGACAAACAAGTGCATAAAAGTAATCGTCCTTTCTATGTAGATGATTGGGTATGGGACACCTATTTAGCACAGCATCCGTTAAGAACTATTTTAAACCCAGCCTTAGAAAACGAAATGCTCAACTCGTACACCTTAATGTATGAACAAAGTGGTTGGATGCCAACATTCCCTCAGGTGTATGGAAATCATTTGTGTATGAATGCCTACCATTCTTCTGCTATTTTTATTGATGGCTACAGAAAAGGGTTGAAAAACTATGATGTAGAAAAAGCATATGAAGGCATCAAAAAAAACCTAATGCAAGGCACATTTATTCCTTGGAGGCAAGGAAATCCAAGAGGCGCTTTAGACGATTTCTATCACGAAAACGGCTATTTTCCATCACTTAAAATAGGAGAAAAAGAAACGGTTGCAAATGTAGATGGTTTTGAAAAAAGACAACCTGTTGCAGTAACGCTAGGAGTTAGTTATGATTTTTGGGCAGTCTCAGAATTTGCAAAAGAATTAGGAAACACAGAGGACTATTCAAAACTAGCCCCAAAAGGAAACGATTATAAAAATTTATGGCATTCTAAAAAAAGGTTATTTATGCCAAAAGATGCCGATAGTAATTGGATCGATATCGATCCAAAACTAGATGGTGGAAAAGGATATAGAGAGTACTATGACGAAAATAATGGTTGGACTTTTGCGTGGAATGTACAACATGATATTGCAGGACTCACCAATTTGTTAGGCGGTAAACAGGCCGCAGAAATCAGATTAGATCAATTATTTAGAGAAAGTTTGGGCATCAGAAAAAGCGATTTTTTTGTGAATGGTTCTAATTCTACGGGGATGGTCGGACAATTTTCTATGGGGAATGAGCCTTCTTTTCATATTCCATATTTATATAATTATTTTGGCGCGCCTTGGAAAACCCAAAAACGTACACGCTTCTTGTTAGATGTTTGGTTTAAAGACAACATTTTTGGAATTCCTGGTGATGAAGATGGTGGTGGCATGACCGCTTTTGTAGTATTCACTTCTATGGGTATCTATCCTGTAACTCCAGGACTGCCTTATTATAACATCACAAGTCCAATTTTCGAAAAAACATCCATAAATCTTCAGAACGGCAAAACATTTACGGTTGTGGCGGAAGGTTCTAGCAAAAGAAAAAAATACATTCAGAAAGCATTTATCAACGGGAAAGAGATTTTCTCGCCATTTATTTCGCATCAACAAATTATGGAGGGTGCCACTTTAAAATTAGACTTGGGTGAGTTACCAAACAAAGAATGGGGTAAAAATGCCGTAATGCCTAAATAGAAAATAATTTAATTAAAATTCAGATTCTTTCATATGAAAAAATACATTGTAACCCTAGTTATACTACTCTCACTTATCGGCTGTAAAACAGCAAAAAAAGAAGCTATTTCTCAAAAGCCAAACATTCTTTTTATAATGACGGATGACCACGCAATGGCTGCCATTAGTGCTTACAAAGGGTTTTTAGCAGAAGTGGCGCCCACTCCAAACATTGATAGAATTGCAAATGACGGTATGCGTTTTAATAATATGTTTTGTACCAATTCTATTTGTGGACCTTCAAGAGCATCGATCTTAACAGGGAAATATGCACACGTCAATGGATTTTTTAAAAATGAAGGTGGTGGCGATTTTAATGGCGCACAAGAAACATTTCCAAAGCTATTGCAAAAAGCAGGTTACGAAACTGCTGTAATTGGAAAATGGCATTTAGGAACCGCACCAACTGGTTTCGATTACTATAAAGTACTGTTTAATAAAGAAGGGCAAGGGTCTTATTTTGATCCTGTATTTGAATTGGAAAATGATAGTATTGTTGAAGAGAAAGGAAAATTTTCAACAACAGTAATTAAAGAAGATGCCATTAATTGGTTGAAAAATAGAAAAGACGATACGAAACCTTTTATGTTGATGTATCAATTTAAAGCACCGCACAGACCTTGGGATCCAGGACCTGGTTATGAAGCGTATTTAAGGGATGTTACACTCCCCTATCCTGCTACTTTTAATGATGATTATAAAGGACGAAAAGCAGCTAAAGAGTCTTGGATGCGAATTGATGGACATATGAACAGAAAAGACGTGAAAATTAAACCCCCATCAGGATTGTCAGAAGAGGAATTAATTGCTTGGAATAAATACGGAAATAACGATGGTGAATTCTGGACGCCTGATCCAAAAATGACAGATCAAGAACGTAAAAACTGGAAATATCAACGGTATGTAAAAGACTATTTACGAGTGGTCAAAGGCGTTGATGATGCCATTGGTGAGATGTTAGACCATTTAGAGAAAAGTGGTTTAGAAAAAAATACAATCATTGTATATACTTCAGATCAAGGGTTTTACCTAGGAGAACACGGCTGGTTTGACAAGCGGTTTATGTACGAAGAATCAATGCACATGCCTTTATTGGTGAAGTATCCTAAAAAAATAAAAGCCGGAAGTGTCAACAACGATTTAGTCCTAAATGTTGATTATGCACCTACCCTATTAAGTTTAGCGGGCATCGAAACTCCAAATGATATGCAAGGAAAAAGTTTTGTCCCCGTTTTAGAAAACAAAACCAAAGAACCCTTTAGAGACGCTGTGTATTACCATTATTACGAGTATCCGTATTGGCACAATGTCCAACCGCATTATGGCATTAGAACAGACCGATATAAATTAATCCATTACTATTATGATATGGATGAATGGGAATTATTCGATTTAGAAAAAGACCCTAATGAGACCAATAACATCTTCGACACTAAAGAAAATAGTACGTTGATTGCAACTTTAAAAACCCGATTAGCATCCCTTAAAAAAGAAAATAAAATGGACATGTCTGATGAGGAATTAAAAGAAATGACAGACATCAGAATTAAAAGACGTTACAGAGTTGAACCAGCAAATTAAAAAAAATATGAATAATTTTTTTTTAAATATTTATATTATTCCCATACTAACTCTTCAGTTAATTCCAAATAATATTAATTCTCAAGCACTTTTACCTGTTGAAGTTTTAGGAGTAAATGGTGCTGTAGAAGTCAGGCAATTCGTCTTAAAAAATAATTTAGAAGCACAGTTTTTATATTTACAAGTCAATAATTTCAATTATGATGGAAAAGTTGAAGTAAAAATTAATAATCAATCTGATTGGACCTCCTTAACTAACTCAAATACAAATTCAGACGCTCAAGGAAATGCTTTTGGAGGGATTGGAGGTGGTTATAGTACTTTAAAAACTTTTGTTGATTTAAGGATTTCAAGTAATGGGAAATTAAAAAATGTTTTGAAAGATGGCGTAAATACTATCCATTTTAGATACAATGGAAAAAATGACTCTAAAACAATTGGTTATCGAATTTTAGAATTTAACTTTTTAAAACAAGACGGTTCTCAAATTTTACAGAACACCGATTTTAACTATGATAATCCCTCAACTTGGAAACCTATATATGGTGATACGAAATCCATTAATAAAGGAAAGGATTTATGGTACACTAAAAATCTGAGAGATAATTTCAGTAGTCCTAAAATAATTAAGGCTAAATGTACACATTGTCATTCTAGTGAAGGTGAAGATTTAAAATATTTTAATTTTTCTAATAAGTCAATTGTGGAACGCTCAAAGTTTCACGGGTTAACACAACTCGAAGCGGAACAAATAGCGAGTTACATTAGAACATTATCTTCGGTCAGCTCTAGTTCAGCTAAAATGTGGGATCCTCCTTATCAACCTGGGCCAGAACTAGATAGCAAACCTGCTTCAGAATGGTCTGCAGGGGCAGGATTAGATGCTGTTTTAGATAGTGATATTGAAATGTTACCCTACATTTTTCCAACTGGGACTTCTGAAGTAGCTTTAAATAAAGTATTTGATTTAAAAGAAACTTTGAATATTCGAGAGATACCAGTTGCTATTCAGTTCCCAGATTGGAATGATTGGTTGCCTGAAATTCATCCAATAGACATGATGTCTACAAAAGCATATCAACAACTAATCAACGGCATTGGTGGTCTAAGAAAACAAAGACCTGCTGGAACTTATGGATATAAAAATGTTAAAGAAAATCTATCTAAAAATAGTGTTAGATTTTATAATAATGGTAACGAAAAAAACTTGACTACAATTTTATTAGAATTGGGAGCAGGTGCGCAAGATTTTTTATTTAAAGATTATATAGATGGTTCTGGAGGTGTTTTCTGGTGGACAATAAAAGATAGTCCTGGTATTAGAAAAAGACCAAATGGAATGTTGGTTGAAACTTTCAAAAGAAATATAGCAAAATGGAATGCTGTAAAACATTGGGAAATAATGCAAGAATTTCAAATTGCAGGGATTAAACCAATTAATATTAAATATGCTGAAGAAAGGCAATGGCCACTGTCTAATTGGACAGTTTTTGCTATTGCTCCTCATATTGTAGGGGATAAACGTGGAACTTCTAGATTAACTGATCAAACTAAAAATGTGGGTTATTATGAATCTAGCGCTTGGTATCAACTACAAATGACTTTAAATTCTGGGATGAGAATCCCTGTTGATGTTGCTCCTGTAGATTGGGCTTATAATTTTGATCACGTTACCAAATCTTCGAGTCTTAATAAGAATCATAAAGAACCTCTAAGATTGATTCAGAATTTATTGAAAGCATACCAGCAAAGGGATAATAAAATGTTTAATAATAAAAATCAATTCGTTAATAATAGTGCTTGGACCATGCGAGAGGTCAGTCCATGGAGAGTATACAGCACAGCAAAAGGTGATACTTCACTCTTCGATATTTTGGACACTTATGAGAATGGATTAAGATCAAAATTAGCCTCAAAACTTTTAAAAATGTTTAATGATAAAGCTGCATCATTGTATAAAGACAACTGGCCAAGAGCGAACGACGGTACATGGTATAAATTAGAAAGAGAAAATTTTAAACCTTATATTGATAGCACAGAAAAATGTTTATTTCCAAATTCAAATGGAGGTTGTACAGATATTCAAAATGCAATTGAAGCCAATTCTATTTATGTATTAATACCACTATTGAGACAAATAAAGGTAGATGAAAAAGAAATTGAAAGATTAAAAAACTGGTCAAAAGAAATGTGGCCATTGATGAACTAAAAAAATAAAACCGACAACTAATTTTGTAACATTATAAATCAAAAGCTCATGATTAAATCAAAACAGAATTTCAAACTCCTACTTGCTGTAAGTTTACTTACGACTGTTTTTTTTACTTCATTTAGAACTCAAGGTCAAATCATAGATACAAAAAATGAGACTTATTTAGTAGATTATGTAAACCCTTTGATGGGTACAGATTCTAAAAAAAGCATGTCTAATGGAAACACCTATCCTGCAATAGCAACGCCTTGGGGCATGAATTTTTGGACACCAATGACAGCAGAAATGGGTAATGGTTGGGCTTATAATTACGATGATGATAAAATACGTGGCATCAAACAAACCCATCAACCTAGCCCTTGGATAAATGATTATGCGGCCTTTTCTTTTATGGCAGTCACAGGTGAATTAAAGTATCAAGAAGATGAAAGAGCTTCATGGTTTTCTCATAAAGCAGAGACGGTGACCCCTTATCATTATAGTATCTATTTAGCAGAATATGATGTAGTCGCAGAAGTAGCGCCAACATCGAGAGCTGCACATTTTAAATTTACCTTTCCTGAAGCAGAGTCTTCATACATTATGTTAGATGCTTTTTTCAAAGGTTCTATGGTTAAAATTTTACCAAAAGAACGTAAAATTATTGGCTATTGCAGAAACAATAACGGTGGTGTCCCTGATAATTTTCATAATTATTTTGTAGCAGAATTTGATAAAGATTTTGAAATGACACACACTTGGAAAGACAATTGGGAACTTCAAAAAAACAACTTAAATAGCGAAGGAAAACATGTTGGTGCAATCATTGGTTTTAAAACCAAAAAAGGAGAAGTGGTAAACGTAAAAGTAGCCTCCTCTTTTATAAGTTTAAAGCAAGCACAACTAAATTTAGATAGAGAAATTGGGAAAAATTCTTTTATAGACACCAAACAGAAAGCAAAAAATGCTTGGGAAAAGGAGCTGGGTAGAATTAAAATTGAAGATGATAATAGTAATAACATCAAAACTTTTTATTCTTGCCTATACAGAGTCTTACTATTTCCAAGAACCTTTTATGAATTTGATGTAGATAATAAAATGGTGCATTACAGTCCATACAATGGAAACGTATTGCCTGGTTATATGTTTACAGACAATGGTTTTTGGGATACGTTTAGAGCGGTTTTTCCATTTTTTAATATGATGTATCCAGAACAGAATAATAATATTATGGAAGGTTTGGCTAATACCTATAAAGAATCTGGATGGTTGCCCGAATGGGCAAGTCCTGGACATAGAGCTTGTATGATTGGTTCTAACTCTGCTCCTATTATTGCAGATGCCTATTTAAAAGGAACTATCAAAAATGAAAAAACTGCAGAAATTTTATTTGAAGCCATTCTAAAAAATGCCACTGTTGAAGAAGGCAGGCCTGCAAGATCTGTGGGGAGAGAAGGATTAAATTATTACAACACTTTAGGCTATGTCCCTTTTGATGTAAATATTAGAGAGAATGCTGCAAAAACCTTGGAATATGCCTATGCCGATTTTACGATTGGGCAAATGGCAGAAAAAATGGGAAAAAACAAAATTGCTAAAAAGTATTATGAGCAATCGTATCGTTATAAAAATGTATTTGATCCCTCAACAAATTTAATGCGTGGTAAAAATGAAGATGGCACTTTTCAAAGTCCTTTTGATCCTTTAAAATGGGGTGGTGCTTTTACAGAAGGAAACAGTTTACATTATACTTGGTCTGTTTTTCAAGACATCGATGGATTGATTAATTTAATGGGCGGAAAAGAAAATTTCATCAAACAATTAGATGGTGTTTTTACAATGCCACCAAAATATGATGCCTCCTATTACGGAAAGGTAATTCACGAAATTAGAGAAATGGAAGTTGCAAATATGGGCAATTATGCGCACGGAAATCAACCTATACAACATATGATTTATTTGTATAATTATGCAGGTGTTCCATACAAATCCCAAGATAAAATTAGAACCGTTTTAACCAAATTATACACACCAACTCCAGATGGTTATTGTGGAGATGAAGATAATGGACAAACCTCAGCTTGGTATGTTTTTAGTGCATTAGGGTTCTATCCTGTAACGCCAGCGACTGATGAATTTATTATTGGAAGTCCGTTGTTTAAAAAAGCAACATTAAATTTAAGAAACGGAAAAACCTTTACCATTGAAGCAAAAAACAATTCAAAAAACAATTTTTATATTCAGTCTGCACGTTTAAATGATTCTGATTACCAAAATAGTTTTATTAATTGCAGTGACATTCAAAAAGGAGGTCTTTTAGAATTTGAGGTCTCTAATACTCCAAATAAAATTTGGGGAGGTAAAGCCGAAAACCTGCCATTTTCTTTAAGTAGAAAAAAATAAAATTAATAAATATTTAAACACAAATGAAACATAAAACCATCCTTTTTTTATCCATTAGTTGTCTCTTTTGGGGGTGCTATTCATCGAAATCAAACGTTGAAAAACAACACCTATTAGAAAATAATCAAAGGCCAAATGTTATTTTTATTTTAACAGATGATCAAGGCTCTATGGATGTAAATTCTTATGGAGCAAACGATTTGGTCACTCCAAATATGGATTATATTATAGAAAACGGCGTTCGTTTTAATCAATTTTACGCCTCACCTGTTTGTTCGCCTTCTAGAGCTTCTTTATTAACGGGTAAAACACCTCAAAGAGCAGGTTTATCAGGTAACGCTGTGCCAGATTCAAAAGTAAAAAAGGGACTTCCTGGAACAGAATATACCATGGCAGAAATGTTTAAAGATGCAGGCTATGCCACCGCACATATTGGAAAATGGCATTTGGGAGATGCTCAAGAAATGACTCCAAATGCTCAAGGGTTTGACCATTCGTTTGGACACATGGTAGGCTGTATAGATAATTATTCGCATTTCTTTTATTGGAATGGACCAAACAGACACGATTTATATAGAAACGGAAAAGAGGTGTATTATGATGGCCAGTTTTTTCCTGATTTAATGGTCAATGAAGCTTCTCATTTTATTGAAGAACATAAAAAGAATCCTTTCTTTATGTATTTCGCTGTGAATATGCCGCATTACCCCTATCAGGGAGATGCTAAATGGTTAGATTATTATAATGATAAAGGGGTTTCATATCCCCGAAATTTATATGCTGCATTTATTTCAACTTTGGATGATAGAATTGGTGCAATACTTAAAAAACTAGATGAATTAGGGATCAAAGACAATACTATTATTGTATTTCAGTCTGATAATGGCCATTCAACAGAAAAACGGGCGCATTTTGGTGGTGGAAATTCAGGGCCTTATAGAGGTGCAAAATCGAGTTTGTTTGAAGGGGGTATTAGAGTTCCTGCAGCCATCAATTGGCCAAATAAAATTCAAAAAGGCGCCATTAGAAATCAGTTTGGAGTAAATTCAGATTGGATGCCAACACTTGCAGAATTATGTGGGATTAAACTTGATTCGCAAGATTTGGATGGTAAAAGCCTCGTCTCCATCATCCATAATGAAAAAGAAAAAACTCGGCATACAGAAGGCTATTGTTGGGAATATCAAGATATGTGGGTGGCTCGTAAAGGTCACTGGAAATTATTAGGAAATCCCAGAGATACGAGCAAGAAAACATATAAATTAAAAGAAAAAAGATACTTGGTAAATCTAGATGATGACATTGGTGAAACTAAAAATTTGGCTAAAAAACACCCCAATAAAGTTATCGAATTAGAACAACAATACAGGAATTGGTTAAAACGCAATAGCAAGTAAATAATAACGTATGATTTTAGCAACTAGATTAATATTAATATTCGTTTTAAATAGCATGCTAACGAATGCGCAAACAAAAATAATTGCGCATCGCGGATTTTCTGGGATAGCTCCCGAGAATACGCTTATTGCATTTCAAAAGGCTATTGACTGTAAAGCGGATTATTTCGAGTTGGATGTTCGTAAAACCAAGAATGATTCTATTGTTGTTATTCACAATTCATCTGTAGACAAGACAAGTTCCAATGGTTTTAAAGGGGAAATTTCCGAACTGAATTATAGTGACTTAAGGGCTGTTAACGTTGGTTACAGTCGTAAATTTGGTGATATATACAAAAATGAAAAGATTCCAACTTTAAGAGAGGCCCTTGCATTGGCAAAAGAGAAGATTAAGGTCTGCATTGAAATAAAGGTTAATGGGACAGAGAAAGCGGTTCTTAAAATTGTAAATGACCTTGGAGTCAAAGAGGATGTAATTATATTTTCTTTTAAGTACCCCGTATTAGCCAAAATAAGACAACTGGATACGGATATTCCAATCCTTTGGCTCATAAATAAAGCAGATAACATGACCCTAGAGAATGCTATAATTATTGAATCGAATGCTATTGGAGTGGGGCCTGAAACTACGGTTACAAAAGAATACCTGAATTTTGCACACGAAAACAATATTGAAGTGTGGAAATGGACTGTAAATAAAGAAGATGAAATGCAACGATTAATTGATCTTGGATTGGATGGAATAATTACTGATTTCCCTGATAAAGCGTTAAAGAAACTAAGCTCAAAATAAACGCCATTAAAACAGGCGCTTATTCAAAACGTTAAAGCCATCTGCTAACAATTAATATATAAGTATTTTTTTAGAAAAAGATGTTCCTGAGGATTTCCCTAATAAAATATAAATTCCTGTTTTCAGTGAACTTACATCTAACGATTGCGTTTTAGAACTATTTTTAACATCCATAATTCTCGAGCATAAAATATTAAATAATTCCACAGACAAACGTTCATCCAAGTCATGATTTATTTCGATGGTTTTAGAAGTGTGGTTCACATATATAGACACTTTTGATTTTAATAAATCGTCTAATGATAATACGAGTCCAGAGTCCCAGGATCCAGCATCGTTCCCATCCGATCCAAAATCAATAGGACTATCTTCTGTCGCAGCTACAGCAACATATTCAACAAAGCCCGTACCCGAGTTAAACATCAAATTTGATGCTGATAAATCTGCATCAATTATAGAGCTTGCAAATACATCTCCTGCAGCAGCATCTAAAGCTGGTTCTATGTTATTGGTAATTGAATTTGTTAAACTAACTACTGTATTTGGAGTCACACCTATATTTGAAACAGCTGTTTCATTTCCATTATCTACAACGTTACTATAGATCAAAGAATTTGAAATTGTGAAAGGTCTATCCCCTTCTAATCGTATTCCTCCACCTTTAGATTGATTTAAGGTCGCATTTATGACCGAATTATTAAAAATAGTCGTGTTTGTAATACTACTATTCGCATTGGCACCTCCTAAATATATAGCTCCTCCGTCATTTCCTGTCGCTATATTATTTACAAAAGTACAGTTGCTCATCACTAATTGCCTGCCTATTGTTGTCACGGCAATTGCACCGCCTCTACTCCCAGAGTTGTTGTTAAAAAGAGACCCTGAAACGGTTAACGTACCCGTACTGCCCGCTAAAATAGCACCGCCATTAGCAGAAGATGTATTGTTTTCAAAAACACAATCTGTAATTATTAAATCTGAAGCTTGCGTTAAATTAAAAACAGCCCCCTGTAAAGTAGTCGTTACGTTTTGAAATGTGATGTCTTCAAACGAAATATTAAGTCCCCCAGCAGAAATATTGAACATTCTATCAGTCGCGGTAACCACAGCATCTGATTGCCCCTTAAAAGATAATGATTTATCAATTCCTAATACTCCCGATTGGTTAAGGGCTCCAACTAAGATGATTGTATCCCCATTAGAGGCTGTTTGAACCGCAGTGTTTATGGTTGTAAAAGCTGTAGCCTCTGTTAATCCATCCGAGCCATCCCCATCTACTTTGACATAGTAAATATTATATGTTTCAGCATAAAAATCATTGGTTTGTATTGTATTAGACGCTGGAGAAGTACCTATTGTATTTGTGGCTTTTAACCTGTAAAAATAGTTCTCTTGTTGTAAATCTGTATCTGTATATGTTTCTGTATTCGCAGGAAGGGTTGCTATGGTCTGAAAGCTAACACCATCTGAGGAGCGTTCTAAAATATAGCTATCTTCTTCCATAGATACATCATGCCATGTCAGCTCTAAATAATGTTCAGAATCTGTAAATACATAATCATAAGGGAATAGTTTCCCTGGTGTATCTGGCAATACACCATGTGTCATTCTATCTTCAAGTTGTGCTAAATATAAAGATTGTATTAATAGATCTTCTCCAGTTCCTTCAATGTATCCTGCTGGATGACTAAAAGGACCGTCTCCATTAACAGTGGCGTCACAACCAATAGCATAATTTTGTCCGATAGGTGGTTTTTGAATTGCGATTTGATTAGAAGGTGCATCAATATTCCAAGCCACTCCGTTTGTTACGGTCCAACCATGACCTGTTCCATAACTCCCTCTATTGTGCAACCCTAAAATACCAGTTGTATTGGTGTTTGTCCAAGTAATATTATCCCAAAGTATGCCTTGCCCCCAACGTCTATGCGACTCAGATCGGGTGTAATCTCCAGAAGAAGAGCAATTGGTAAACACTATTCCATTCACATCACTTGCTCCATTCGCAACAAATGTATGCCTGCCGTTAGATGCTACACAATTTTCAAAAAGAATATTATTACAGAAGTCAGTTACTTCGAAATTGTATCTCCAACCTCCAGAAATAGGACCATGAATGTCTAGGACATTGGTATCAATTACAGAACAACGTGTGGCTTCATCAAATTTAACGCCTTGGTCACTCACTCTTAAAATGGTGACACCTTGGACCCAAGAATTATCGACACCAATCATGTTAATGCCTATTTTTACGTGGTCTCTGCCTGTAACTCCAGAAGATTCTACAAATATTCGTAAGTTCTCAATACCACACTCTTTTAATTGGCTATTACCATTGTAAGTATATACGTAGGATTGAGATAAAGAACGGTCTAATATGTCATAAATAGGCGTTGCCACCTGAATTTTATTGCCTTCTATATTCGTAATATGCCTATTGAAAACTAAATTTATTGTATTAGGTTCCCAAGGAGTGTCCGTGGCTACACCCCCATTATCTACGGCTTCTATCCATGCTGCTGTGCTCGGATGTTTAATGATGATATTGTCCCCAATATTATAAACCGATGCATCTGCAACTTCAATCGTTCTGCTTCCAGCTGGAATATAAGGACTAACAATATCTTGTCGAGTTCCTGCAACTTGCCCGCCGAAACCACTTTTGTTATTCGTACCAATTCTAATTAGTGTTCTTTCGTCTGGAATGTTCCCTACTCCTTTAATAATTGTATTTGATGTGGCCTCTTCACCATCGCCAGAACCCCGAAGTACAACGCCACTTCTGTTTATGATGAGTTCACCACTAACAGAATATTCTCCTGGCAATAATAACAAGGCGCCTCTATGTCCATTTGCGTTTAGTGGTAATGCTTCCACTTCGTCAATTGCAGCTTGAATATGTGCTGTATTATCTCCAGATATAGGGCTTATTTCTAGTACAACTGCTACATCTGGCAACGCTTCTTCGCCATTTTTATACCCTACATAACTGTAATCAGGGATATGGTTTCCATCACTATCGGAGACATACACCAATTGATCAGAGTTATTGTGGAAAAGGATAGATGATTCGTATTGCGCCTGTATGGAATTTGATACGAAAATTAGAAAACAAAGGGTAGTCATCTTCAAATAAGCACTTTTTTTCATAATTTATATTTTAATGTTTTTTTACAGAAAAGTTTTTAATAAAAATAATTTAACACTTCTTAAATTCACTTCTTGATAACGTTTAATTTTTTGATTATCTAAACTCTTAAACTCAATAGATATACAAATTAAAAGGTATTCATTAATTTAAAATTAATATTTACTTAATATGAAACATTATTGAGATAAACCGACTCTAAAACACAACATCGCAGCAGCGCAGCTAAAGAAAATTTTAAAAAGATGAAACCTGGGGATTCTACTAAAGATAACGGAAATACGCTTACCATTGAAGTAAAAAAATAAATTAAAAAACAAACACTTGAGGAGACTTAGATACTCTAAATAAAATTGTCCTTAATATCATCCCAAATAATTGAACTATTTCATTTAAATTAAGTATTATTGATAAATTAAATCTCATGACCAAAAATATAATCACATTATTTTTATTCTCATATATTATCTTAGTATCGTCCTGTGATGAAAAAGGATCAAAAAATACTGAGACTACAATGACCCCTCCCAAAGGAATGGTTTGGGTAGAAGGAAAAACATTTTTACAAGGCGCAAAATCTTCAGATCGATTTGCAATGGAAAGAGAAAAACCGGCCCACAAAGTTACTGTAGATGGTTTTTTTATAGATATTACCGAAGTCACCAATAGGCAGTTTAAAAATTTTGTGGAAGCTACAAAATACACCACCATCGCAGAAAGAAAAATAGATTGGGAAGAAATGAAAAAGCAGTTACCTCCTGGCACTGAAAAACCACATGATTCTATTCTTCAACCTGGAAGCCTCATCTTTAATAAAAACGTTAACGCTGTCGCTAATATGAATAATTACCAGCAATGGTGGGCTTGGAAAATTGGAGCGAATTGGCAACATCCAGAAGGGCCAAATTCTTCTATTGATGGAAAAGATAACCATCCTGTGGTTCATATTGCTTATGAAGATGCCGTAGAATATTGTAAATGGGCCAATAGACGTTTACCAACAGAAGCTGAATGGGAAGCCGCAGCTCAGGGAAACAATAATGACGCTATTTATACTTGGGGAAATAATCCTTCCATTTTAAATACAAATGCAAATACTTGGCAAGGCGTTTTCCCTGTTAAAAATGAAAGTGTTGATGGGTTTGAATTTATTGCTGACGTAAAATCTTATCCACCAAATAGTATCGGGCTTTATGATATGTTAGGGAATGTATGGGAAATTACTGGTGATTTATTTAATGTAAATCACTACAAGGAAATAGACCGTTCTAAAGGTCTTATCAATCCAACAGGGGCTAAAAAATCTTACAGTCCAAATAATCCTTACCAAATAGAATATGTAATTAAAGGAGGGTCTTTTTTATGTCATGATTCTTACTGTGCCAGCTTTAGAATTTCTGCAAAAATGGGAGTAAGCTCCGATTCTGGATCAGATCATATGGGGTTTAGAACGGTCGCAACGACAAAAATGCTCAAGGGTAAGAATTAATTTCATCCAAATTTCCTTCAAAATAGTTCGACTTTAGGCCCTTTGCCTCCAACCCTGAAAACCCTTATCTAATCCTTGCTAATTATCCTGCTAATCCGATCTTCCTCTTAGGTCGTATTTCTATTAAAGCTTTTCTTATTAAATTTTGAACCTTAAAAAAGTATACTTTATTTCATCTCACTTGTGAGTGCATCACTTTGAGAATCCGCTGGTTCTTAACGTATAAAAAAGGCTGTCTTTTCAGACAGCCTTTAAAATTTAAAACTAGATTAATCCCTAATTTTTAATCAGCCTTTTCATTGTAGTGTTGTTAATTTGTAGCATATAAACACCTGTTTCCAAGTTACTAGCGTCAATGTTTACTTTCGTGTCATTAGACGTTTTCTCAAATACTTTTTGTCCTAATAGGTTGAAAAGTTTTACAGAGTTAATGATGCTTGAGGACGCAACAGTCCAATTGGATGCTGTTGGATTTGGATATACATTGATTGGGTTGCTATCAATATTAGTTATATCTAATGTGTCTACAACATTGACCGTACGTGTTACTTGAACAGCTGGATTCCCAGCAGCATCACTTACATTATAAGAAACAGTATAAGAACCAACGGTCTGAGCGTCTACATCACTAACATCAGTTGTGATATTAGAGGTTAATACAGTATCATCATCATAGTTGTCGGTAGCTGTAGCACCACCATCTACGTAGGTCGTTCCAACTTCAATAGTTACAATCTCGTCGCCTGTAAGCGTAATGACGGGCACTGTTGTGTCTACAACATTGACCGTACGTGTTACTTGAACAGCTGCATTACTAGCAGCATCACTTACGTTATACGTAACTGTGTAATTTCCAACAATAGCAGTATTTACTGTATTTACAACAACAATAGCTGGTGTGATATCACCGTCGTAATTATCCAAAGCGGTTGCGCCAGCATCAGTATATGGTGCGTCAACTTCGATTGTAACAACAGCATCGCCTGTTAAAGTAATGACTGGGACAGTTGTGTCTACAACATTGACCGTACGTGTTACTTGAACAGCTGGATTCCCAGAAATATCACTTACGTTATACGTAACTGTATAAGTTCCAACAATAGCAGTATTTACTGTATTTACAACAACAATAGCTGGTGTGATATCACCGTCGTAATTATCCAAAGCGGTTGCGCCAGCAT
>Ga0115572_10001450_pt1 | contig 19275 bp, 14 predicted proteins | sample COGITO_mtgs_1206_FD_88681 | JGI IMG/M metagenome (GOLD analysis project Ga0115572, IMG submission 88681) | Pelagic marine microbial communities from North Sea - COGITO_mtgs_120607 | ecosystem: Environmental > Aquatic > Marine > Epipelagic | place: Germany:Helgoland, sampling site Kabeltonne... | reverse complement strand
TTCCCGCTAAGCGAGTCGTTTAGGAATCGCACGACGTCGCGGACCTTCTTATACGGCTCCTCGAACGGAACCCCGTTCCAACGTTCGACGATGACATTGCTCGATGAACCGACACCGATCGCAAAGCGACCCGGCGCCGCATCTGCCAGCGAAGCGACACTCTGCGCGAATAGTGCCGGCGAGCGGGTGTACGCCGGCACGATCGCTGTGCCGAGTCGCAGACGCGGCTCCCACGCAGCCGCCATGGCGAGCGGCGTGAACGCGTCGGCACCGTCGGCCTCCGCCGACCAGATGTCGGTGTAACCCAGTTCAGCCAGCTCATGGAGCTTGGCCTCGTGCGAATGCAGCGGACCGGGAAGCGGGACGGTCATACCGGGACGGATCGAAAGTGCCATGTGCCGAAGGTAACCAGCGACCGGCCTGACGCACGAAGAACTCAACGAATTTCTGGCGGATCGTGATAATTCGGCTCGCAATCCACCAAAATTGGCTCGGATGGGAGGCTCAGCCCTTCCAAAATCTGACGATCACCGACTGACTGGCAGTGGCGAGCAGCGTGCCGCCCTCAGCAAACATCTGGACGAGTCCGTGTCCGAAGTGCGCGCAACTACATGCACCCGGATATCCATCAGCTCCCAGTCAGTCGACATCATCCAGCAAACGCGCAGCGTGTTGTCAAGACTGTTGCCGCCTCCACGACGGCCGAGCGCCTGGCCGACCCACATTGGAACGAAGTCACTGAGAACCGCCAACGTGGTTGCGTCGACGTTCGCGATGACATCAGGGATCCTTGCCCACATGAGCGTCAGGCCGCCGCCCTGCGTTGCGTCGGCGACATCAAACGCCAATTCCTCCCACTCGCCATCTTTGACCATCCGGTGATCGAGCTTTTCGGTGATCGTTCCGGCGCTCTGTGCTGCGATCGGCTGAGACCGAAGCGACAACGAAGCATGTGAGTTATCAGGCAGCGTCTCCCAATGACCCTGCTCAGGAATGTCCCGATCACCGAGTGCGGCGTTGACCGTTAGGACCTCGCGGTCGGCCACATGGCACACGGCCCTGGCCTGAGTGTTGGCGTGACCTTCCACTGCGATGGTGACGTCGACATCAACAACTTCACCGTGGTTGGTGTACGAGAGGTACTGCGACGTCGCACTCACGCCCCGACGTCCCCTCCATCGCCGAGGTCGCCACCGCGAGCGCGCACCCGCCGAACAGGAAACCCGAGCTGACAGAGATCTTCTTCGTAACCGGAAGCTTCCGCCGAAATCGATTACGCGTCGGTTCGAGTCCGAGAAAGCTGCGCAAGTCCATGTGTAAACCGATGGCAGATCGCCATCAGCAAATTCGGTACCGTCGCGTAATGAGCAACGAAACATGGCAGGGCGATGCGGTTGGATTAGTCGAGGCATTTCGTGTTGGCGACCGAAGCCCGCTGGAAGAACTCGAAGCCACGTATTCCGCCATCGATACGAGCAACCTAAACGCCATCACCTACGTCGATCGGGAGTCCGCTAGTGAGCAGGCCCGAACAGCCGACGTCTCTAAGCCGTTCGGCGGAGTGCCCATCGGGGTGAAGTCACTGAACGAAGTACAGGGCTGGCCAAACGATAAGGCCTCGGTCCCTTTGAAGGAACGAGTTGGTCAGGTGACCACCACGCAAGTCGAGCGGATTCGTCGCGACGGCGGCGCCGTTCTCGCAGCGCAGACGACATCGAGTGAATTTGGCGGGATCAACCTGACTCGCACGGTGCTGTTTGGAGCAACGCACAACCCCTGGCAGCAGGGTCGCACCCCCGGGGGATCGTCCGGCGGTTCTGCGGCAGTCGTCGCCGGCGGACTCCTTCCAATCGCGACTGGAGGCGATGGAGGGGGCTCGATTCGGATCCCCGCAGGGTTCACCGGCCTGGTCGGCCTGAAAACCACCTTCGGTCGGGTCCCACTCGGGCCAAACACCCAATACGGGAATCTCACGGTCACGACTGGGTGCTTGTCCCGCTCAGTGCGCGACACGGCGCGGTGGTTCGATGTGACCAATGGACACGACCCAACCGACCCGCTGAGCCTGCCCAGAGTTGAGGGGTGGGAGCGCGGTCTCGGTATCCAACTCGACGCTCTTCGTGGCGCCCGTGTGGCCGTGGTGCCCGACTGGGGCGGTGCCGTCATCTCGCCGATTATGTGGGAGCAGTTAGAAGCAGCTGCAACGCAGCTGATCAACGACTGTTCGCTGCAGCGCACCGACGCAGTCGACACCCACGTTCCACGGATGGGTGGTGCCTGGTCAATCTCTGGGATGATCGAGATTCGAGCGGCACTGGGCGACCTCTATCCCGACTGCGCCGATGATCTCACGCCCGAGATGAGCTTCGGCCTTGCGCGCACCGAAGGGAAGTACACCGAGGAGGGGCGGGCCCGACTTGAACAGCGGCGCACCGAGCTGAATCAAGCGGTGGCACGGGTCTTCGACCCAGCGAGCGGCGTCGACTTCGTGATCACTGCGGCGAACCCTGACGTGGCGTTCGATGCAGAGGGCCCGCTACCAGCGGTATTCGGCGGAGTCGAAGCCGGGATCGGGAACAACGGCCAGCTGACGTTCCCAGCAAATCTGCATGGCAATCCGGCAATCTCAGTGCCCGCTGGATCGGTCGACGGCCTTCCCATCGGACTGCAGATCGTCGGCCGCCATTTCAGTGAGCCCTTGTTGCTCGATTTGGCGTTAATGATGGAACGCAACCAGCCCTGGCCGCTCACGGCTCCTGTTCCCACCCCTTGATCGTCCGGTCAAAGCGCAAGCGTGAGAGCAGCGGCGTCTCACTCGTTTACGGTGATAGGCCATGAAGATTGCGCTCACCGTCAATGACTTCCTGCGCCGAGGCGAACTCGTCTACCCGGACCGCTATGCGATAGTCGACGAGCCTGATCAGCCGGCCGCCGGCTGGGGCGCAATCGACTACCGTGAGATGGCCCGGCGAGCGCGGGCGATGGCGGCGGGACTTGATGAACTCGGCATTGACGTCGGCGAGCGCGTGGCGATGGTCAGCCACAACTCAGCCCGCCTCCTGACCGCGTTTTTCGGCGTGTCAGGGTCAGGTCGCGTTTTGGTCCCGATCAATTTTCGTCTCGTCGCTGCTGAGGTGTCGTACATCGTTGAGCACTCCGGTGCCCGCCTCCTGCTCGTCGACCCTGAACTAGCGGAGGCGCTCGACGGCGTCGAGTGCGAACGGAAGATGATCATCGGCGCCGAGAGCGACACCGTTCTAATGAAGTTCGATGTCGAACCCAAGCCGTGGGAGCCTGATGAGAACGCGACAGCGACCATCAACTACACGTCAGGCACGACGGCACGCCCGAAGGGTGTTCAGCTGACCCACCGCAATGTGTGGATCAATGCCACCACCTTCGGCTGGCACATGGGCGTGTCGGACCGAGACGTATATCTGCACACCCTCCCCCAGTTCCATTGCAACGGTTGGGGAATGCTCTATGCGGTGAGCGCAATGGGTGGCAAACATGTCATCATCCGCAAGATCGACGGGCACGAGATCCTGCGACGCGTCGAGCAACACGGCGTGACGCTGATCTGCGGTGCACCCGCCGTTCTTAATGCGGTCCTCGACGCAGCCTCCGAGTTGGCAGCCACCGGTAAGCCGATCCCCGGGCGCAAACGCGTTCGAATCGTCGTGGCCGGCGCTCCCCCTCCCACGACCACGATCGAGCGGACCGAAGTCGAACTCGGCTGGGAGTTCGTCCAGATCTACGGTCTGACCGAAACGGCACCGCTGATCACGATCAACCGCAATCGCATCGAGTACGACAAGCTCTCGTCGTTTGAGCGGGCGCAGAAACTGTCCCGCGCTGGTGCGCCGAGCTTCGGCACGACGATGGCTATCGATGCCGAGGGCGAAATCCTGGCCCGGAGCAACACGGTCATGGCCGGGTACTGGGAGCAACCAGACCAAACAGATGCGGCGATCAGCGGCGGATTCTTCCACACCGGTGACGGTGGAATCATCGACGACGATCACTACGTCGTGATCTCCGACCGCAAGAAGGATGTGATCATCTCCGGAGGCGAGAACGTCTCGTCGATCGAAGTCGAGGATGCAATTTTCCAGCATCCTGACGTCACCGAAGTCGCCGTGATCGGCATTCCAGATGAGAAGTGGGGAGAGCTCGTCACTGCGCTCGTCGTCACCGTCGCAGGCAGCGAGCTCAATGAAGCATCCCTTATCGCCTTTGCGAAGGAACGGCTCGCCGGATACAAGTGCCCGAAACGCATCGAGTTCCGCGCCGAACTGGCTCGCACAGCAACCGGGAAACTTCAGAAGTTCAAGCTCCGCGAGCCGTTCTGGGCCGACGCCGACAAAAAGGTGAACTGATCATGGCCCCTCGGCCCCTCGGCGCCTCGGCGCCTCGGCGCCTCGACGATCGCTGATACCTGCAAACGACCAACGTCTATTCGAGAGTGGCGTAGGTGGTGGTGCGGTCATCGGCGTGCTCGCCGCGGACCGAGGCGACGCATGCGGCGAGGTCGATGAGATAGTCGTCGATCACGCCCGTGTTGGTGTTACTAACAGTCGAGTGGAGATTGTCGGGAGGGGTTTGACGGTCGTGGTACCAGCCTCGTTCGAGCAGTGCATCCCCAAGCGCGAACATGTCGACCGGTTGCTCATCGCTTCCATTGCGGGGCTCGGCGCCCATCGCAATCAGATGGAACCGGCTGTCGCCGAGCACACGGATTCCGTCGATCTCTGCGATACCCACCCGCATCCGGTCGGCGTTGATGAGCGTCTGCCGGGTAAGTTCAACGTAGCCATCGACACCGAGATGTTGCATCACCGCCCAGGCGCACGCCATCGGAAGCCCCGAACGGGTGCCCTGCATGTTCGGAGACGCATAAAAGCCACCGAGCCAGTCGCCAAACACGAACGTCTGGTACTGGCGCGACTGCTTAGTGCGATGAAGGATCGCCGATACGCCCTTCGGGGCGTACCCGAGTTTGTGGATGTCCGCCGAAATGGTGGTGACGCCAGCAACTCGGAAATCCCATGGAGCGACGTCGCGACCGAGCCGCTCAACGAAGGGCAGCACGAATCCACCCATGCACGCATCGACGTGGCAATTGGCATCGACGGACGCAGCGATCGCCGCGATCGCTTGAATGTCGTCCTGCACACCATGCGGATACTGCGGAGCCGAGCCGACCACGATGGCCGTGTTCGCATTGACCATCTGCGCCATCGCGTCGACGTCGGCAGTGAAATCGGCCCGGACGGGCGCCTTCCGCACCACGAGACCAAAGTTGTGAGCCGCCTTGTGGAACGCAGCGTGGGCCGATTCTGCAAGCACAATTTCTGGTTCGGTGACGCTGCGCTCGACAGCAGCTCGCTCACGAGCAGCCAAAACAGCACACAAGATCGATTCGGTGCCACCACTCGTAAGGAATCCAGCCACGTTGTCATCGCCGCAGAGCAGCGAAGCGGTCCACCCAACAACCTCTCGCTGAATTTCGGCGAGCGACGGGAACGCCTGCGTGTTCAACGCGTTCTCATGGAGGTAGAGCCGGGCGGCTTGTTCCGCGACTGCGTGCACCGAGGGACCGCCGTCGTAGACCATGCCAAATGTCCTGCCGTCGGCCCACCGCACGTCGTTCGCCCGCTTCTCGGTGAGTTCACCGATGACTTCGCCTACGGCCCGTCCCTGCTGCCCCAGTGAGTACATCTCAACATCTTCTCACGACAACACCGACCCGTCCGATCCGGCTTGTTAGGCATGCTTGACATATTTTGGATGGATGGTCCTACACTCGTAGGAATGAGCACCCATCGACGACTCCTTTCGCTGGCCTTCTGCATAACGATTGCACTCGCTGCTTCCGCCTGCAGCGGCGACGATGGTGACAGCATTACGTTGTACTCAGGTCGCGGCGCCGGGCTGATCCAACCGATCATCGACCGATTTGAGGACGAGTCGGGAATCAACGTGAACGTCAAGTACGGCAACACTGCCGATCTGGCCCTTCTGATCTCGGAGGAGTCGGCTGCCGGCCGCATCGAAGCCGATGTCTATCTATCCCAGAGTCCCGGCGCAATGGGTTTCCTCGATGACGATCTTGCGCAACTGCCTCCAGCAACACTCGATCTTGTTGCTCCGACCACTCGCGACGACGACGGTCGTTGGGTTGGAATCTCGGGCCGGCAGCGCGTTCTGGTCTATAACTCCGACGCTGTGGACCCGGCCGACCTTCCCGACTCCGTCTTTGACCTGGTCGACGAACGCTGGCGCGGCCAAGTTGGCGTTGCCGGCGGGAACGGCTCCTTTCAGGATTTCGTCACAGCCATGCGTTTCACCGAAGGTGAGGATGTGACGGCCAAGTGGCTCAACGATCTTGAGAGCATCGATCCGGTTGCGTACCCCAACAACAACTCAATCGTCGCCGCCGTAGGGCGCGGCGAGGTCGAGGTCGGTCTTGTTAACCACTACTACAACTACCGGGCACTGGCCGAAGACCCCGGCGTCGCAAGCGTCAATCATCTATTCGTGGCGGGCGACCCGGGGGGAACGCTCATCGTCACGGCCGCTGCCATCATCGATGGCACCGACAAAGCCGACTTCGCCAACGAATTCATCACGTTTCTGCTCAGCCCCGAGGGTCAGCAGTACTTCGCCGAGGAGACCTTTGAATACCCACTCGTTCCCGGGACACCGACAGCCGGGAACGTCCCTGAAATTGAGTTCGACGACGTCGGAAGCCTCGACCTCGACGAACTGGAGGGCGGCCTCGCACGGACTCGCGAACTAATTGCAGATGCCGGGTTGGAGAGCTGAAGCCACATTGCGCTGACAGACTCGCTATATGTCCGATCTCGGTGCCGTGCGCGCAGCCACCGCTGCGGGGGCCGACAGTAACGCTTCGCGTCCCGTCTCAAAGCGGAGCGCAGTACCGGGGCCATCCGCGTTCGTCGGACTTGCGATCGGCGCAGTGTTCGCTGTGCCGGCCGTCTACGTTGCCGCCCAGGTTGTTACTCTCAACACCCCATTCGCCAAGACCTTGGAGGAGATCCAGGGTCCGCTCTGGCGCACGCTGCAGCTTGCCGCGCTGGTCTCGGCAACCGCAGCACTCATCGGCACACTGCTGGCGTGGGTCACGGTTCGCACCGATCTACCGTTCAGAAAAGCGTGGCGGGTCGCTCTGGTGCTCCCGCTCGTGCTGCCTTCATTCGTCGGCGCCGGGGCGTTCATCGCTGGCGTCACCCCCGGCGGCATCATCCATGAGACACTCCTAGCTCTGGGATTCACGCCGCCGCGCCGATTCCGCGGCCTCGGAGCGAGCTGGCTGGTGCTATCTGCGTTCACGTACCCCTATGTGATGCTTCCAGTCTCCGCCCGGCTGACTTCACTGCGGACAAGCGTCGAGGAGAGTGCCCGGATGCTGGGCTGCTCGGCCCGCCAAGCGTTTGTCCGAGTGGTCCTCCCCGAGATCCGGCCGGCAATTCTCGCCGGCGCTCTCCTCGTCTTCCTCTACACGTTAAGCGAGTTCGGCGCTGTCCAGCTCCTTGGGTACGACACCCTGACCAGAGTGATCTTTGCAACGCGGCAAGCCGATCGAGCGGTGTCGTTCGCAGCGGCTGCGGCACTACTGGTCCTCGCAACCCTTGTGGTCATCGCAGAGCGTCGATTCCGAGGAAGAGCGGTTCCTGACCAACGCCCGGCCGGCGCGCAGCGTCCGGCCGAATTGGGGTGGCGGAAGCTGCCGGCAACGCTTGCCTGCGCAGCGGTCCTCACAGCTGGGCTGATCATCCCGGTCACCAGCCTCTTGCTGTGGGCTGTGCGCGGGATACGTGACGGAGCTATTGCCTTCGGTGACCTAGTCGAACCCACCGTCAACACCGCCGGTGTCGCACTCGTCACGGCGGTCATCACCGTGATCGTGATCCTTCCCATTGCCACCGAGACGACCCGCCGACCGGGCCCGATTCCGGCGGTCGCCGCTGCGGCGGTTCTCGGCGGCTTTGCGATTCCGGGACTCGTGATCGCACTCGCACTTGCTGTCATCGCCCTGAATGCCAGCGGAGTCGGGTGGCTCTACCAGTCACTCGTGCTGCTCATCCTCGGATACGTAGTCCATTTCGGCTCTCAGGCCCTTGCGAGCGCCGAGCAGGCCGTACGCGCCGTGCCGGTACGGGTGCGCGAGCAGGCCAGGCTGCTCGAGCCAGTCGCCATTCGGCGCGCCACTCAGATCGATGTTCCATTAATGCGACCGGGACTGGTCGCCGGTGGCGGCCTTGTCATGCTCGCGACGCTCAAGGAGCTTCCCGTCACACTGCTGCTTGCTCCGATCGGATTCTCGACCCTGGCGACCGAAATCTGGGGCGGGTTTACCGAGGGCTTCTACGCCGAGACCGGCGTGGCGTCACTTCTCCTCATCGCCGTTTCCGCGTCGCTGACCTGGCTGCTTGTACTGCGTCCAACAATTCGAAGCTAGCCCAATGGCCGGCGGAACTCGGTCCGCCACGACACTGCGCCGAGGCGACCGACTGCCCACCACACTCCGATTCCGGCGGCAATCGTCAGCCAGAAAGCAACGCCATCGTGCATCCACGGCGTCAACAACGGCCAAACCTGCCAATGGATCAGGAAGATCCACATCGACGCTGCAGCGATCGGCGTAATCAGCCTGCCGAGCAGCCTCGGGACGAGCACGGTCGGCACCCATGTGAGCGCAAGGATCATGGCGATAATCCGCAGTTCACGGTCTGTCTGCCCGAAGTACCCGACTGTAGTGAGCACCACAGCAACGGACACGGCGATGCGTCTGATCGTCGTGTCCGCTCGTTGAGCGCACCAGCCCAACGCCACAAAGCAGGCGACGGTATGGGCCCGGAACATCTCGTTGTACTCGCCACCGAGCTGCACGAGTCCGAACCGGGGGATCAATGTCAGAACCAGCACGCCGAGCGCGAACCCGAACGGTGCTCGCCGCTCGCTGCGACGCACGGCTGGGATCGCAAACAACACGGCCACCACGCACATCACTTGTACGAACGTCTCAAAGTACCAATACTCCCAGCGTCCACCGCGTCGCACCGCATCGCCGGTGTAGTTATTCAGCAGGAACATTGCACCAACGCTGTACCCGCCGAAGATCAACATGTTCACCCCGATCCACACGCTCGTCGGCACAGCCACGCGGGCGATCGTTGAGGCCGAACGACGGAGCCGACCAGGGATGTCATCGGGGAGCAGCTGGAATCGTGCGATGTTGAAACCGACCAGCGCGAGGAGGGCGTGGGCCCCGCCCGGGAGCCTGAACAACCGCATGTGGGTGCAGACGATCAACAGGATGGCGACGGCGCGAATCGCAACACCCGTGTCGAGCTGCATCACCCAACGTCGCCTCAAAGGTGCAACCACGCTCATCCTGTCGAGCTCACCGATCGAGCGAAGGTGCCAGTCCAGTGGAATCTCACCGAGTAGCCGTTCGAGTCGGATCGACATTTCGACGTAGGAGAACGAGTCACCGCCGAGGTCGGCAAAGGTGGACTCAGGATCGACCTCCACCAGACCAAGAACCAATGAGAAAGCCTCGGCGACAGATCGGTCGTAGCTGCTCTTACGCCCGACGGGCATTGCGGAACGAGCGGACCGGGTAAGCGCCGGGCCGTCGATCTTGCCCGACGCCGTCCGCGGAACGAACGGCAGACAGGCCGCAGCAATCCGCGCCTCTGGAATCGACACCAACTCCAGCACTTTCCTGCGCAGCGCGTGGTCAGGTGCCGGACCGCAGTCTGGGGTTATCGCAACCGCCACCAATCCATCATCATCGCCTGCGCACGTGATCGGACGCTCTGGCGTCGAGAGGCAATGCTCCAGATGATCAAGGTCAACCCGCTTGCCGTGAAGCTTGAGGAATCTGGAGGCGCGTCCGGTTATCTCGAGTCGACCAGCAGCATCGAGTCGACCCAAGTCGCCGGTGTGAAGTTCGGGAACATCGTGGCCGCAGGCGAGGTCGCCCGGCACCTCGGCGTAACCCATCATCACGTTGGGACCGGTAGGGATCACCTCACCAACACCGCACATCCGGTTCGCACCGTGCTCTGGCTGCTGGATCGATGGCTCGACTCGAAAGCTTCCACCCTGAATTGCACGGCCGACCGACGATGGGTGCGAAAAAGTGTCGGCTGCCGAGGAGATCGCCATTCGCGCCGTCGCTTCCGTCTGGCCGTACATCACGACAAAATCCCACCCAACTTCACGTCCGAACTCGGCGTACCGCCGGACCGCCGACGACTCCATGCGGCCGCCAGCCTGGGTGATGAGGCGAAGCGTGGGCGCACGAAGCACATCGGTCCCGACTCGGTCAAGCATGTCGAACGTGTGCGGTACGCCTGCGAGCGTGGTCACACCCCATTGCTCGACCGCATTCCAGAAGCAGGGGTCGACAACCGATGATGCGGTTGTGACGACCGAGCCGCCGGCAGCAAGGTGCGACGTGACAACAGAAAGCCCGAAGCAGTAGTGCAGCGGCAGTGACGTAACGGCCCGGTCGCGTTCCGACAGTCCAAGAGACGCACCGATCGCCACGGCATTAGACACGACAGCCTCTTGCGACAGCCGGACGAGTTTTGCTCCACCTGTTGTCCCAGATGTGCTCATCAATAACGCCAAGTCGTGGTGGAGCTCGTGGGCAGTAGGCGCTCCCCAGCTCTTTCGGTGTTCGATCCGTACATCGCTTCCACAGCCGCTTACCACGGCGTCCGGCCTGAAACGAGCGGAAATTTCGGTCGCGCTTCGCCCTGCTTCAGAGAAGATCAGTGGATGCCCTCCGTCCAGAGCGGCAAACAGGGTCACCATCGCCTCAATGTCGTCGACGTCTGCCAATTGGACCAATCGACGGGTTCGGCCAAGGGCCGAGCACCGCTCGTTGATGCGTTCCCCGAATTCGGCAAAGGAGACCACCGAGTAGGCATCCTTGACATTCTCACCGGTTGCGCTGTTGTCGATAATTAGAGCAGGCCGATCACCCCGGGAGGAGAACCAGGCCGCCGACAGGACGCCTGATGCTCTGCGGGCGGGCCGTCGGGTCGGGACCGGGGCGAGGTCTGTCACGTCTCGTAAGATAGGCTGCCGATATCTGTAAGGCAACCCTAACTTTATGATGTCGACCTCGCTTCTTAGCCTCCCCCAAAGAATCCCGGCAGCCGCTCGGCCCTCGGGCGACACGGTCCGTTTCGGTTACCATCCATGCCGATGAAAAGGGCCCTTGCGAGTGTTGACGTCAACTCGCTGTCCGTGGCGTACAAAGGCAGCCCCGACGTTGTGCACGACGTCACCTTGTCCATATCGCCGGGCAGCATCGTCGCCCTACTGGGACCATCCGGATGCGGCAAGACCTCCCTTCTCCGAGCAATTGCCGGCCTTGAACGTCCGCGCTGTGGAACGATCACGGTCGGCGGGGCCGTCGTGTCATCGGCGTCAACATGGGTGAAGCCGGAACACCGCCAAATCGGCATGGTGTTTCAGGACGGCGCTCTCTTTCCCCACCTCACGGTCGCCCAAAACATCAATTTTGGCCTCCGCTCACTCAGCACCGGGGTGAGTCGCTCCGGTCACGCACACCGAGTCGACGAACTGCTCCAGTTAGTTGATCTCTGCGACGTCGCTGACCGGCTCCCCGACACTTTATCCGGCGGACAGGCACAGCGTGTGGCGCTGGCCCGCTCACTCGCCCCGAACCCGTCGGTCTTGCTCCTCGACGAGCCGTTCTCCGCACTCGATGCAGGCCTGCGGACCCACGTTCGCGCAGAGGTGTCCCGGATCCTTCGCGACATTGGCGTCACCTCCGTGTTCGTCACTCATGACCAAGATGAGGCATTCGTGCTCGGCGACCGCGTGGCGGTCATGTGCGAGGGCCAAGTCGAGCAGGTGGGCACACCCGATGAGCTGTACCGGACACCGGCAACGCGTTGGGTCGCAGGATTCGTCGGCGAGGCAAACTTCATCAGCGGCTCACGCACCAGCAACCCAGACAAGATCCATACGGCGCTCGGCCCGATCGCCGTTGAGACGCCGTCGGCTGAACCAGGTGACAACATCGCAGTGCTTGTCCGCCCTGAACAGATTGCGCTGTCGCCAGGCGACGACGCCGAAATTACCACCGTCGAGTACTACGGGCACGACGTGCGCTACGAACTCCTGCTCCCAGACGGAACGGTACTGTCGGCCCGCGCCCACCCGGACCGCCTTCACCAACGCGGCGAACGAGTTGCGATTTCGTTTGAGTCGTCGGCCACCACAACGGCTTTCCCCAGCTGAACATCATCGGCCGGGACCGCTAGGGCTCGCTCTGCGGCCGTTCTCTTCGGGAGCGCACGTGTACCTTCTCGCTATGGCCGACACGACTGTCATCCCTGCCCGCCGGATCGTCACGCTGGACCCGTCCCAACCGGTCGTCGAGGCCGTTGCCGTGCGTGACGGCAAGATACTCGCCGCCGGGACGATGGCTGAATGCGCATCCTGGGGACCTCACGAGGTCGATGATCGATTTGCCGACCTCGTCATCGTGCCCGGGATGATCGAGGCGCATGCCCACAGCCTTGAAGGGGCTTTCGCCCTCCTTCCGTACGTCGGATGGTTCGATCGCCACCGTCTCGGTGGGATCGCCCGGGGGATCACGACGTACACGGCACTCATCGATCGTCTAGCCGAACTAGACCAACAAATGCGCAACGAGGGCGCGGGCGCCACCGAGCCACTCGTGGTGGGTGGCTTCGACCCAATCTACTTTCGAGGCGAGGAGCGGCTGACCCGCGAAAATCTCGATCAGGTCGGAACCGACCGTCCTATCTTCGTGTTTCATGCGAGTGCCCATTTGGCGACGGTGAACTCTGCCATGCTCAAGCTGCACGGCATCACGCGCAACTCAACCACTGTCGGTGTTGCTCGAGATCCCAACGGAGAACCCAACGGCGAACTGCAGGAGATGCCGGCGATGTCGCTCGCTTCATCGGCACTGCATCGCATCCTTCGAGCCATGAACGATCCGGCGTCTATCGAAGCGCTCGGCCAAATCTGCGCCAACCAAGGCATTACGATGCTCACAGACCTCGCTTCGTCGGGCCTGCAACGTCCCGATTCGCAGGACCTGTGGCACGCGACGGTGGACCGGGACGAGTTTCCAGCACGGATCCTGCAGCGGCACGTCGCCGCGCTCCCCCCTGGCGCGACTGATTGGAACGAAGCAGCTGACGCGATCAAGCAGCTCCAGAACGCAGATACCGACAAGCTTCGCACTGCCGGGCTAAAGGTGATTCTCGATGGATCGATCCAGGGGTTCACCGCGAAGATGGGATGGCCCGGGTACTACACCGGCACCGACCACGGCGTCTGGATGACCCCACCCGAACAGGTGCTCAATATCTGTCGCCCCTTCCACGAGCGCGGCATCAACATTCATACTCATTGCAACGGAGACCTCACCATCGGCCTCTGGATCGACACCGTTGAGCAGCTAATACTCGAACGCCCATGGCTGGACCACCGGCACACGGTGCAGCACTGCCAGCTCACATCAGCGGCCCAGTACCGCCGTATGGCGAAGCTCGGGATCTGCGCCAACATTTTCACGAATCATCTCTGGTACTGGGGCGACCAGCACCATGACCTGACCGTTGGTCCCGAACGAGCTAGGCGGATGGAGGCTTGCCGTACAGCCGAGCGTGAGGGTGTTTCGTTCTCAATCCACAGCGACGCGAACGTAACCCCTCTCGGTCACCTCCACACTATGTGGTGCGCAATCAACCGGATCACACCGTCAGGACAAGTGCTCGGGCCCGATGAGCGCATCACCGCCGATTCAGCGCTCCGCGCAGTCACGCTCGGTTCGGCATTTCAGCTCCATCTCGATGCCGAGTTCGGGTCGATCGAATGCGGGAAGGCCGCAGATTTCACCGTCTTAGCCGAAGATCCGCTCTCGGTTGATCCGATGTCGATCAAGGACATTGATGTGTGGGGCACCGTCGTCGGCGGAAGACCGTTCGCCGCGGACACATCAATCTGACGATCCATTCTGTGTGAATACCTCGTGTCGGCCGGGCCATCCGGTCCGGCATTCGCACAATTCGCGTATGGGGTGATCGCCCCTGCGGGACCAGTGATGGATCCCTGCCGGAACTTGACAGTCTGCGTCGTCGGTGACACCGGATAGCCCGCCGCTGAGAGGGGTTGCTCGCTGTTCCTGTTTCCATCGGGACGAGATTGGACCCACCGAAGACAACTAACTTTCCGTTACGACAAGCCGACAGTGATATCCCATCTTCATCTGGATCACCTCCTACCAGACTGCCCTCAACCACTTGCAGGCCACCAACTCAGACGGCCCTATCGCTCCCATCACCACCGCCAACTCTTGCGGGACTCACCTAAACCACCGAACCCGTCAAGTCGTGCGATCCGCCGCCACCAGCAGTCGCAGTTGCCGTCCGCCGGCCTTGCCTCGGATGGGCGCTTAGCTCAGGATCACCGCAACCAAAAGCTACCGAGCGTTGAGAGGAGCGAAGTCGAATTCTTACATTCGACTGCTCGTCGCTCCCGCACGTTCTCTTACGGCAAACTTGACCTAAATAACCGAAATGAATTACGCAGGCGGGTCGGACACCCAGCCGCACCCAAAAAGCCGGCATCAGCGACGATGGAAACTACTCCAGCGAGCACCACTTGCTGACATGGTCCTAATCCGCTGGAATCCGCACTGGCCCCCTCTTAACAGGTGATTAAAGATCGTCGGCTTATGCTTGAAGCGATATCGCATCAAACGTTTGCTCGACCGCGATCGCCTCTATCCCGCCCTGCTCGGGAACCGGTGTGCGCGTCACTGTGATAGTGGAACCAACTACTTGGACGAGATAGCCCACGACCTCTCCCGACACCAACCTGACGGCGACCTCTCCCTTTGCGCGCAGTACTTTTTCTGAGAGACGTTCGAGGAACACCCGCAGGCGATCCTCTGCAATGATCCCGGTTTCAGCTGCCCACCGCGCATACCCGACCGAGCTACCGCCTGCTCCCTTGTCAAGCAGCAGCGCATGTGGAATTCGACCGGCACCGAGAACGACATCGATCGGGATTAGTCCGTGCGACGCGATCACGACCGGTGCGGTGGAAACGGTCTTCAGCCAGTCGAGCAAACGGGACCGATGAGCCTCATCAACGAGGTCACATTTTGTCACCACGAGGAGATCGGCGCCGGCGAGTTGGCGGCGCACCTCTGAGCCCACGTAGCGATCGCGTGCGCTGCGGACCACCGAATCTGCAGCGGCCAAAACGACAACGCCGCCTGGGGCAAAACCCGGCACGGTTCCCCAGGCCGCTGCGCTTGCTGGATCGGCCACTCCACTCGCCTCAATGACGATGTGGTCGAGGCGAGGTTCGGTCGATCCGAGTGTCTCGATCGTCGAGCGGAGGTCGTCGCCAAGTGTGCAGCAGACACACCCGTTTGCAAGGTTGATTACAGGTACCCCGTGCTCGCCGACATCGCCAAGAGCTGAGCTGATCGACGAAGCGTCGACGCCCAACTCACCAAAATCGTTGACGATGACACCAATCCTTCGACCTGACGATTGATTCAGCAAACGATTAAGGAGCGTTGTCTTTCCCGCGCCCAGGTATCCACCCAGCACGGTGATCGCAATGGGTGCGGACGTCTCCATCGCCTGAGCGTAGGACCAATTACGGCAGTGAAGGCCCAAAGACCGTCAGCCAGCGACAAAGCCACCGGCGTCAAATGCAGCGTTTATTGTTCGCTCCAGGTCGGTCGCCTGGCTCGGCGATTGACCAGCGACGGTGACCGCCCATGTCACCCCGTCACCACGGTTCAGCAACATCGCGCGGGTCGCCTCGATGGTGCCGGTGTGGCCGACTCGGTTACCACCGTACGAAATCAGCCCGTAGCCGTAGCCGCGCTGCCCCAATTGCCCGCCCACGGGAACGATCATCTGCAGCACGGTCTCCGGGATGAGCGGCTTGAACCCCGGGGTGGACGCGTCAAGTGCATCCAAGATCGTCACCAGCTCGGTCGGCGTCGCCACCCAGGCACCCGCTGCGCCCAAAGTCTCCATGTAGTTTCGCTCAGGGGTCGAAACGTGCTGCGCCTCGTCAGGCCCTGGATCGAACGTCGGAGCGAGGCGCATCCCAGAGATTCCCAGCGGCGTGAGCAATGAGCGATACACGGCCTGCTCGTACGAGAGTCCGGTGATCGCCTCAATCGCAAGGCCGGCCACGCAGTAATTCATGTTGCTATAGACGTACGCGCCACCGGAGGCGCCGCTGCGCAGCCCGGTGCGCGCTGCGTCGTCACAATCAACAGCCCCTCCGCGAAAGAATAACGACTCGTACTTGCCGAACCCGGAGCGGTGCGTGAGGAGTTGCCGAAACGTAAGCTGACCGGAAGCACCAACTGGCCCAGCTCCAACTGCACCGGCGACCAACCGGCCGACGGGGTCGTCGAGCCCGACGACACCGTCCTGCACCAACTGCATAACTGTGATCGCTGTGATCGTCTTCGAGATGCTCGCCACACGAAAACGATCCTGAGGTTCGGCCAGATCGTTCGAGCCCGGATCACGCAGACCGAATGCCTGACGATGCACGACGTCGCCGCCGATCGACACAGCGACCGACGCTGCAGTGTTCCCCGGCCGGATCAATGCGTCCTCGATTGCTGCGTCGAAGGCAGCCCAACCGGCAAGGGGCGGCGGCGCTTCGCCAACCTGCGGCTCATCGACCGCCGAGCCTTGACCGCCGACTCCTGCGTCATCCGCGGGGAACCGAGCGCCATCGACATCGAGCTCGATGTCCGGCCCAAGCTCAAACGACGGATCGTCATTGGTCCCAAAATCGATGACATTCCCAGGCTCATCAACGCCTTCGGGTCTGCCGGAGTCGCCGCCCGAAGGCGCACCTGGAGAATCGCCCTTATCGTCGACCAGGTCAAGCACGTCGACGGGAACGTCGGTTGTTGATGAGGTTGGCGGCACGCCGATCCGAGCCACACCCGGCGTTAAATGCGCCGGGCTCTCCGTCGTCGTGACGAACGGGGTGGACAACTCCCCTGACGAATCCGTCCCGACGCAGGCGGTGACGAGTCCCGACACGCACACCACGATCCACCCATAACGCACATTCATGACTACTCCATGATGGCCGCCCGACCGTCTCTGACTGCGGCACACCAGCAGTACTTCACCTACATGGCCGCCAGAATCTGCATGGGGCCGCACATGCGCTGCCTCCACGGCCCCATGCAGCATGAGGTTGAATGGCATAACCGCCCCAACATCGGCGATGCTCGGGCGCTAATCGTGGCAGCCAACGAAAGGAGCTCGCCACTGATTGAGCTCTAGCGTTTGCGTGCCGAACCACAGAGGAATAAACCCACATGAGGTGGACGACTCAATCTCCAGCCGGCCGGGAACCGCGTCCTTAAGAGGCGTTGGGCAATCGCATCGTCCGCGCCACAAGTCGTCGAACTCCCTTACCGGCCCACAGCCAGCTGGCTGGTTCCAATGGGACGAGCTCCGAACTCATCGCCATCAACAAACTTTGTGTGATCGCAGCGGTGTCGCCGATGCTTGCCGACGTCGGCGGTGATGGCTCCATCAATACCCTCCTCACGCACTCGAGTTCGAAAACAGGAGCACATATTGCGACGTTCACGCTTGACCGCAGACCGATGGCGGAGACTCAGCCCATCGGCACCGGGGCCGTCGCCGGCCCAACGTGCTCCTGTCGCCAAACGTAAGTGACGCGTGAGCGGTCATCAGCTACGACAGCAGTTCCAAGAACGGGCTCCGAGAAGCCCACACGTTGCGTTCGGATCCGAAGCGACGACCAATGTGCTAGCGATCCCGCACGGTTGCGACGACGCCGCCTGCGCAGTCGGCACAGACAACAGAAGAGTCATCGATTGGGCGGGGCCGAGTTCGATCTGACGTCCAGCTCGTCAGTTGCGCGACCAGGCAGGAAACATGACGGGATGGGACCCCTCGAAGGTGTGAAAGTAGTGGACTTCTCGGTCATGATCTCAGGTCCGCTGGCGGCGATGATGCTCGCGGATCAAGGAGCTGAGGTGGTCAAAGTCGAAACGCCAGGGTTCGGCGACATCATGCGTCTGCTCGGCACGTCGAAGAACGGCATGACCGGCATCTTCGCAAACAACAACCGCGGCAAGCGGTCGTTGGTCATCGATCTCAAAACCGAGCGTGGGCGCGACGTGATTCACACGCTGGTCAAGGATGCCGACGTGGTGATCCAGAACTTCCGGCCGGGAGCCATGGAACGATTGGGGCTCGGATTCGAACACCTCGCTGCGATCAACCCAGACCTTGTATACACGTCTATTTCAGGGTACGGCTCGAGTGGGCCATACAGCGACCGCCGCGTGTATGACAATGTCATACAGGCGGCATCAGGCCTAGCCAGCGTGCAGGCCGATCCCAAGACCGGCGAGCCGGCAATGTTCCGTACGCTCCTCTGCGACAAGTCGACCGCCTATACGGCAGCGCAGGCGATTACCGCTGCCCTTTTTGCGCGAGCAACCGGCAAAGCCGGCGGCCAACACATCGAGCTCGCCATGATCGACACCGCAATCGCTTTTCTGTGGCCTGACTCAGCAATGGATGCTGCGCTGCTCGACGACGATGCCAACCGTCAGCCGACGTTGGCATCGAACTATGCCGTGACTCGACTTGCCGATGGGTTTGCAAGCGCCGCCGCCGTCACCGACTCGGAATTTGCCGGGCTGTGCGCCACCTATGGCCGGGCAGAGATGGCGGATGATCCACGCTTTGTTGACACGTTGACGCGGATGGCCAACGCGAATGCGATGGTCGTCGAACTCGCCGAGGCCGCTGCCAGTTGCTCGTTGCGCGATTTCGTCTCACGCTCGCAAGAACACGATGTCCCAGCGTCGAAGATCAACACCCTCGACGATCTTCCGTCCGACCCCCAAGTAATGAACAACGACGTGTTCATCGAACGCGAGCATCCGCTCGCCGGCCAAGTCCGTGAGCCCCGCCCAGCGGCCCGCATGCACGCCACTCCCCAGCGAATTGGGAGGGTCGCTCCTGGTCACGGTGAGCACACGTTAGAGATCATCGCTGAACTTGGATTCGATGCCGACGAACTGCGCGCCGCCGGGGCGATCTCCTGAACGAGCCGCCGCCGCAAAGGCGGAGCATCGCGTCGGAATTCGTCAGGGCGCAGGCTCCGGTAACTTCT
>Ga0115572_10001449_pt1 | contig 19276 bp, 16 predicted proteins | sample COGITO_mtgs_1206_FD_88681 | JGI IMG/M metagenome (GOLD analysis project Ga0115572, IMG submission 88681) | Pelagic marine microbial communities from North Sea - COGITO_mtgs_120607 | ecosystem: Environmental > Aquatic > Marine > Epipelagic | place: Germany:Helgoland, sampling site Kabeltonne... | reverse complement strand
GGTCGTTGCGGATAAAATGAGCTAGAAAGTGACATCGGAGGGAAGAGCTATTTCCATTCAGAGGCACGACCGAGTCAATATTCAAAGGTGGCCAGACGCTGGCAAGATACACACCGATTCAGCGCGCGAAACCAACAAACTCCGCCATTACAGAAATCGCGGGATCAACCCGCTCGCTACAAACAAATCCTGTAGCGCCCCGGTTTATCCGGTAGCGACCGGGTTTACCCCGGGAGTCGAAGCCACTGGAGCGTCCGCTCCAGATACAACGAAGGCGACTGTGCATCGCTGCAAGCCGCCTTCAACAGGGTTTCAAAGTGAGGATTGATTGGAAACGCCGAGCCTTCACACCCGCAACATACTGGCGCGCCATCAAGTGCAGGGGCTCGCGCAGCGGCGCGGTGGCGCAGCACTGGATAGATGGGCTGCTCGATGACTGCGGGATCAAGGATACTGAATGCTTCGCGCCGTGGCTTCTACGGGCCTGTTCCCAAACGGCTTCCTTTCGAGATCGGATCGCCTCGCCCCTTAGGTCTCCGATTTAAGCTCTCTCAACTTCAAGCAGATCATATACTCATACACAGCGCGCATCAGGCTAAAATGAAACCCCGGCTTGCCGTCGAGGAAGCCCAATTTAACAAAGTAGAGGAAACAAAAAGTCAGCAGTGGCCGAAAAGGCATTCGATAGGCAAATGCCTTAAATGCCTTACGTTTGAGCATCGGATCCTTACTTAAAAAATTCGCCCAGACCACTTGCTCTAATCGCTCATTCAACAGCTTCTTTGCTTCCATAGTAGAATAGCGATTATGGCGCTCAAACCAATAGGAAATCCCTTTATTAAAAGGGTAATGAATCAAATGCCCCTCAAGTAAACCGATTTCACCATCGGTATAATACTCTTCATTAATTTCCCGCTCCACACGCACCTTCCCTTTCCGAAACAAACGACCAAACCAAGTCGGATAACCACTTGAGCGCTTTAACCAGCGCTCCATGAACATATCCTTCCGACGCATTCGATAAAGAGTCACGGGGTTTTCAGCCTGCTCGGTCACAGATTGAATTTCTGCAACGAAATCATCAGGAATCCGTTCATCCGCATCCAGCATCAGAATCCAGTCGTGCTTAAAATCATGTGCCAGCCCAAAGTTCCGCTGCGCTGCATAATTATCAAATGCCCGCTGAAGAACGGTAGCACCTGTCGACTCAGCAAGTTCAGCTGTGCCATCTGTGCTTCCTGAATCCAGCACTACGACATCATCCGAAAACGCAACCGAGCTTAAGCAATCAGGTAGATTGATCGCTTCGTCATACGTTAGAACTAGGACGGAGACATTCATACTTAGTATACTTGGCAGTCTTGCAGTTATAGTGTCCTAACCTTCCCTATAAAAACTCAGTCCTTTACGGGGCGAACTAGCTAACTTGATCTCTTCTGGAATCTTCCCGCAAGAGATCATTGCAAGAATAACCTCAGAGTCCCGAATTGCGCATTCGGCCCTTACTTTACGCTCAATTTTCTTCGAAAAATAGCAATTCAACGGGCACGCTCCAATCTTCTTATAGTGAAGCGCATACAATAAAGACATGATGAACATACCCCCATCTACATAAACTAGATCCTTTTCGTGCACGCCAAAACACAACCTTTGCTCCCCGACGACAACAATCACTTTGTTCGCCAGGTGACCGAAGCCACGATTCCCACCTTGCAACTGCAAAATCCTAGCAATTTGCTCTTTCTCTTCGAATATGTAAACACGAGTAGTTTGACGATTGCATGAAGACGGAGTGTTGCGCGCAAGTCGAATCGCGGAATCTAAATCTTCAACTGGTATTTCTTCTTCAGAATAATTACGAACACTTCGCCTAGAATTCGAAAACTTCTCATAATCCGAATGAACATACTCAAAATACTCAGCTTGGGATATGATCTCCTGCTGACTAGGTTCAACTGAGACGTGCGCACTAAGACATAAGTTTATCTTCGAAATCAGCTCGCTTCCTAAATCAAAGCCCTGCTGCTGATGGAATTCCTGATACTCCGCTATCACCTTTAATGCATGCACAAACTGCTCCTCTTCGCACCCATAACGTCTAGCAAAAAGGTCACACTCATTAATTAACTGCAACAACATCCCCTGACCAAACCCTAAACGAGTGTCAGGCATTGTGAGTCCTTTTTCAATAATATGATAAGTCGCAATAATTGACCCTAACATCTTCACCTTATCATGATCTCGAAGAAACACTCCTGAATAACGTATATACCTAAAGAAGGCTCCCAAATAATCAGGTATTATAGCAAACACCAGTAATACAGAAAAATATTTTTTAATGAATAACCTCATATCAACTTCCAATTTAAGACTTTAAATTTCTATTTTTAATAAACGTTGCAGGATTACCGCCAACAACCGTCCAAGCCTCTACACTTTTAAAGACGACAGCACGAGCACCAACCACCGCACCTTCTCCTATTTCGACCCCCTGCCCAACAAACGAGTCCGCAGCAACCCAAGCACGATCATTAATGACAATTGGAGCAGTCCTTAAAGGCATTAACAAATCAGATATGTCATGTGAGGCCGTGCACAAGAAACTTCCTTGAGAAATCACAACGTTAGCGCCGATTCGAATATAATCTTTATTATAAAGCTCAGTATTAGGACCTATTGTTGTATATACACCAACTTCAAGGTTCCATGGCGCATATATCTTACACGATGGGTATATCATAGCATGATAAGGGACCTTTGCCCCAAATAGGCACAACAACCCATTACGGATTACGTGCAAACGCACCCCGACCAATAGTCGAAAAAACGTTGCATTGAGAATACGCCACAGCAGCCGAAGCAAGAAGCGTGGCTTTTCTTCACGATAGTCTTTTAAATCAGTGCCCATTCGAATTCCCTTCCAATCCTAACTCTATAAATTCGTATGCTTGCTGCGACTGTTCCTCTACCTTTCGATTAACCTCAACCCAATCGATAGGCCTCGCCAGCAGTTCGGAGTAATCACCTTCTTCAAAAACAAGTCGATCTTCCAAACCAACCAATTTTAGGAATGACTGAAAGCGCGCAACTCCTCGAGCCTCATTTGCAATCGCAATAAATGGCTTATTAAATTTAATAGAGAAGAGAGTCCCGTGAAACGAATCCGTCACAACAAAGTCTGCACTATCAAAACTAGACAGCCACTGCTCAACCGTTGCCCGCTTCCCCTTAAAAGCTTCCTTTATTGTAGCTCCAATGCCCTGAGGCATTAACTCCACAACATCCAGAGTCAGCGCCTTTGCGACACCTGATACCACAATCCGCTTATACTCTGAATCATCTAAAATATAGGTTAAAAGAGAATTTGGCTGAGTGCAGATTCTGGCCCCGGAAATCACAGCCTGATATTGCTCCTTCTTAAGTAGCAGAGTGGGGTCTGGCATATGTACCGCAGCCACGCCGAGCTTCTCTCGACACAAGGTGACACCCGAATCTTCTCGGACTGAAATCGCATCAAAGCTCTGGGCCAGTTCAGCACACATCTTGGTTTCAGCCTCAGAATAGTCCCATTCACTCTTCCCAAAGGATGCAGCATAAGCAATACGCCTCACATCAGGGATTTCGTGAGTAAAATCCAAATAATAATTGTATAACTTGGGAGTGGCCGTGCGATTCCAGACTTGATCACTTCCGACAACAAAAGCTTTCAGCGCTAAATCCACAGATAACTTCCTCGCAGTCGCATCATCAAAGATCTCGCCAGTTAGGTTAGTTAAGTGACGTCGCTTGAAATCTTGAACCCCAATTAACGGCAGGAATCTAAGAAATGGAATATAGGCTAAATAGCTCAGCGTTTTCCATTTAAAGCAAACAGGCGCACGCCGGAGCATTCCGTCACGATCCATTCGACGACTAAAGATAGTAACAACATGCCCCATACCTTGCAGCGTCTCCTTAAGGGCATATTGCTGGAGAATCCCGCCATAGTTCCAGTTTAGAGGTAATGAGAGTAAGCCGATTTTCATATATATAGTATGCTCAAAGAAGCTAATCCAGTATTGGAGCGGCAGATATAGCCATATTCAATCTCATCATAGATAGTTTTTGCACTCTTTAAAAAACACCTCTCACGAGGAAGACACCTCGAATACTTGTTCCCACTTTCGAACAACATGCTCCACACTAAACTCTTTTGCACGAGCCAAGCCATTCCTAGCTAACAAATCACGAATACCTCTGCCTTCAGCGAGAAGCTTAACGCAGTTTGAATAGATTCCAGCATCGTATGGAGTTGGCACGATAAAGCCATCCTTTGCATTTTCGATTATGTCATAAACCGCCGAATAGCTACCATATACAATAGGCACACAACCAAAGGCCATGGCCTCAACGATCACCAATCCAAAGCCCTCATACTCCGAAGTCAGCAAGAGAATTGAAGCACGTTTGTAGTAATCGACCGGATCCTGAAACCCTTCAAACGAGACACGCGGAAGTGCCTTAGCCAATGCTAACTCTTCGAGACGCTCACGCTCGGGGCCATCTCCAACAATTTCTAAACGCCAATCTAGCAAGTCGGGCGCAATACGCTCCCAAGTATCAATCACTCGCTCAACGCGCTTTTGATTATGGTCGATTCGACCAACATAGATAATCAGTTTTTCTTTACTATCCGCATTATACTGAAACTCTCTGGTGTCCAGTGTCAGCGGATTCCCAATCACTGCCAACTTCGAGGTCGAACCGATTTTAGTAAACTGCCGAAACAGGCTTACAAAGCTCTCCGATAAAACCACATAACGATCACTATTTCGATAAACGAGGCGCATACTTAAGATCGTCGCAACCGACAAGGCGCAGAGCTTTAACCGGAGTCCTACTTTTCGAATATGTGAATGCGTAGAATCAAGTTGAATCCTCACTCCATTTAGCAATGAATTTTGATCCGGTGCATTATGATGCACCGCCAGCAACTTGCAATTGGTCCCGCGCATTGCCGCTCGACAAAAACGCGTCACATAAAACGGGAGACACCACTGATTGAGAATAAAATCAGTTCCCTCTTCGACTAGTAATCCATGCAATTTCAATTGATTCTCTTTCCTCGCAAAAGGATGAGACATGGGGTGGAAGCGCACACGATCATCTAACTGCTCAAGTAACTCAGGCACTAACTGCTCAAACGAGACGATGCTCACCGAATGCCCCCGGTCCACAAAAGCATTCGCAAGAACTGTGGTCACGACCTCAGTCCCTCCGTGGTTCGGATACTTATTAATTAAGAATAGAATCTTGATATCTAAAATCCTCGAAGTGTCAGTAAATTAGGAGTCGGGTCATATGCCCTTGCCAGATGCATCAGCGCCTTTGTCCGTCAATCACACAGCGCTCTCCTAAAAGAATGGCACCGGCCACAATCAACCACATAAAGCCGCCCTGCCCGCCGAAGGCGAAGAACATCATTTCGCCCATATTAGCGCCAAGAAAAGTGGCAAACACACCCAATGCGGGCAGGCTCCGCTCAACAATGAGATAGCGCACCATACAAAAAAGAAAGATCACAAAGAAAAACGCCCCAATAATACCGGTTTCTTCCAACACCGCCAAAGGTAAAACGCCTTTTTCGGTCGGAGCCGAGAAGTAGGAGGCATGTAAGGCGAATTCTGGATCCACGGATGTGCCAAAGCTAATCCCGGTCATCCGGTTTTGCTTGAAGGAGTGGAGCATCATATCGATCTGCCCTTGGCGCGAAGACAGGAGCCACTCCGAAGAGAGGCCAGTCTCGCCGTAGGCCGCACCGCCTTCGTATTTAACAATAAAGCTAAGAGCCTTGGATGAGATCGAGCCACCTGTGAAAACGTCCGCAAAGACAGCAAGCACTATACTTCCGACCGCCAATACCACGATGCTCGACCTGGAAAGATTCATTCTAAGTTTTCGCCCTCGGCGTGAGTGCAATAAGAATATTGACACTACCATCGCTCCGCTCCCCAGCAACAACGATACAAAGGCCGTTCGCGAACCACTGCGGTACAGAAAATACAACAAGACCACTGCCAGCGGCAGGCTCAGCCAACGACAACGATAGGGCGTAAAGAGATACACACAAGCCACGTAAATAAGCATCATCGCAGCTATCGGCCCGAGGGTTTGCGAGTGCCAGAAGGGGCCGTTAAAAAAGCTTACACCCGTATTGTTTAAGGAAAACATGTTCTCGCTGATGCCCAACGGAATCGTGGCGACCCCTATCGCAACCGTGAGCATGATAATTGAATAGAACCAGCATGTCATATCGGAGGGGCTGCGGCGCAGCATATCGGCAGCGAGCAGGCAGCTGGCAGCCCCCACAGTAAAGGACACCACTTTTAAAACGGAAATAACGAAAAAATACTGATTAATTGCAGCCAAGACGACACAGACCGCACTAAATATGAACAGCGAGGTGGTGTGCGGGCGACGCAACAGCGGGTAGCCAGTACGCCACGCATCATACAAGATCCGCCCAAACACAACAAAGAGCAAAATCATACGGCCCGGACCAAAGGCAAAATTCTTCGGCACGATGGCTTGGTTGGCAACCAATGCGAAATAGCTAACACATAGCGCCTTCAAGGCACCTTCGGTGCTGGTGCAGGCCCACACGATGAGGGTGAAGTAAAAGAAGACCCCCCCCGGAGTGCCTGCTTGGTTGAGCGCCATCAGGCCTAAGACCAAAGCACAGTTCTTCGCTATATTGGTATAGGTAAAGCGACTGCGAGCTTGCTGCTTGTGGCCCTGCGCTGCGCCTCTCTTTGGGACGAGCATGTGGTTTGAATGATTCAAAATAGTAAATAGGCCGCGGCAAGCAGCGGCACAACTGAAATTAGAGTCGGAAGAAGTCGATAGAGCAACAAATCTAAATTAATCACAACGTGCTAACTCTGCTAGATCAAGTTTTAGTGTACTCAAAAGAACGCAGTTCTATAGCAGGACTGGTCAGCGCGGTGCGCAAATATTGAAACACTTTTTGCTCTTAAATAGGCTGATCCGCTAGCCATACCAATCGGCACCTAATCACCAGAACTGCCAGTTAAAAAAGACTGGGGGTTTATTTTTGGGTGTGCTTGAACGTTGAGACTATGGTTGCGCCCCAAAGCCCATCATTTTTGGGAAATGACCAGCACTTAAAATCCCTGCATTTACACACAAAAATCGCAACGACTAATCGAGTACAAATTCAGGGCGCTCCCCGCCGTTTTTAAGCCATAAATAAAAGACACGAAAACGCTCAGAGATACTCGGCCATTGATATTTGTCTAAAACTAGTTGGCGCCCCCGCTCACCCATTGCAGTCAATTCCTCTGGTTCGGCAGCCAATGCTGTTTGTAGCGCCTCTTTTAAACCAGCGTGATTGGGATCAACCCACCAGCCACAATCCCGTGACTGAAGCTCGCGCCAGGGGCAGCCAGTGGTGGTGAGCACCGGCAACTCGTAGGCCAACGCCTCCGTCACCACGATACCGAAGTTCTCGGAATAGGACGGCAGGACGAACAGGTCAGCCGAACGAAAGGCAGCTTCCTTAGCATCTCCGAAAAGCGGACCAGGTAAATCGACCACATCGACAAGCCCCAATTCCTTTACTTTTTGAGCCACCTCTTGCAAATGGGCACCATCGTCATTTCCAGCAATGCAGAGGCGCCACCCCTTCGGGGCCAGTTCTGCCCAGACATCCAGCAGCATCAGCAATCCCTTCTTCGGGTGGATCCGTGATAAGAACAAAGCGGTCTTCGTTGTATTTTCGCCTTTTCCTACTTTGCCCACTTTTCCACCTTCACACTCAGCCGCCACAGGCAGCTGTGGCAACTCGACCCCATTCGGTATCACTGCGATCGGCTGTTTGAAGCCGAGTCGGCGAATGCCCTCTGCTTCCTGATGAGAGCACGCATGCAATGCCTGCGCACTATCAATATCGCGTCTTTGATAGAGCATCATAGCTAAGCGCTTTTTCCATTTTCGATGATTCAAAGCCCACGGCTCCAGCATGCCATGCGGCGACAGGACAAAAGGGACGCTATTGCGTTGCGCCCATTTTGCACAGTCATGCCCAACCCTCAACCACAAACCATGAAAATGGAGCATGTCGACTGGTCTCTGTGCGTTTAAAGCATCTAAAGCAGCGGCGGCACCCGGACTTGACATCTGACCAATCACCGGGTGCTTCTTCGGTTCAAGGCGGACCACTTCGACCCGTGGATCTACAGGCATGTCTTCGCTCCCAGGAACTCTGCCAGTCAGTAACCTAAAATTTGAATCTGCGGCAGGAAGGTGATAGCTCAAGTCTGACATGAAGGCACTCGTCCCCCCAGCGCCGTTATCAATCGAGGCGATTGCCTCAATTACTGAAATTGATCGATCTTTCATAAGTTTTTAAATGGGAACGTTTACTCTGAGTTCAACTTCGATATGGCAGCTTGGTATTATTGACGGTAATGTGGTGAATTTTCACGCGCTATTTCGACATCCAATTAACCAGCCGTAGCGCCACGCGACTGAGCATCGAAGGAGCCCGCGAACGAGCGGCGGCATAGCTCACCGCTTTCCAGAAATTTTGCGCATGTCGTTCTAGTCCCCACTGCTGAATAATGCGTTGACTGCTCTCGCCCATCGCTGCCAATGGATACCTGCCTCGCCCGATGGCATCAAAGTGCAGCGCCAAGGCCTCGGTGTTATTGGCATCGAAGACTCTACCGTTGATACCATCTTCGACCAAATCTTCGCAGGACCCACAACTAGAAGAAACGAAAACCGGCAGGCCGGCAGCCATGGCCTCATTCACTGTCAGACCCCAGGTTTCCGCGTGCGAATTCGAAGTAATCACAAAGACCTCGGCACAGGCATAAAGCATCGGTAGATCTGCATAAGCCACCTTGCCGATCAGAAACACCACTTCTTGCAAGCCCAACTCATCGATCAAATCGATCAGCTCATTTCGCAATGGTCCATCGCCTGCGATGACTAAATTCAGCGCGCCGGCCTGGCCTTGCGCCACGTAGTGGGCAAAGGCGCGAAGCAAGCCCGAGAGGTTCTTCTGGGCGACGAACCGGTTAACGGATAGAATATAGCGCTGCGGCAGCTGATGCTGCTGGCTAAATGCCAAACGCTCGGCCACCGCCGCATCTAAGGCGCCCGCGAAGTGAGAGTTATCCACCACGTCCATCCCAGAGAAAAGGCACTCGGGGGATTTCCCAAAATATTCCATATAGCGTTGCGCACGCGTGCCGGCACAAAGAACAGCGTCGTAACTACCGATTAATCCACGCTTGAGAAAATCACGCAGCAAGGAGCGGGGTTGCCCCTCCAGTTGGCTGTCGGACATCGTTACCACCGGAATCTTATTTTTCAAGGCCCACAAGGCCGCTTCACGAACAGAATGATAGCCCCAGCCCATCACCACAAGCACATCAGGGGCGATCGCGTCGAGGGTTTTGGCCACAGTCCCTTCGACAGGTACGGCCGTGTAGGACTTCGTCGCCGCAGACTCATACGCGGTCGAAATATTCATACCTGCATCCACCACCACCAGATCACCAAGTTCTGCCGTGGCTTCAAAGCGGGCCACATGGTAGGGCCCAATATCGGCCAGAAGCCAGCAAGCTTTTAAATTCTTACTTATTTCATTCATTCGCGATTATTCACCTTCAGCCCTAGCAAACGGAGCATACGCTGAGCATTTTCTTGCCAGCTAAACCCCTCAGCAGTCTGTCGCCCAGCAACCCCAATCCGACTACATCTCTCGGGATCAGACAGTAAGGATTCCAAAGCCTGAGCCAGCGCAACTTCGTCCTGCGGTGGAATCAATAGCCCATCCACCCCATCGCTAATAATATCTGCGGCGCCATTCTCCAGGCAACCGATGACAGGGCGCATCCGCGCCATCGCTTCCAAATAAACGATGCCAAATGCTTCTCCCCAACTGGGCAACGAAAAGATATCTGCGGCGGCGATTGCCTGCATCGTGCCCGCATACGAAATACGCCCGAGGAAACGCACGCGCTCGGTCAAGCCCAGTTCCGCGCTGAGAGTCTCCAACTCATACCGCAACGGTCCCTCACCAACGATCACATACTCCCACTTAAGTTGCGGATGCGTCGCCGAAATACGAGCTAACGCCCGCAGGTTCAAATCAATCCCTTTGAGAGCCACTAGGTTGGAGACACTGACAATCCGACGAGCGATATCCAGCGCCCGCTGCCCTTCAGACACTTCGGTACGATCTGGCAAGTCCGTACCATTCGGAATTACTGCGAGGCACTCTTGCGACAAGCCAAGTGAATGTACATGCGTCCGTAAAGCCTGACCCACGAGCACCAGTTTTTCGCACTGCCCCACCATCTTCTGCAGCAAAGGGATCGAGCGCTTGATGTTGCCCGGTTGCTCCAAAAATGGATCCACCCCATGGCACACCGTGAGGACTTTGCCCTGGATCAAATGCCGCCAGGTCGGAAGCGCAAAACCTGCATAACGAAGTGCATGGATGATGGCCGCATCAAACGGGCCGTGCGACCGGACTAGCTTACGAATCAACCGACACATGGAAATGCCAGTTGTAGCGGTGTTCAGCGTAATGCCCCCAGGGAGACCAGAGAGGTGTTCTGGGAGACGTAGAAGTGGATACGAAACCATTGCCACCCGCTCCTCAGGTAAGCCCAGTTCAGACGGAGTCAAGCGAGGCGAAGCGGGACGCCCAATCGTATTGCCACTAAGAATAGTGACCTGATAGCCCAAACGGACAAATGCCGCCACCTGCTGCGCAACAAAAATACCACTGATCGAATTTTCTTTAGAGGGCCAGAAACCAGTTGCGATTAGAAGACGCATTTTAATACTTAATTCGACGTTAGTCGATGATCCATTCAAGGACATTTATTGATAATAACTAAAACTCACATGTGCCGCAGCACATTCACTCTTCCAATTCGGCTGCCCCAGCTATTTCAGGAAAAATACAAGGCAATAGGGCCCGCGCGGAACGTAACGATCCATGCAAAGATAAATGATGAGAGTCTCGATAAAGAGAAAATACAGCTCCATTTTTTTCCATAAATGCAGGAAAAAATCCATCTTCCAATAAGCTCAAGTGCAGTGGGACGAAGACTGCGCCAGTCTCGTGACATATCTCCTTAATTCGGGCATTAATTTCTCCCTGCATTCCTAAGTATTCTTCTTGGCTTTGCCGCCCATCCCAATGCGGCTCCACCCATCGAGGCTCAACAATCTGCATCTTTGCCGCAATATCACTAGAAGAAACATTGAGTGATGGATTATCCGTCAATATATATAATGTTTTATCTAAAGCCTTTATATGGCGCGCGAACTCTTCGAGTTGTTGATAAAACGATGCTTTTTCTGAACTATCACTTTGGACAAGATAAAGAAACCAATACTGTGTTAATATAACTTTCTTAATTGTCGGAAATTCTTGGATTTGATCGAGCGCTCTTTGACATTCTGAATTATTCAGATTAAACATCTGTGTTGCACTTCGACCAACCACACGGCCGCCGATACCTAAATCGCGCAGCGAGATATCTAACCCGTATTGTAGTGAGCCAGCGTGACTATCACCAACAAGCATAATTTCGGGCGCCTCCCCTAAGTTCCCAATATGACGAGTCGCATCTTCACCACTGGCAAAGGCGAGCTCATGGTAGCGCACGGGCAGCCTCGTCGAGCACCAATCTTGCCCGAGAAATGAGCCAGCACGGCGAATGAGTCCACGAGCTCTGGCTTCGAAAAACGGAGTTCGAGGCGGCACTTGCTTAAATTGATTTGCTTCAGGATTAATCCGCGTCGGCCAGCCTTGATAATACACGCAGGCCGAACCAAGAACGACGAGGAGCGCGATGCCCCACCCTGCGAATGTAAAAGATCTACGCATCGTCCAAGCAGATGAAGTACGAACTGGAAGCTCAACAAATCTCCAAGACAGATATCCTAGCAACAAAGAGAGTGAGAACATCCCAATATAATCATAGGCGTAAAGTTGATCATACACCACATATTTCCAAAATACTATGACTGGCCAATGCCAGAGGTATAAGGAATAAGAGATCTTACCGATAAAGACAAATGGTCGGCAAGAGAGCAAACGAGAGACCCATCCACTATAACCATAACGGATCAACATCACGGTGCCGATGACTGCTGGCAGAGCGGCAAGGCCCGGAAAGGGTGTTGTCGACGAAACGGTAAGATAAGACGTTAAAACCAGCAGCAAGCCAACCGCGGCAAGAAGCGTATGTTTTCTACTTGTAGAAAATGAAGCGCTCGATTGGTTCGCGGTTACGGTCGGGCTGGCCTTTAATGATTCATTCTTCCTGCTTTTAATGGCGGGAACCATCACGAGGGGAACCATCGCAAGAAGTGACCCCGCAAGAAGTTCCCACGCTCTTAAATGGGGGAAATAGAAAGCAATACTTTGCTTATCAGCCATTATTGCCCAGATTGCGCCAGTCAGCGAAAGGATCGCAAGCAAAGTGAAAATCGGGGCGATCAAGCGGCGGCTAACTTTCCAAATTCCCGCACAGAGCAACGGGATCACCAGGTAGAATTGCTCTTCAACACTCAGCGACCAAAGGTGCAGTAGAGCTTCGGAGTGAAGTTGCGGAGAAAAATAATCACTGGCTATCATCCAGAAATGAAAATTCGCAAGGAACAGCGTACCCGAAGCAACCGCGTCTCCGAGAAAGATCAAAGGACTGGCATAATAAAACATGCAACCTGCGGCAAAGACACCCGTGATCAGCGTGAAATACGCCGGCATAATACGCCGAATTCGCCGGTAGTAGAAATTCCGAATACTAAATCGGCCATGCTCTAGATCACGAAGGATTCCGCGAGTGATTAGGTAGCCCGAAATGACGAAGAACACATCTACGCCAATAAAACCACCAGGGCAGAGCGCAGCGAGGATGTGATAGAAAACAACAGGAAGCACGGCCAGCGCTCGAATCCCATCAATATGTGGATAGTAAGCGCCGTGTATTACCTGCGCTGAATAGTTAGTGTTAGTCACACGTTGCATCTTTAATATAGACTTCTTTGTAGAATTTTATACGCACTGAAAAAGTCGAGCATGGGGTCTTGAATGATGTCGTCCACGCTCCTATCAAGCGGATTGAAAAACTGCTTAAAAACGTTGTTCTAATTTCAACTAATCTAACGGAAGTTAGTTAAACTAAGGTAAATCTGTTCGCCCAATAGACACTTAGCGACCCCGCCAATTCTTCAGCGCAGTCTTAATCGCCTCGCGTACTGGCGACAATTCGATCCCAGCTATAGCTAGTTTCGAAGAATCCATCACACAATTACTTCGAGGTGTTTTAGCGGCTATCTGCATAAATTGGCTCTCATCTTCAAAGAACTTGTAGTCCTTCGTGCGCACACCACTCGCCAAAATAAGCTCCACGACCTCACGCGTAGTGATCGCACCGGGATTGGTAACATTATAGATACCGTAAGGAACACGCTTCAACCAGCTGTCCAAACATGCCGACACAAATTCGTCTAATTGCGAAATACTATTCTTAGCTTCAAGCAAAGAATCATAATTCATCAACTTGCTTAGATAATTCCTAGGGCTAGCGACTTCGTTAAAAGGTATCCTCAGACGCCAGATATAGCAGTTGTCGCGCGAAGAAATAATTTCTTCTCCAAGAGCCTTACTGCCTGAATAAAATGAACAATTATTTTGTCTAAACGTAAAATTAGGCGCATCCTCTTCAGTAAAGCCAGCCCCGTCGGCCCTCTCTCCAGTGTAAATACACCCAGAAGAAACATGCCCCCATGAAATCCCTACAGCCTCACACGCATCAGCAATACGCCCGGGCAATATAGCGTTTCCAAACAAGCAATTGGCCTTGTCGAGCTCACAGGCATCGACGTTCGGCTTCCCTGTATAGCCAGCCGCATTAATAACAAAATCCGGCTTATCCGCCTTCAGCGCCTCAATCAGAGTGCCTGTATCCGTATAATCTAAATCGGAACGCTTTAGATTTTTATACGCAATCCCTTGTCGCTTCATTGTATTTTGAAACGCCTCTCCCACAAATCCAGAACCACCTAATAAATATATCATATTTTTTCTCTCATCTAAGGTTAAAACTTAATTTAAATATAAAAAGCACAGACTCCATTCCATCACCTTCCCCGACTCCGCAAACGGGAATAATAAAGGCACAGCCGCGCTGAAATTACAGGGCTAAATAAACACAATGGAATGAAAAACTTCATCGACCCCTTAAAGTTCCGCAGGCAGTACACCCCGTCCTTGGGACTCAGAACCAGATATTTCCAGACATGCCCATACAATTTTGATTTGGCATATCCAAACCGGTTGATGCCGTTACGCAAACCGTCAAACTCCCAGTACAACTTTCGGCACCTCCAGGCAGGCCTCACATGCTCTAATATGCCCTGATCCTGCAAATACTCCTCGACGCTCATCAGCGAATCGTGCCAAGTGAGAAAGGCCTCCAAACTACAACTCTTGGTAACGGATGCCTGATGAGAACGATAAGCAAACACTGGAGCATCAATAAAAACCGATTGTTTTGACGCATGAAAGAGCTGCGAAAGCATGGCATGATCCTCATCAAATTTCAGGTGCGTAGAAATTGACTCTTTTGCAAAAATAGAGCGCCGAATTAAGCGTCCCATCATAAAGGAAGCCCCCTGCAATAGATGCCTCCTCAGTGAGTCCAGCCCCTCTGTTATTATCGTGTCTTCAACTTCGCGCCTAAATCCATTCAGAGTCCCGCTGTAAGTTACCCACGCTCCGGTAATCATATCGGCACGATTAGTATATTCAGCCAGTAGTTGAAGTGCTCCAGGCAAGATAAGATCATCCGAATCCAGAAAGAAAATATACTCCGCACTAGAGGTATTCACACCATTCCTGCGAGCGGCAACCACACCGGTATTTTCCTGCTCCACCACTTGGATGCGGACATTCCGCCCCGCATATTGTTGAAGGATTCCGATTGAACCATCAGTAGACCCGTCATTGACACAAATAATATCAAATTCGCCATAGTCTTGCGCCAAGCAACTCTCGAGACAGGGCACCAGATATGCCTCAGCATTATATACGGGTATGACTATGGATATCTTCTGCATAGGTCTTAAATCAAAATACGGAATAAAACTAGATCTAGCGCACCAGTCTCCTCAGCTTAGCCAGAGCAAGTTTGAAGTAGAATCTCGCCGATACGCCTCTTGGCTTTTTCATTATTATAAAGCGAACGAGTGCACCCACTCCCCCAATAGCCAAATCCATATTAACCTGCCGAAGTATGCTCTCATTTGCGTTGCGCTTAATACTTGCCAGAAATAAAGTATCCACTGCGCTATGGGGTGTTAACTTCGGGAGCAGATTGCCCATCCAGTCAAGAAACTGGAATGAGCCTTTAATCTTTTCCAAGGCTAAATCCTTCCTGGATGATAGATTTACATCTGACGTACGCCAGTGAAACAACACTTCAGGGCGCCATGCGACTCCATTCAAAGACAGTATGAACGTCGTCGCATCATCGGAATGCCATCCACAGGGGAAAGATACAAATCCACCTGCAGCTTTAAGTTTTTGTGAGCGAAACATGAAATCGGATATCTGTTGGTGCCTGCGACGTTCAAGCCGGAAGTGAATAAATTCCGCAGCGGTCTCAAAGGGAAAACACGGCTCCGAATAACTTAGCGTTTCCCCCTGCTCGTTAATCTTCGAAATACGACTGTGGAACAAGTCCGCATCAGGGTACTGCACCGTAAGTTCAACCATCAATTCAACAAAACGAGTATCATAAACATCGTCATCCGCCGCCAAAATGAAAAACTCACCTTGCGCAAGCTCCAGGCATTTATTCCAGTTCCGACACAGGTCTCCACCGCCTAGATTAATCTCATTGCGGACGTATTCGATCTTATGCCCAGTCCGGAAACGCTCCACTACGGCATTCAAATCTTCAGGTGAGCAATCATCGACCACCAACAATTTAATATTAGCATAGGTCTGATTGACTAAGGATTCAAGGGCCTCAGCAAGGAACTGGGCCTTATATGCAGGAACTCCAATCGTAACTAATGGTAGATTATTCATTTCAATACATTTACTATTTTTAGGCACTGTTGAAAATGATCAAAAACCTGCTCGCTTAATTCCTGCTTAACAGATTCCCTAGAATCCGCCAGAATCTCGTTAATTCGCTCAGAAATTTCCTCTGGCGTTGACTCTGCCAAGTTCAGACAAAACTCAGGGCGTTTAATTTGCTCCATGAAGCCAATAAACTTTCGCTCATTATTCACACACAGTATCGGGACCCCGGCGCGGTAGGCCAAGATAAGCCCATGCAAGTTACGGCTAACCATGAACCGACAACTCAAAATATCACTCAGCATCGTGTTGTATGAATCGTGAACGCATAAATATATCTGAAAGCCTTCCCGCTCCAATCGGTTCTTCATTCGATCAACGATACGCACATCCTCGCGATAAAGCCTAGTAACTATTAACTTAATGGGAAAATCCTTAAGTTCACCACTTTTAAAGACCTCAACCAGATTATCTATTTCCTTTGGCGTCATACCACCTGGAATAATACCAGCGTAGAGTCCCGCCGTCACGTCACTCACATCATACAGAGCCAGATCGGGAGACAGGCGGGCATCATAGCCCATCGTTTGCAAATCAGCGACAGACTGAGGGTCACGAACCGAGATCACATCCACATCGCATAGCGCGAATTTTACCGCATCAAACTGATCCGGAAGGAAAGGTCCAAGCGTTTGACCGATTACAATTGTCTTCTTATGATTACGGCAAGCCGCATTCAACTCCCACATTCTGGATGCAAGCATCGTTTTCCAGCTATTGAAATAGCCTCCACCAGACATGATAAATAAATCAGTCTGCGCAAAGGTCTCATCCAAATCTTCGCACTGGAAAGATTCAAATTTAGAAAGATAGAAGCTGCGAATAAATCCTAATACGCGGGAAGTAATTCTTCGAACGACTCCTCTGCTAAACTTCAGGTACGGGGACTTCAAATAGGCATTGAGCTCGTAATACGGAAAATCACCAAAGCCACTGCGGTGTGCTGACCGAACGATTTTGATACTGGAATCACACAGAGTTTCTTCCGTCTGCTGCGGATCAAAGCTAATCACTGTTATCTCTGGATTCTCAATTAAATCTCGGATCAGTCGTATGCTAGAGACCAGTATAGCATCATCTCCTAAATTTGAGTATCCCCACCCTCCTGATAATAAAATTTTACATTTAGAACTCATTCTTAATTTAAAATAAATTTAGTGATTAAGCCGAGGCATATACTAAGAAAGCCAAAACAAAAGCCTAACTCGCCTTCACAAAGAAACGCCTAAGCAAGGCGCGTAAACCACTTAAAAAATATCGACGTTCATCATACTTCAAAACAACAAGCCAACCGAGCAGCAAACTACTAAACAGTGTCGTAGCGATAACAACGCAAAGCCTAAGAAACGAATCCCATGCCCAGATCATCTGAGCGACAGATCCAACAACAAGCCCTACCGCCAAAACAGTGGAGCATGGGATCAACACATCTTTAACCCAGAGGCGTGGTGATAGCCCAACTAATTTTTTAGCCCATAAAACCCGCCCAACAGAACACATTGTAACAGTTATAATATAAGCCCAACAAACCGATACCGCATCGAATTCATGTTCCAGAAAGAACCAAGCAATCGGGAGTGTCAGGATCAAAAAGCCCCCTAACATCATCTGATAGCCTGCAATACGACCATTTGCAGCGACAGCAACCATTTGCCCTGCAGACAGTCGATCGATGATAAAAGTAAATAAAATCAGTGAACACATCGATGCCGCCAATTGCGGCGGCTCCTGTAGCCACAGCTCAAGCACATAATCGATCTCCAACAGAAGCGGAACAGCAAATAGTAAAGTTAAATACGTACCTAATTTTGAAACCTGAGACGCCTGATTTAGCATTTTTTGCCTTTCACCACTTCCCTCATTTGCTGTCATCTCAGGAACAAAAGCCCCCATTAGCGAAGCCGAAAGAGTCTGAGTGTAGTTAGACAGCGTTATTCCTACAGCATAAGACGCATTAACGTAAGAATAGGAAACTGGATTAAAATACTTATTTAGAAGAATCGCGATACCATTTGACCGTAATAAGCCACCAGCTGCACCAAACAAGCTCCATCCTGAAAAACTTAAGACTTTTTGCATTTTGCTATAATCCCACCACATATCAAAATTAATTCGACACTCTTTAAAAAGACGAAGTGCGCGAAATACCTGAGTCATACCCAAGGCAATTGTTATAGTTACACTGCCAATACAGTAAAATAACCACGAATCACCAGTTGCGCTTAAAACCGCATAAGCTAAGCAAAAATTGGCCAAACTGGTCACGGTTCTCCATATTGATATTTCAGTAATATGCTGCTTCGCAATAAACATGCCTAAGAATGGGCTAAGAGCCATCGTTTGAAATGCAGACAACATGGATAAACGAAACACCCAACGTGCAGTATCTATTCTAAGTGGAGGGATATTCAGAAAGTCCTCCAGAGCCCACTCACCAACGAACCATCCAACTGTTACTAAGCATAATGGAGCGATCAAGTGTATACACAATGAAACGTTAAACCATCTATTTGTGTCTTCAACATCTCCTCGGCCAATTGAATACGCGAAAAATCGAGCAGATGCTACAGCCATCGCCCCGTTAAGGAAGGTCACAAAGGCAATAAGAGCACCGACGACCGCCATTAACCCGTAATCAATCGGACCTAAACCTTGAAGGATCCAGCGACTGCTGAATATCCCTAAAGCCATTCCAAAAACGCTACACCCATACGTTGCGAGCGTATTTTTAATTAATCGTTTAGATGATGACACAAGCTCTTTAATCAGCCAGCTTTCTGAGCTGAGATAAATTGAGTGAAATGCGTATTGCTATCTTATAAATAGTAGTAGCGCGTAGAACAAATAACTGGCGGTATAGATTAGCCCGCAACTCGTTTCAAATAAGCACCATAGCCCGATTTCTCCAGCTGGTCTGCCAAAGCCAATAATTGTTTACGGTCAATAAAGCCTGATAGATACGCAACCTCTTCGATACAGCCTATCTTAGTATCCTGCCGCTCCTCAATGACACGGACAAAGGTGGATGCTTCGTTCAGCGAGGCGAAGGTACCGGTATCCAGCCAAGCCACACCACGATTCAACACACCG
>Ga0115572_10001444_pt1 | contig 19287 bp, 16 predicted proteins | sample COGITO_mtgs_1206_FD_88681 | JGI IMG/M metagenome (GOLD analysis project Ga0115572, IMG submission 88681) | Pelagic marine microbial communities from North Sea - COGITO_mtgs_120607 | ecosystem: Environmental > Aquatic > Marine > Epipelagic | place: Germany:Helgoland, sampling site Kabeltonne... | reverse complement strand
AGCATAAACACCAGAACAAACAAGAACCCTAGTGCAACGGCAGTCATACCCGCTTCAATATTTTCTTGGCCTAAACTTGGTCCTACAGTACGCTCTTCTACGATTTGAATTGGTGCTACAAGTGCACCTGCGCGTAGAAGTAAACTTAAGTTATGCGCTTCTGCTGGGTTATCAATACCGGTGATACGGAACGAACGGTCTAAACGCGCCTGAATTGTCGCAACGTTGATAACCTCTTCCACTTTAATCGGCGGAAGCGCTTTACCGTTGGCATCTTTTTTACCTGATGGCTTATATTCAATAAATACCGTAGCCATACGCTTACCGATTGCACGCTTGGTAAACGCATTCATTTTAGCGCCACCTTTGCTATCAAGGGTAATACTTACTTGTGGTCGTTGATATTCGTCAGCACCTGATTGTGCACCTGTAATGTGGCTACCTTCAAGAATGATGCGCTTTTTAAGCACCACTGGGTAACCATCACGGCTCATGATCATTTCTGTGCCTGGCGGAATGCGCCCTTGCGCTGCCGCTGACACGTCTGCATTTTCGTCTACTTCACGAAATTCAAGCGTTGCTGTTGCACCAAGAATTTCTTTCGCACGTGCGGTATCTTGAACACCAGGTAACTGTACAATAATACGCTCAGCACCTTGACGCTGTACGTTAGGCTCAGCTACACCTATTTGGTTGATACGGTTACGAATAATTGTTTCATTTTGCTTGATAGCATAGTCACGAATTTCTTTTAGCTTTAAATCACTAAGATTGGCATAAAACGCATTATCGTTTGAACTATCATTGATGAAGGTATGAAGTGGGTAACGAGATTGTAAGAAACGCTCAGCAGCGTCTTTATCTTCTTCGCTACGCATTTCTACACGCATACGTTCACTGTTTGCTACTCGGCGAATAGAGCGATAACGCAGCTTTTCACCACGCAGGTCACTTTTATAATCTTGCTCCATTTGTTCCAGCGCGTTATCAACGGCTGTAACCATGTCGATTTCCATCGTAAAGTGAACACCGCCACTTAAATCCAAGCCCAACTTCATTGGGTTACCACCAAGGCTTTTTAGCCAATGAGGTTGCGCCGGGGCCATATTAATGGCTGAAATGTAATCTTCGCTTAGTGAATTACGCAGTAAGTCTTGCGCTTTTAATTGTTCTTCTACGTTTTTGAAGCGAACTAAAATTTGTCCATTTTCAAGCTTTGTAGATTTCACCGTTACGTTGTTGTCTTTGAGGATGCCATTTACTGTATCTAATGTACTGAGTTCAACATCTGCACCTTTTGCGCCAGAAACTTGTATGGCCGGATCGCGGCCATACAAGTTTGGTGAAGCATATAAAAGGCCCATTGCTAACACAGCGATAACAAGTAAATACTTCCATAATGGAAACTTGTTTAACACGAGTCTGTCCTTATTATTATATTTATAGCGACTTCATTGTGCCTTTAGGCAGTACTGCAGAAACTGCTGATTTTTGCACAGTCACTTCAGCTTGATCGTTTAATGAAATAACGATGAAATCTTTATCTTCTGCGATTTTAGCAATCTTACCCACTAAACCACCTTGAGTCAGTACTTCATCACCTTTTGCCATCGCATTCATTAAGCTTTTATGCTCTTTAACGCGTTTAGCTTGTGGACGATAAATCAAAAAGTAAAACACTAAACCAAAAATTGCTAACATGATCAGCATTTCGTAACCACCGCCTGCTGGCGCTGCACCTGCCGCACTTGCGTGGGCGTTTGAAATAAATAAACTCATAACACTTCCTCTTTAATTTTTATAAAATTTGATTTCTTAATTTTCGGTATTAGCAAGCTCAGGCACTTCTTGGCCTCTGCGTGCATAAAAATCGTTTACAAACTCATCAAGCTTACCTTCGCTGATCGCATTGCGTAAGCCTTCCATAACACGTTGATAATAACGTAAGTTATGGATTGTGTTTAGTCGTGCACCTAAAATTTCGTTACACTTATCAAGGTGATGTAAGTACGCACGCGAATAGTTTTTACATGTGTGGCAATCACACTCAGGATCTAATGGACCAGTATCTGTTTTGTGCACGGCGTTACGGATTTTAACAATGCCGCCAGTCACAAATAAGTGACCATTACGCGCATTTCGTGTTGGCATAACACAGTCAAACATATCAATACCACGGCGTACCGCTTCGACTAAGTCTTCTGGTTTACCTACGCCCATTAAGTAACGCGGTTTATTTTCAGGCATTTTGTAGGCGCAATGATCAAGAATGTTGATCATTTCATTTTTTGGCTCACCCACTGATAAACCACCTAATGCATAGCCATCAAAGCCTATTTCTTCAAGGCCCTTTTGTGACTGCGCGCGAAGCTCAGGGTACATACCACCTTGAATAATACCAAATAAAGCAGACGGGTTATCACCATGGCCTTCCTTCGAACGCTTAGCCCAACGAAGTGATAATTCCATTGAATCTTTTGCTTCTTTTTCGGTCGCTGGGTACGGCGTACATTCGTCAAATATCATTACAATATCTGAACCTAAATCTCGCTGTACTTGCATTGCCTTTTCTGGCGAAAGCATGATTTTCTCACCATTTACTGGTGAGCTAAACAAAACACCTTCTTCAGAGATTTTACGCATTGCGCCCAGGCTAAAAACTTGGAAGCCACCTGAATCAGTTAGGATAGGACGATCCCAATTCATAAAATCATGTAAATCACCATGTTGTTTGATGATTTCAGTACCAGGGCGAAGCATTAGGTGAAAGGTATTGCCTAAGCAAATTTGTGCGCCAGTATCTTTTACTTCATCTGGGGTCATGCCTTTAACAGTACCGTAGGTACCAACAGGCATAAATGCAGGTGTTTCTACAACACCTCGGTCAAAAATCAAGCGGCCGCGGCGCGCTTTACCGTCAGTACGGTCTAATTCAAATTTCATATCATCCTCAATGTCGGAAAAACAGTCCAACAAGCTATAATTTAACCGTTCGATTCTAACCTTTTTGTTAGCGCAATACTATTAATTGGGCTAAAAGTGAGAATTAAAAGAGCGATTACTCAAATCAAAAAGCCCAACACGCGGCTGGGCTTTCAAGACATTTGATTAACCGTTATTTGCGGGTTAAAAACATTGCATCACCGTAACTAAAAAAGCGGTACTTTTGTTCTATTGCTGTTTGATATGCTGACATAATATTGTCTTGCCCTGAAAAAGCGCTCACTAACATAATCAAAGTCGATTCAGATAAATGAAAGTTAGTGACCATGGCATCGACTACGTTAAATTGATATCCCGGATAAATAAAGATATCTGTATCACCAAAGTAAGTATCAAGTTGACCGCCATGAATTTTAGCCGCCGACTCAAGTGAACGAACAGACGTGGTGCCAACAGCTATAACCCGCCCTCCGTTTGCTTTGGTTTTAGCAACTGCAGCAACAACATCATCAGGCACTTCAATATATTCTGAGTGCATGATGTGGTCATCAACAGAATCTACACGCACAGGCTGAAAAGTACCCGCACCTACGTGTAACGTAACAAAGGCCATGTTAACGCCTTTTTCTTTTAACGCAGCCATTAAACTATCGTCAAAATGCAGCCCTGCCGTGGGCGCAGCTACCGCACCGGGTTTTTCGCCATACACTGTTTGATAACGCTTACGGTCATCTTCTGTATCTGGGCGGTCAATGTAAGGCGGTAATGGCATGTGGCCAATATCGTTTAAAATCTCAAGTACATTTTCACTGTCGGTAAATTTAAGCTCAAACAGTTCAGCATGGCGACCTACCATGATTGCTTTTGCCTTACCTTCTAAGGTAATGACTGAGCCTTCTTTAGGCGATTTACTTGCACGCACATGAGCCAGCACTCTGTGCTCGTCTAATACCCGCTCAACAAGTACTTCAACTTTACCGCCAGATTCTTTTTGCCCATACATACGAGCAGGAATAACTTTAGTATTGTTAAATACCAGTAAATCGTTTTCATTTACTAATTCTAAAATATCACTAAATACTTTGTGCTCAAGTGCCCCTGTTGGGCCATCTAAAGTCAGTAAACGGCTACTTGTTCTGTCTTCTTTTGGAAAACGAGCAATAAGTTCATCAGGTAGGTCAAAACTAAAGTCTGCTACGCGCATAACATATACATCCAGATCAAAAAATTCGCGCCAAGTTTAACCCTATCATACGCATTGCTCAACTAAGTTTAAAAACCCAGGAATGTTTTCTTGTGGTTAAGGGAAAATGGCATTATCCTAATCTACTGAATTAACATAGGTTGAATAAGAGGTAGTGACGTCATGGCTAAGCAGCTCCAGTTGCTGATTTTAAACGCCAGTATGGCTGAACGGCAGACTATTAGGTCGACTCTAAGCAAGCTTAATGTGTTTACTTTCATTGAGGTCGATGATACCCAGCAAGCATTAGAGCTGCTAAAAAATCAGACTGTTGATATTATTATAACTGGCTTAGATGTCGGTAAAATTGACGGCTGGCGCTTCTCTCGGATGATTCGCTCTGGGCTATTGAAAACGCCAAAAAACACACCTATTGTACTAACACCCCCTATTTATTGTGAAAGAATCGCTGAAACAACAGCGCGCAGTTATGGCATTGATGCGGTATTACCGTTTGAACGCCAAGACATGTTACCTCAGGTACTTGCTAATGTATTATCAACGCATTTAGAAAAAAGTAGCCGCTTAAACCTTTTACTTATTGAGCTTGACGATAAGAAAGCCGCCGAAATTGAGCAAACTTTGGCGCTCAACTTTGCTTGCACACGAACAACAACAAATAAACAAGCCTTGGCAATTTACCTGCAGCAAACCTTTTCAATAGTGTTGTTGGATGCCACCTCCGCAAATGCCGTGGCGGCAAGTAAGCTTGTTGAAGAAATGCTACAACACAATCCCAAACAAGCCATCGTAACAATAATAGATACGCGCGATGCTGATTACGCTGAACAACTGCTGCTGTCAGGGGTTACTGACTTTATCCGTACGCCATACGAGCCTACGTTTTTAAGCAAAGTATGTGACCATGCCGCGCGTCGCGAAGACTTTATGGTGAGTTATGCTGAGTTTGCCCAAAAAGTGGAGCAATTGAGTCAAAGTCAAAGCCGCTATAAAGAACTTTTTTCGGCCCATCAGCGCATATTATTACATTTGAACACCGTTGTACTTGAGTTTGACCAACAAGGTCTCATTCGGTTTATCAATCCTGCATGGGAATCACTATCTGGCTTTGGTATTAAACACACCTTAACAAAGTCATTAACTGACTTTTGTGAAGAAGAATGTAAAGTAAAATTACTCGGCACTATCAGCAACATTCTAAATGGCGGCAAAGAGCAGCAAAAAGTAGAAATTCAGATCCAGCATAAAGATGGGCGCGCTATTTGGGTTGAATGCCGTTTACAGCTTATTAAGAATAGTAGTAACGCCACCAGTATAACCGCCACAATAGACAACATTCATGAACGAAAACAGGCGGAACTGCAGCTACGCCATTTAGCTCTGCACGATACATTAACAGGCTTGCACAACCGTTATTACTTTGACCAACAGCTCAACCTTATTTGTCAGCCTGAATACACATTTGACCAAAGTGAACATGCACTTATCTACATAGATTTAGATCATTTTAAAATAATTAACGACAGCAAAGGTCACCAACAAGGCGACATTGTGCTCAAGGAAGTCGCACAATTATTTACTTCAAATATCAAAGACGAACACTTAATTTGTCGTATTGGCGGTGATGAGTTTGCGGTTATTTTGAAAAATATGAACCTATTAGATGCGCACCTAGTTGCAGAAAGCATTTGTATGGCGATTGATGGCCATCAGTTTAAGTCTGAAGAGCAAATATACTCGATCAGTTGCTCCATTGGTTTAACGCAAATTACAGCGGCTAATAACGACCCCAGCGAGTGTTTAAAACAAGCTGATATTGCACTTTATGTTGCAAAAAGTTTAGGCCGAAATTTAGTTCACTGTTATTCAAAAGAAGACGCTAACCACAACACTCTCCAAGCAGGCCTTGAGTGGGGACACAGCATACGCCAAGCTTTACAACAAGATCAGATAGAGTTGCATTATCAACCTATTTGGGACTTTAAAAAAGGCGAAGTGGCATACTTTGAAGCACTGTTACGCTTAAAATTAGGCGATGAATTGGTTTACCCAAATCAGTTTATACCATCGCTTGAACTTCTCAATGATACATATCTGATGGACCAGTGCGTTATTCGTAATGCAATAGCTGCGATTGCCAAGCATCCAGAGCTCAGCCAAGTAGCTATTAACTTATCTGCGCAATCATTTTTAGATGAACGCTTATTACCTCATATTGAGTCAACACTGAAAGACTATAATTTGCCACCGACACGGGTGATCTTCGAAATCACCGAGTCAGCAAGTATTAATAACTTAACGGCCACTCGCGCAATGATTGAAAAACTCAATCGTCTTGGCTGTCACTTCTCAATTGACGATTTTGGCACTGGATTTAGCACGTTCAATTACCTCAAGCAACTGCCTGCACAACATGTAAAAATTGACGGTTCATTTGTAAGAGATATGCTCAATGATCCAATTGATTTAGCCTTGGTTAAAGCCATTAATGATATTAGCCGCTCTCTAGACAAGCGCTCTGTAGCTGAGTATGTTGAAAATAAAGATATTTTCCTAGCACTAAAGGATATCGGTGTTGATTACGGGCAAGGTTACTTTATTGCACGGCCTCAACCAGTAGAAAAAATAGCCGGTGAGCTCGAAAAAATATCTAAAAATAAAACTTTTTACGAACAATAACCTAGCTTGAGCATTACAAATTTATACACTTTTAACCAATTTTATACTTCCATCTAGCCGTAACTCTTCTATACTTTTTACTCGACGTTGTTAAATGTCTTGTTGTTAAACCGATAGGTAAAAATAAACAAGACATCATAGATCGGCAAGCACATACTATTATAAAACGACATACTGTTTTAAGTGGTTTTGTCGATTAAGGAGCTAGGTTATGATGCAATTGATCGTGTTAATACTAATAGTGAACTTGGGTATAGCGTACCAGTGCTATAAATATGCCACTAGAAAAGGTTACCCCAAAACTACGTTTGCCTGCTTAGGCCTTGTGCCGTATTTTAATTTAGTTGTCTGGGTTTATTTGTTGTTTCTGCCTGATATTACCCACCTCAATAAACAATTTGAATTTGAAGGACACAATGAAAAGCAGCCATTATAAATGACTGCTTTTTTATGCGAATTTTTTAAAATTGGTAACTAATTGCTTTAGCTGCCAAATCACCTGCTTTGATATCACCAACAACACATTTTTTAATATCAGCTTTATTAAATACCTTAATTAAATTGTTATTTTTGTGGCCGAAACCATTGAGTACAAAGCTGATATGTTCATCATTTGGTAGGCTGCGTAAACCACTGCCATAATCACAAAGTGTTAAGCTAATACTCTTGCTAATTTGTTCAAGCATTTGCTTTTGTTCAACAGCTTGTTGCTTCTCTCGCTCAGCTTGCTTTGCACTTATATCTTGGCGAATTTTTTGATGCTGCTTTGTTAACTTGGTTTGTTGCTTTTCAAGTGCTGCAATTTCTTTCTCTAAACTTTTTTTACGCAGCGCTAACTCTTTGGTCTCAGCGCTGTTATCATGGCGTGTAGCGAACTCTAAATCGCGTCTTTCACGTTCTAAGTCTCGCAACTCGCGACTTACATCGCGCTCTTTGTGTGCAATGTCACGTACTTTTTCAGCTCCTTCACGCATAACTTCCATGGCTTGTTGATATGCTTCTCGCGAAGATTCAACTGCTTGCTCACTGATAATCTCCACTTGTTTACTAATAAATTCTACATTTACATCAGCAAAGTCAATCTCGGGCATCGGCGGTAATGGTGCATCTGGAGCCCCGCTAAAAATAGTTTGCCAGCGCCTGTTACCTTGAATATCTAATTCAAAAACAACCCCTTGGTTCGCAAAATAGTTTGCATTAATAGATCTTACCTTCTTATCTGTATCTTGCTTTAACGCCGCACTGAGAATATTTTCCATAATACTCACTTCACGGGTAATCGCGCTCAGTTGTTCTGGTGTTTGTGCCAATAACTGAGTACTTGCGCACCCAACTAAAAAAGTAATAACACTACACATCATTTTTTTATTCATGGTTAACTCCTAATTTTTTGCTACAGCAGCCAAAGGCTGCCCTTGTACTTGTTCGGCTAAATCATTTAACTGCATCCGCAGATAAGCGTGATCTTGCGCTCGTTGAGTTTTCATATAACTAATTAAACTATTAATGTCTTCTTGGCGCTCTACCCGTCCGGTCGCTATAGCTTCTTTAGTTAATTGATACATATGCTGTTGTTGCAACTCATTTTGTGCAGTAATAATATTTTGTAGTTGGTCTATTTGCTTTTGCTGGGATTCCAATAACTTTGTTTGCTTGGCAAGTTGCAATTCACTTTCAGTGTTTTTACTTGGCACTAAGTACACCAGAGTGCACACCATAATAGATGCAGCGACTGCCCATATAGCAGCGTTACTTTGTTTACTACGCTGAGGCTTTACACCTAACGTAGATGACCGGTCCCAATCAGGCACAGGTTGCTGTTTATAATCAATGCTTTGCGCTTGCCACCGTTGTGCTTGTGCTAACATTGTACCGTACTGTGCACTTGTTTTTAATTGCTCAAGCGCCTCACTTGTGAGTGGCTTACCCTCTAACCATTGCTCAAAAAGTGTGTCTAAATTAGCCATCAACAGCCTCCAAATGAACTTTTAATTTACCCAATGCACTGTATAAACGTGATTTAGCTGTATTTGTGGATATGTCTAACTGCAGTGCAATTTCTTCAAATGTACAATGCTGAAAAAACTTTAGCTCCACCACCAATCGCTGCTCCCAAGGTAAGTTATTCATCATTACCTTGAGCTGATTATGCTCTAATTGCACGATTTGATTTTGCTCAAGCTCACCGTTTTTACAAGTCTGCTCAGGGGTATCATCAAGCGGCTGATAAACATGCCGGCGACGGTAAAACTCAACCCCGCGACGATGTACTATTTGAAAGACCCACGTATTGAAACTGGCGTCACCACGAAAGTTGTGCAAACTTTTATATACAGAAATAAATACTTCCTGCATCAGATCCATTGCATCATCAGGATTGCTTAACATACGCAAACAATAATTATAAACGGAGCCCTCATGCTGCTTCACGAGCTTGATCCACGCTCGCTTATTACCCTGCTGCGCTTTTTTGATTAAGGTTTCTTCTGATTGGAAAAACACAATTCTCAGTTTTTAGTTTATTTACTTATTATGTTAGTCGAGGACATGAGAGGAATAGTTTGAAAACCCACAAAAAAAGCGCAATTAAATTGCGCCTTTTTCATAACTTGTTGTTTAATAAATCAAACTTGACATTGTTTCGCTAAAAACTCTTTGAGCGCTTGGCTAAAGAGCCTAAAATCACGAATTCGCCCTGTTGTTTTGCGCCACAAAATACCTATGTCTCGGTACGCATCACCTTTAGAGGGAGTTGCAAGCATGTTTTTATTTGCAAGTATGCCCGCATTTAGCGCCATTTGAGGTAAAAATGTCACCCCTAGTTGGTATTCAACCATACTCAACAATGTATGTAAGCTTGCAGCCTCAAATGGGTTAATACAGCTTGAGCGATTAAGATGGCACGCACTCAGTGCATGACCTGTCATACAGTGCTCCCGCTCAAGCAAAAATACACTGGCATCTGGTAGCAAATTAAAATCTTCAATCCCTGCTGCCGGCTTATAATCAGCATGATGCACTAAACTAAAGTGATCTTGCGCAAGTACCTGCGTATGAAATTTATCTGTTTCATACGGTAATGCTAACAACGCTAAATCTATGTGGCCGTGTTCCAACTTGTCTAGCAAGTTATCACTCGTATCTTCAACAAGTACAAGCTCTAACTCACTAAACTGCTGTTGACAAAAATGATAAAGAGGCGCTGCTATAAAACTTGCAATTGTCGGTATAACACCTAAAGTCAACTTGCCACTCAGTGGGTTTAGATGACTTTTAGTTAACTCTTTGACACTCATTGTATCGTCGATAATCTTTCGAGCGCGCTCAACAACTTCTTCGCCCACAGCAGTAAACATTAAGCTGCGATTCTCACGTTCAATAAGCTGACAGCCGAGGGTTTCCTCAAGCGTTTGAATTGCGCTACTTAATGTCGATTGACCAATAAAACATGCACTTGCTGCACGGCCGAAGTGTTGATGCTGATGCACAGCTAATAGATACTGCAACTGCTTAATACTGGGTAAATTAGTCATTACTTTTGTTACCTACAAATAAAAAGACCCCAATACCTAGGGCATTGAGATCTTTTCAAGCTAAAAGTCTGTGCTACTTAAAAGCTACGGGAATTAGACTCCGAACGCAGTTCTTAATATGTAGAAAATAACAATAGCAAGACCTGCGCCTACTGGCAATGTTATTACCCAAGAAACCACAATGTTTCTGACTACGCCCATATTAAGTGCAGCGATACCACGGGCCATACCTACACCTAACACCGCACCAACAAGGGTTTGTGTGGTTGAGATAGGCAAGCCAGTACCAGATGCAATAACAACGGTTGAAGCAGCAGCAAGTTCAGCAGCAAAACCACGGCTAGGTGTTAAATGTGTAATACCTTCACCAATTGTTTTAATTACTTTCTTACCTAAAATAGCAAGACCCGCAACGATACCAATACCACCTAGTGGTAATATCCACCATGCAAGTGCGGCTTTCTTAGCAATCTCACCATTGTTTTCAACAATATTTACAACTGCAGCTAATGGACCAATTGCATTAGCAACATCGTTTGAACCATGGGCAAATGCCATACAACAAGCTGTTAAGACCATTAAGATAGCAAACACTTTTTCAACATTGTTGAACTGCATTTTCTTGTCGGCTTGCGGGTCTATCTTTAAGCGAGAAATAGCAACTTTACCCAGTAAACCCACAACTACAGCAATACCGATAGCAAGTGCATAACCTTCAACAGCACCTAAATTAATACCAATATGTTTTAGGCCTTTCTTAATGGTCACTAAAGACATAATGAAACCCGCTAAGCCCATATATATTGGTACAAAACGTTTTGCATTTTTAAGTGGTGCGTCTGTATCAAAAATCAGCTTTTGTGCACTCATAAAAATGAGATACGCGATAAAGCCTGAAATAGCAGGGGTGACAATCCAGCTTCCTACGATACCGGCTACTTTACCCCATTGAATTGCTTCACTACCCACAGCAACAAGCGCAAAACCAATAATTGCACCGATGATTGAGTGAGTCGTTGATACTGGCCAACCTAAGAATGACGCAATTAATAACCAACTACCTGCTGCAAATAGTGCTGAAATCATACCGAGCACCATCAACTCAGGAATATCCAAGAATGGAGTTGAGTCGATAATACCTTTACGAATTGTTGATGTTACCTCGCCACCGGCCAAGTAAGCACCAGCAAACTCAAACACCATAGCAATTAAGATTGCTTGTTTGATTGTAAGTGCTTTTGAACCAACTGATGTGCCCATTGCATTGGCAACATCATTCGCACCAATACCATAAGCCATAAAAAAACCGACAGCAGCGGCAATTAAAATTAATACCGTGCCATAAGATGCAATGATATCCATTGTGTAACCTTAATCTTTCGTTATTGAACTGAGTGTAAATTACCGAGCTAACATCAGCTCAAGACGTGAACCTACGCGCTCTGCTATATCAGCAAGTTCGCCGACCCATTCGATGATCTTGTATAAAAACATTACATCAACTGGATTAAGTCCATCTTCTACGACGCGCAATTGGCGACGTATTTTGATTTGCATATCATCCGTGTCTTGTTCTATTGCATCCAATTCAACGAGCATTTTTTCAACCAAGGTCACTTCGCGACCCTTAAACCCTGTTTCTAATAGCTCATCTAACTCATTAATTGCTTTTGATGCTTGTTTAGTCGCATCAACACAACGCGTTACATAGGCTAAGAAATCAGTTTGAATCTCTTTTGGTATGGTCATCTCACGACCAATTACACGACCAGCAATGTCTTTAGCTTTATTGGCAATTTTATCCTGCTGGGTGACGAGCTCAAGCAGATCTGTACGCTCTACCGGCATAAATAAACCACGCGGTAGTTGTAAACGTATATTTCTTTTCATGTCGTCGGCTTCACGTTCTAAATTACGAATGTCCAAGCGAATTTCTTCCGCTTGAGCCCACTCTTCTTTAAATACGTGATTGAAAAAAGGGATCAAGGCTTTACTTGCTTGATGTACCTTCTTGATGTGATCTTCCATTGGCTTGATAGGAGATTTTGCGAACACTCCTAAAAACGCGTTAGTAGGCATAGCTGACCCTTAATCAAATTAGTATGCTTTGCGGCGTGAATTTTACAGCATTCGTAACGTTTGTGAACGCTTTTTATTACTGAGCCGCCCCTTAAGCATATTATTAGTTACAATATAAAAACAAAAAAACGGCTAATTGCCGCTTTTTTACAATAAACATATCGCTTAAAGTTAAAGTGATTTCTCTATATCTTCTTGAGATGTATGACGAATATCTTTTCCATTAACAAAATAGATTATATATTCAGCAATGTTTTGGCATCTATCACCAATGCGCTCTAATGAGCGCACAGACCAAACTAAATCCATAATTTTTGGAATTGAGCGTGGGTCTTCCATCATATACGTCATGATTTGGCGTGTTATAGCTTCATACTCACGGTCAACTTTGGCATCTTCTTTGTGAACTTCAAATGCTTTTTGTACATCCATACGGGCAAATGCATCCAAAACATCATGCAACATTTTAGACACTTGGCGGCCCATATTCTCAATATTCACTAATAAATCTTGCTGATCTTTAGTAAATGAATCTAATGCAACTTTTGCAATACGCTCAGCTTCATCGCCAATGCGCTCTAGATCTGCAATCGTCTTAGCTATTGCAATTACTAAACGCAAGTCACTTGCCGCTGGTTGGCGACGAGCAATGATGCGGGTACATTCTTCGTCAATGTTAACTTCCATCGCGTTAACTTTGTAGTCGTTTTCACGCACTTTACGAGCAAGTTCTGCATCGCCATTACTAACCGCATCAAGCGCACTGTTTAATTGCTGTTCAACTAAACCACCCATGCTCAATACATGGTTACGAACATTTTCAAGCTCTTGATTAAAGCGACCTGAAATGTGCTTATTGATATTGTGTTCCATTATTAACCTTCTTATCAAATTCGTTTATGACTGCAAAACACTCGACACAAATTACTAGCCGTAACGACCTGTAATATAGTCTTCAGTTTTCTTTTTATTTGGTGTGGTAAATAGCGTATTTGTATCGGAATACTCTATTAACTCACCCATGTACATAAATGCAGTTTGATCTGATACACGCGCTGCTTGTTGCATGTTATGTGTAACAATTACAACGGTAAATTTATTCTTTAAGTCGTTTATTAACTCTTCAATGACCAATGTTGAAATTGGATCAAGTGCCGACGTTGGTTCGTCCAACAACAATACTTCTGGTTCAATTGCAATTGAACGCGCAATCACTAAACGCTGTTGCTGACCACCCGAAAGGCCAAATGCACTGTCGTGAAGTCTGTCTTTTACTTCATCCCATAGCGCAGCGCCTCGTAAAGATTGTTCAACTACTTCGTCTAATTTACGCTTTTCTTTAATACCTTGTAAGCGTAGGCCATAAACTACATTCTCGTAAATTGATTTAGGGAATGGGTTTGGGCGTTGAAACACCATACCTACATTACGACGAAGCGCGGCTACGTCTACACTTTTGTCATAAATATTTTGACCGTGAAGTAATATTTCACCTTCAATTCGGCAAATATCAACTAAATCATTCATACGATTAATACAACGTAGTAACGTTGACTTACCACAACCTGATGGCCCGATAAATGCGGTTACCTGCCCCTTAGGTATCTTCATATTAACCGAGCTTAATGCTTGTTTATCACCATAGTAAAGATCCAAGTCCTTGATCTCGAGTGCTGTTTGCTCTTTACCTAAATTCTCTAAATCCAACTTCAAGCTTGTGCCTGACTGGTTTACTTGTGGAGCGACTGTAATCATGTCTTTTTACCTTTACTAATTAATGCTCAAGCGAACGGTATTTTTCACGTAAGTGATTACGTATGCCGATTGCTGTGATATTCAATGTGATGATCACTGATACTAATAAGAATGCAGTGGCGTAAACCAACGGACGAGCCGCTTCAACGTTAGGGCTTTGGAAGCCAACATCGTATATATGGAAGCCTAAGTGCATAAACTTTCTATCTAAGTGAAAATATGGGAAGTTACCATCAAGCGGTAATGTAGGTGCCATCTTCACTACACCAACCAACATTAATGGCGCTACTTCACCCGCTGCGCGAGCAACAGCTAATATTAACCCTGTCATAATTGCAGGGCTAGCCATTGGCACAATAATTCGCCATAAAGTCTCTGCTTGCGTAGCGCCTAGTGCAAGTGAACCGTGACGTACTGTACTAGGAATACGTGATAAACCTTCCTCTGTCGAAACAATAACAACAGGCAATGTAAGAATCGCAAGCGTTAATGCTGACCACATCACACCCGGTGTACCAAATACTGGGCTAGGCGCAGCTTCTGGGTAGAATAGTTGGTCTAAGCTTCCGCCTAGTACATAAACAAAGAAGCCTAAGCCGAATACACCATATACAATTGATGGTACACCCGCTAAGTTAATTACCGCGATTCGAATCATTTTTGTCACGGCATTCTTTGCTGCATATTCATGTAAGTAAATTGCAGCAACTACACCAAATGGCGTCACAATAACAGCCATTAGCATGACCATGAATACCGTACCAAATATAGCTGGGAAAACGCCCCCTTCGGTATTAGCTTCACGTGGATCATCTGAAATAAACTTGCCTAACTGCACAAAGTAGTGACCTAGTTTCGCAAAAAAGCCCATATCGTTTGGTAACCAAAAATCGAGCACTTGGTAAAGTGGTATTGTGACACTTTCACCGCGCATATCTTTAACAGTTACTTTATCGCGCTTTGCTTGGTTACGAAGTGCAAAAAGTTGTTTTTCTAGCACCAAGTAATCAGCTCTAAGCTCTGCACGTTGTTGAGCAAGCTCTGCGACTCGCTCATCAGTCAACGCATCATCCAATAGGTAAGACTTCTCCTGAAGACGTAAACGTTCTAGCTCATAATTTATATGGCCGATTTCACCGTCTTGTAGATCTGCAGCTTGATCATTTAAATCTACTGCGCGATCAACCAGCTCTTCCAGTACTTGTTTTTTATTGTCAGTAATGACTTGCCCGTCTTTTATCACTGTTTCAATATAGCCGTAAAAATTACCATTTTTACTACGTTCAAATACTGCAAGGTCCGCAGGAGTCGTCTTTGATTTTATATCCGTTTCAAGTACCCAACGGAAATCTAAATCTACATATTCACGGTTACCTGTTTTAATAAGTAAACGTTCTAGGTTTTCTTTGTTAAAACCTGATAAATCCACGCCCATTGCTTCAAGGCGAGACTTAGGCACCATTTCTCGGTCATATACTTCACCAATCACGGTTTGTTTTGTTACTGAGCCATCAAGCTCAAATTGCACCACCTGTGAAGGCCAGAAAAAGCTTAACCCTTTCCATGCAATCATTGCTAATAATCCAAGAACAGATATCAAGCTGATACTTACCGCACCACCTGTCATCCATATCCAAGGAGAACCTGACTTAAACCACTGCTTTACCATGTCGTGTTTCTCCAATTACATTGAGCTGTATTTATCACGCAGCTGCTGACGAACAAACTCAGCTACTGTGTTGAAAATAAAAGTAAATATGAATAATACAAATGCCGCTAAGAAGAGGATTCTATAATGTGAACTTCCCACTTCAGATTCTGGCATTTCAACTGCAATATTGGCCGCTAGCGTACGCATACCTTGGAAGATACTCCAATCCATAATTGGTGTGTTACCTGTTGCCATAAGCACAATCATGGTTTCACCTACTGCGCGGCCGAGTCCCATCATCACAGCAGAGAAGATACCTGGGCTGGCAGTTAAAAGCACAACGCTAACCAACGTCTGCCATTGTGTTGCGCCTAAAGCAAGTGAGCCATTCGAAAGATGCTTAGGAACACTGAATACCGCATCTTCAGCAATCGAAAAAATAGTGGGTATAACAGCAAAGCCCATCGCAATACCAACAACTAATGAGTTACGTTGGTCAAATGTCATTCCTAATTCATTAGTTAGGTATTGACGAACGTTACCATCAAACATCCACAATTCTATTGCGCCGCTCATCGCAAACGCTAACCAACCAATCAATAACACGACCGGAATAAGTAAGATTGAATGCGACCCTTCAGGAATACGATGACGAATACCAGCAGGTAGCTTTGTCCAGCCGTAAGCTGTTGCAATAATACCTAGCGGAAGCATAATCAATAAACCAACGATGGCAGGTAAGTGCTCTTCAATTAATGGTGCAAGCCACAAACCGGCTAAGAAACCTAAGATTACCGTGGGTAATGCTTCCATAATTTCGACGGTAGGCTTAACTACTTTACGTAATTCACTCGACATGAAGTATGCTGTATAGATAGCCGCTGACAATGCAATCGGCACAGCAAATAACATGGCATACATTGCCGCCTTAATTGTACCGAATGAGATAGGCACTAAAGAAAACTTCGATTCAAAGTCATCGCTCGCAGAGGTTGATTGCCAAATATAACCAGGCTCAGGGTAACCTTCGTACCATACCTCTTGCCATAAAGCTGACCATGTAACCTCTGGGTGTTCGTTATGAATATCAACAACTGTTAGCTTGTTGTCGGCTAAAATAAGTGCTGCATTTGAACGCGGCGCAATTGCAAAGTTTTCAATCGCACCATCGCTTACTTTACCTTGCCAAAGTTTTGCTTCACTCGTGGTGTAATACAAGCCTAACTCACCATTTGAACTAGTAGTAAAGAAAGTACGGCGGTAAAACTCAGTGAAGATATCTAGCTTGTTTTGTTTTGTTGTTTCAAAAGCACGAATCTTTTGGTACTCACGACCGTCATCCGTGTTGACTTCAAACCACTGCGAGACTTCACCGTTATCATTAGCAAGCATCAATGAGTTAGCACCGGCTAGAAGCTCTGCAGACACTAAATTTGCATTTTCTTCATTAGCAGCCAAAACTTGAATCAGCTCAACGTCGCTCGGGAAGCGCGTATCATAGATATAAATTTGATTTGCCGTGCGAACAAAAGTACGCGTTGTATCTGGTGACATAAGTAGTTGATCAATACGCCCATCAATATCTAAATCTGTGCGTTCAACTTGCCATTCAATTTCGCCCGTGAACATATTCTCTTCAGCAACAAAGCTGCTAAACATTACGCGTTTATCAACTGTCTGCGCCACAATGGCTGTTTTCTCTTCATAATGGCTAAATGCAAACTGAGAAATGGCTGCACCTTGCTCATCTACAACCAGTGACAATTCACCTAATGGATAATCTAAGCGCGGTGTTAGTTTGCGTTTGTTGTTTGGAAAAGTAACTAGAAACTTTGGTACAACGATGACCGCAGAACCATTTTCCAAACCATAAGCATACTGCCCTTGAAACGGAGCACTTTTGGCAAAACTTGATACCTTGGCATCTAAAGTTACTGGTAGGCTTGTTAGCTTTTTGCCGAACGTTTGCTTTTCTACACTGTAGAAATCAACAGCACCTGTTTTGGAGAGTAAAAACGCAACCTCAGTTTGCTCTTCTACACCTAAGCCGACAATCTGCTCAGCATTATTCAATCCAAAGCTATCACGCGTTTCTACTTTCGCTGATTCAAAAATAGGTTGGACTACATATAGCAAATAGAAAAATATTAACAGCAGCGCTATTAATACCATTATACCGCCAGCAGTAATGCTAAATTGGGCAAACCGGTCTTTAAATAGACGGCTTCTATCCGTATTGAAAGACGGTTTATTCGGATTGGAAGTCATCGAAACACCTTTAAAACTTAACGTTGGCACATTATATTTCACCAAGATGACAATAATGTTACAGACGTCATAATAGGGTTAATTTGCTATTGAAGTTATAACCTATGGCTGTAAACCTTGCTATTTATCAATAAATTAGCGTCTCACCATCAATATGAGAAAATTTCACCTTTTAAATACTACATAATAAACAGTGGGTTAACTAAGGTAAGTATAAACAACCTACTTTTCTTTGTCTCAAATTGGAACCAAACCTTACAAAAGTTGGACAAAATAACCAACTGAGTCAATACTCAACTTGGCTTTATAAACATAATAATCATTCAACTATTTCATGCCCGTGCATTTTTATAACGGCAATTTTAGGAACCTACTCATGAAGCAATTAGTTATTACTATTTTAGGGCACGATCGCCCCGGCCTTGTAGAAGACATTTCGACTGCTATTTTAAGTCATCATGGAAACTGGTTAACAAGTAACTTAAGTCATTTAGCAGGCCACTTTGCAGGAATTTTAGAAGTGACAGTTCCCGAAGAGCACCTTAAAGAGTTACAAGATGCACTTGATGAATTGCCAGACCTAGAGGTCAAAATTGAAAATGGTGTAGAAGCACTTGAAAATACTCCTGCTGAGACACTGAACTTTGTTATCACGGGCAATGACCGCCCAGGGATAGTGCAAGAGCTTGCCAGTGTTATTCGACATAAGGGCGCCAGTATTACTCACTTAAACTCTAAACAGCAAAGCGCGCCAAATTGGGGGGTGCCGATCTTCAGCGCAGTGGCAACAATTGAACTTCCTGAGGGCATGAATAAAGACGAAGTTGTTAATGCGTTAGAAGCTATTACAGCAGATTTGATCGTCGACATTGAGTCAGCGTAAACCTTCTTCCGACCTTAGTAAATTCCCATGACAAACGTGTAATGTAAGTGACATGTTTGTCATGATAATGTCATCTTTTTGGACTATCTTTTAAGGAGACGTTATTTAAGGAATGAATCATGAATGCTTGCTCAAATGTGTCGCAAACAATCACCTATTTTGCCCCTGAGTTAAGTTGGCTGTCATTTAATGACCGAGTGTTGCAAGAAGCTGCTGACGAAAGTAACCCTATTATAGAGCGCATGCGCTTTTTAGGGATTTTTTCTAATAATTTAGATGAGTTTTTTAGAGT
>Ga0115572_10001439_pt1 | contig 19347 bp, 17 predicted proteins | sample COGITO_mtgs_1206_FD_88681 | JGI IMG/M metagenome (GOLD analysis project Ga0115572, IMG submission 88681) | Pelagic marine microbial communities from North Sea - COGITO_mtgs_120607 | ecosystem: Environmental > Aquatic > Marine > Epipelagic | place: Germany:Helgoland, sampling site Kabeltonne... | reverse complement strand
TGACCCTCATTCGCACCCTTGCTCACCGTATATTGGAGGGCGAGGGCTTTCAGGAGGTTGGCTTTCGTTGCCTTCGGGCCGAGCCAATGGGTAGGCACCTTGTCACGGATAGCGGCTGGCCCGTACTCGTGCATGATGGCTACGATGTCACGAACCATGTCGGTGACCTCACGGCGGGTGAACTCAGTGTAGGCATGAGAGCCGTCCTTGTTCGTAGGCACGAGTTCAAGCGGTGACCTTGCACCTGCAAGGACTTGCTTCGTTGCTTTGCCGTCCACCATACGGGTGAAGGTGGTGGTGGTTTGCAGGGGCAAGGCACACTTCTGCGCTGATGACGCAAGGAAGTTATCCATTCGGTCAATGACGGGGGCCACTTGCACTGCAAATGGTTGCTTACGGTCAAGGGGCAGGTTAGGTTTCATGTGTTGGTTTGCTGACATTTTTGTTTCAACTCGCCTTCTATCTCTATCTTGGTTTATAACCTATTGACTTTCAGCACCCTGTTTTGCCTCGCCTACATGTACATAGCACATAGCGTAAAGCATGGTAAGGTAGGTGCAGAACGCACCCATATGGGTTGGGGTCAAGGTGACGCTATTCATGGGGGCTTGCGACTTTTGGGTGTGGGTTATGGGACAGGTCTGGAAATCTATAGACCCGCTCACGCAAAGGCGGGCGAGAGGGGTGGGGATTCTATAGACCCGTCCCCTGCGCCCCCATCTATAGACCCGCCCCTATGCGAGTGTTGGGTTGAGGGTGGGCCATAGCACAACGCAGTACCACGGTCTATAGAGTGGGGTACTGCGGCCCACCTACCCCATAGCATGGCCCCATAGCACGCCCCTTAGAAGGAGCCATAGCACGCCCTATGCCCATAGCACTTCTTTTGGGCACGCATAGCGTTCCCAAAAAAAAATTACAAAAATGGACTTTTTATATCATGACCCCATAGCAGTGCTATGACCGGTCCATTCGCACAGGCTTGGAGCATTCTCAAGTTAATGCCCGCTAATGCTCCCGGTTACCGTGGAACTAACACTCCTGCTATGAGAGGGCCGCAGGAAACTGAACGGGAAGACCCCGGCAAATTAAATCCGTTTACTTTCCAACAAGACCAGCAAAAGCAAGCAGAAATGGAGCGACTACAACGGTTACAAAACATCATCCAACCTATGTTGAATGAACAACCTACTGACCAACCTAATGTCAATGAGCCACATGAACTTTACGAACCCGAAGAACCTAAGCGGGACAAGTACGCCATCAATTGGGGTCAAGATTACCGAAGTATGCCCGAAAAACTTGCGGAACTTAGAATGCTTCAAGAATCACCTACAAGTGAAGGATTGAAAGAAATGGTAGGTCAAATGAATATGCCGTCTAATTATGCAAACGATTATCGCCTATTCCACGAATTAAACCCATTTGGTGAAGACGAGCCAATGGGTGGTGCTGGCGAAAGGGCACCAGTAGAATTTCCCCAAAACCTCCCAATGAGTCAAGGCCCGCCACGCCAACAACGCCGAGGTATGCCCGGAGCAGGGGTATCAGTAAAGCGTCCCGGTTTCCGTGGCCCTCCAATGCCTATTGGTGAAGAAAATTTACCTTACGAGGATGAAAGAATAGAAAATAAAAAGACTCGTAATAGTATGAGTTTTGCGCCGCCAAAATTTTATAATCCAATGGGTATTGTGCATGAAGCAGTAGCAAGGAGAATGTTCGGTGCTGGCCCGCCTACTCGTGAAGATGGATTGAGAAGACTTTTTAATGAAAAAAGAAAGACAGTTCTTAACGAAGACATTGAGGGTTATCCCTATGACCACCCGGCTGAACAGAGATAGAAAAGATAGGTAATTATGCCGTTACCACCGACAAGTTTAATTTATACACCGCACTCGCTTTGCTTGTGATGCTCCTTACTCTTTTCATTCTTTCATTTATCGCTGGCTTCTTGACACTTTGGTTGGCGTTTCCCACTGTGAGTTCAACTGACACCATGATTTACATTGAGGACGAAGAAGCGTTTCACCAAGCATGTTTCAACGGGATGCGGAGGGGAATCCAGTGAAGGTAACCGTTTACGAGGTTGGCCCTCGTGACGGTTTACAAGCACTCAAACGACCCGTTGAAACCTCTACCAAAATAAAACTCATTGATGCGTTGTACAACGCTGGTTTGAAAAACATTGAAGAAACGAGTTTTGCTCACCCGAAACTTGTACCGCAAATGGCTGATGCTGACGAAGTATTTCGTAAGGGTAGCGTTCTCATCATGAACAAGCGTGGCTATGACCGTGCGGTAGCCGCTGGTGCTAAAAAATTCAGCATTGTGTTTTCGCCCTGTGAAACTTTTAACATGAACAACATGGGGAAGACTCGCAGTGAAATTGTACTCATGTACAAGACATTTTTAGACAAAGTGCCCAAAAAAGATGTGCGAGTGTACATCAGTATGGCGTTTGGTTCACCTTACAGTGGGGTACCTAATGTTTCAACACTCATTTCGTGCATTCGTGATGCGAAAATGTTTGGTCGCACAGTAGTGTTTGCCGATACAGTAGGTGCAGGTACCCGCAAAGAAGTACAACAATTAGCGGAACTCGCAAAGAATGAACAAATGAGAGTTGCATTACATCTTCACCACCGAGGGAATGAGGAACAAGCATTAGAATTGATTCGTGCTGGTTTATTTAGTGGAATTAAAGAATTTGATTCAAGTATCGGCGGTTTGGGTGGCTGTCCATTTACTGAAAACAGCGGAGCGAACATCTCAACTGAGACACTTGTGCGTCATCTAACCGCTTGGGGTTTTGATTGCGGAGTAAATAAAGCAGGATTAACCAATGCTTCGCAAATTGCTGAGAAAATAAAACTCAACGAAGTAGCAATTGTGATTTGAGCATACGCCAAGCCATGTCCATTGGCTCACCAGTTGCAATATCGTCGTCATCGGGAACATCTGATTCATTTATCAATTGAGTGGTACCTGTATTTTGGTTGGTGTAGTACACAAAACCCGGATATGGGCCGGGTTCAATGCGTGGTTTTGTTGCAATGGCTTGCTGTTTTGCTTGTTCTTTCGCTTGTAGTGCGAGGTATTTTTGGTAATCTCTCCTTAAGTCTCCACCGTAATCTCCCGTAAGTGGATTAAAATTCTGTCCCGATATATATTGGTTGACTCGTGATTGTGCATCTTTTTCTTTGATTGAACTACCAAGACCTTGCTCCTTCATTCTTTCTAAGTCAACTGGTTGCATAAAATCACCAAAATGACTGCGTTCTGCTTCATTAGCAACGGCTATTCTGTTGCGTGCAGTTTGAGAAATCTTCCTATTTGCATCGGGTGAAATATCGTCACCCGAATAAAATGCGCTTCTTGCTTCTTCCGGTGCTATTGGATGAACACTTGAACTCATGCTACCCATTTGGGGGTCATGAGTAATCGGCATGTGTGGTCTGTTTTTTGCACCCGTAGCACTGTGCATTGCGCTTGTTAATCTAAGTAAAGAATGTTCGGAAGGCTCGTCATGAGTATGTCCCGCAGAAAACACAGGGTGGTATTCTGTTGCCCTACTGCCTTTGTCTCGTTCAAGTGTACTTGATATTGGTTCATCGGTTTGAAGTAATGGGAAAGTAATACCGGGAAAGTTGTCCTCTAACGGTCTTCCATTATCGTCTTTTCCGCCTACCTTACCTTTTGTTCTTGCATCTTGTAGAAGGTTTGGGTTGTATTGCAACTGTAAATCCAACAATGCTTCGGCTAAATCGCCGGGTTCTAAACCATCTGCATCGTAATCAAAACCTTTCGGCATTGCTTGTCCTTGTTTATATCTATGATTGAACTGTTCGTGATGATGATTATTATTAGGTCTTCCAACATGTTTTTTATTTTTTCGTGCATGTTCAATAATCAGTTTTTTATCAAAAAGGTCAAACCCCGGCATAAATGACCATGCTTTAAGCATCCGCCATGATACATCCATAGGCTCTCCCGTGGTAATTTGCGAGCCAGCCTTGGCTTTGTCGGCCATTTGTTGACCTTGCTGTTGCATGTTTTGTTGAGACTGTTTATTTTGGTCAGCAATTTTTTCTTGTGCGGCACGAGCCGCATCTTTTGGCGCATTAACAAGTGCCTTTCCTGCGTGTTCTGCGGCTGAGTTTTTTACTTTATCAGTGAAAGATTCTTTCACCGCTGTTTTTGCGGCTTGTTTTCCTGCGGCAACTGTTTGTAAGCCCATTGCACCTGCTAACGGTACTACCAGCGGTCTTGCTAAATTAGCAAGAGCCTTCTCTACGGAGTCGCCGTTATTACGGACAGCGACACGCTTGCTCATGCTACACGCATGAGGCGGTATGTCTTTAAATTATTTGACCATGAGACAACACATGGCGAGGGTTGCGATACGCAAAAGCACCCTTGACAATTACGGTTTTGACATACCATCCGTGGAACCTCGTCCTCAAATGCCCACAGAACAGCAAATTCGTGAAGCGGTGTTGGGGGATGAGAATATGGGGCTAATGTCACCCGAACAGTACGGTATGCGAATGCCCCTAATTGAGCGTCAACAGGATTCGTCTGTGGAAGAAAGACAAAGAGAAAAACACAATCCGGGTGAAACAGGAAGGAAGTTTTTAGAGGGTATGGGGCTTGAAGGTGCATTAGCAACGGGACTTGCTATGCGTGAATTTCCAGCAATAGGAATGCAAGACAACCATGAGCAAATACCATTCTTGCGTGATTATTACGGTCGGCAAACCACTTTGCCCGAACATGACTGGCAGTATCACACCGAAGGGCCGTATTATGATGAAGAAGGAAACATCTTGCCCGGAGAGGTACCTCCTGTAGATGCTGTTAAGTTAATGTCCGAACCCGATATTAAACATGTAGGACAGGCAAGTGGATTTGGATTAAAACCACTTCCTTTTTCACATGTAAACGAAAGGTGGGAAACAGACGATATAAAACCCGAAGAGCAATTTCCTGCTGAAAACATAGGTTTTGTCGGCCCGACTATGGAAAAAGACATAGAGCAAAATTCAGCCGCTAATGTTTCACGAAAATTTCCAAAAGGGTATGTTGGGATAAGAGGATTCGGTAGGCCAAGTGATAAGGCGTTTGCAAGAAGAACATTTGAAGGTGGAGAAGGTGGTTTTACAGCACCCATACCACCGGAACGCTTAGTAGGTGCTATGCCCGCATCAAGAGCCAATTTAGGAAAAGATTCTTCAAGAGTATTACCTGTAATGAAGCCGACAATTGTTGAACCAAAATCTCAAAGGCAAAAAATTATGGAAGCAATGGAAGATGGTATTATATCCCCAACAGATGTACCATTACTAATGGCTCGTGAACGATATATGAGTAGCGAATACCCTTATGATGGTGAATGGACAGGTTTTCATGAAGAGACAGGTGAAGACATGGTTACGGGGCCAACATTTTCAAATGAAATGCGGCGAGAAAGTCAGTTTCCAAGAATAGCCGTTAGACAGGCTTTTCGTAACACCATACCTGTATCGTGGAAAGAAGGACATTTTGGGCTGGAAAACCCAATTTTAACCGATGCTGAAAAGGCGAATTACATTCGTCAACTGGAAGAGCAACAGAAAAATCAGCCCTTTTCACATGTAGATGAAGATAACACGGTACTTTATCCAAAGAAAACGGGGGTGCGTTTCGCATGAAGCCCGTACTGGTGAAGAAGGCTTTGCCTCGGCATTGGTCAAAGGATTTTGATACGGTAGAAGAAGCAATGCGAGAGGCACAAGCGGCAAGAATGGCATCAAAACGAGAGTTGGGCAATATAGAGGACATTCCTATCACGCCGGGAACACTTGAATGGGAATTGGGGCTGACAAGAGATGGGAAAGCGAGAAGTTTAATTCCGGGTGTGAGTCGTGGAAGAGTGTTTGACCAAGGTTTGGTTGACCAAGGGGGTGCATTCGCTTATCCTACCATTCGTGAATCGTTTTTTCCTTCATTACATCCCGAAGTTATGGGAAGAAGAGCAGGTGTTCCATTAGGAAGGGGTAGTGAAAACTTGATGATGTTCACAACTGAAAAACCAAGGCTACACGCTACTCAAAAAGAAGGTAGAGAGCAAACAGAAGCGTTTTACCCCGGAGGGTTTGACCCTGCTCAAACTTACTTGCTTTCCGACCCAACAAAGACATTTCGTAGGAATGATTTAGAAGAAGCAAATAGAGCGTTTATGGGAAGAAATGAAAGTAATTATGTAGAAGGTACGGAAGGAGCAGATACCCCTGTTGGTAGAATTGTTGCTCCGATGAGTAATCTTGTGAATAGTACACAAAATCCACTTACTGTACAACCATGGGGGCGACCTCAAACTGTTGAAGATGTATTCCAGTTAAGCGAACCAATGGACATCGCTATGCGTTTGCTCAAGATGCCCTTAATCCCCCCCGGACAGACTACTTTAGGTGAACATCACGCCGATTTCCCCAGTCCTTATGGACCTGTAGTTGGCTATCACGGCACTACAGGTGATAACTTCATGGACATAATGGGTGGAGCAGGTATTCAAAACCCCGACCCCAATTATAGGACTATTACCACCAATCCTTCGGAGGCGGCTACTTATGGAATGCAAAGAAGTGGTGATGCGAGAAATACTCCAAATTATCAATCACAACCTAAGTTGGTAGGAGTTAGACAAGCGGCGTTTGACCAAAACCACCCTAATTACATTGGTCCGAGTCATGGCTTGAAGAACTCGGATGATTACCAAGGGGCACAACATTATGGCGGCAATATACCAAGGCAGTTCTTAACGAATGTCCCAATGTCAAATGAAACACTACAAGACACAATGCAAGCAAGAGAAGGTCGTCAAGACATTATAGAAAGAAATATGTCTTACCCTGCTGAGAGCCAAAACTATGCACAGCGCAGGTTTCAAGAAAGGCAAAATGAAGCACCAATGCAGTTCCCAATTGTAAATCAAAGAGGCGAAGTTAGACCTCAAAAGCCAAGAATAAGCCCCTTCGCAAACGCAAAATGGAATAGAAGAGGTCAAACCGGCGAGCAAAGGATGGCTGACTACAATCAACAGATGGCTCAATACATGCAACCTAACCCAGTTGTACAACCGACAGACCCAAATCAACAACAATTACCATTACAACAGCCGCAAGTACAACAGCCGCAAGTACAACAGCCGCAAGTACAACAGCCGCAAATGATACAAGCAAGCGAACCAATGGACATCGCTATGCGGTTGTTGAAAGCACCTGTCTATGATACTGACATACCCGGTATTCAGTTTGTCACTCAAGGTAAAGATGAAGATTGGACTCAAGACGAAAACTTACATGGTGGTTTACCCGGTCTTTGGATGAAAGAGGGTAAAACATTCCCGCCATCCGAAAGAGCAATTCCTTTAGACCCTTCTATGGCCGATTCATATGAGAACGAAATAGAACAAATGACTCCAAATAATTTTTTAGAAGCCGCAGGTAAAGAATCAATGGATGACGGAGAACATTACAAAACATTGATGGAAAGAGCGATGGGTGGTGAGGATATGAGATTTGTTATGCCGAGATTAAGTGAGTTTTTCCCCGATTCACCTCCCGGTCATGATGGTCGTCATCGCATGTTGGCTTTGCGAAACTTAGGTCATGGAGATACGCCTGTGCCGGTAAGTGTAAGTGAAGAACATATACCTGTTCAAACAGGCGAACCAATGGACATCGCCTTGCAACTGCTCAAAGAGCGTGTAAGCCCCGAAGCCAAGCGTCATAAGTTGGAGTACGACAAGAAGTACGAGTCCAGCCCGGAGCGTGTGAAGTACCGAGAGGACTTGAACCGTGAACGCCGCCGCCGTGGTATTTACGGTAGTCACGACCATAAGGACATCAGCCACACCGAAGGCGGCAAATTGACCCTTGAAGGCGAGCATGAAAACAGGGCACGGCACTTCAAAGACAAGGGAACTCTACGCCAAGTGAATAAAGCACAACAAACATTACCTTCATATGACGAAAAAATTGTTCAAAGTTTGATAAAACCCGACCAATCTACTATGTATATTTCATCAAGACCGGGAAGAGAAACAGTATCAGCAGAAGAACAAAGTGCAAAACATGATGAACTATTAGCGGCTATTGCTGAGTTGAATAAGAATAGGGAAATGAATATATTGACTGGTACAGGTAAGGGAGAATGGGGTAATGAAAATTCTATTGCTATACAAAATTACCCACTGGAAATAAAACATCAATTGTATGAATTAGCACGAAGATACGGACAAGATGCTGTAGCAGAATCTAATGCGAGAGAAAAGGGCATACGGTTTGTAAATCCTGCAAGCGGTGAAGATACTTTTTCCTTTGGTGGTCGTGAAATACAGGAAAACCCCCGATACAGTACAGATTTTCCAACAGGGCAAAAGATTTCATTTACTGAGTAAGCACTCACTTACCTCACTTTACTCAAAATTCACTTCACCTAAAATGAGGTAACCAAAATAGTCACTTTACTCATAGGTCTTACTCTCAATATAATAGTAGTATAGACTATAGTGAATAAATGAAGTAAGTAGGGGGGTCAAAAAAGGTGAGTGAAGTTTTGACTAAAGTGAGGAAAGCGAAACGCTTATATTGACCATCAAAGTGACCAAGCGTGAGGACAATGCAACAAAGCAGTAATACTTCGGAAGCCGAAATACGCCTAATGGGGCTTATTCTTGCCCAATCAGCACTCGTTGGTTTAGCCATCGGGTTGTTTGATGCAAACATGTGGTTAGACAGCGAAGACGCAATGCTCAATGGTTTTACTTACGCAATGGCCGCTTTCTTCGTGCAAGGAATAGCGTACTATTTCTTCAAGATGTTCTTTGAACAGAACATGCAAGAGCGTGTACGAGTTCAAAACATGGAGCGAGAGCGACAAGGACGATACCGTAACATGCAAAACACATTTGACCACCGACGAGCCGAGATGGAACTTCGTATGCAAGAAGCACAACTTGAGACAGAAATGCGCTGGATGGAGCAAAATCCCGGCAAAATGCCCCCTTCTTGGGGTGTACCGGGCGGTTCTCCTTCACTTGTACAACAACAAGAGAACATGTTGACTACTAACCCGCCAAAACATAACGCTACGATAAAAGCACCAGTAAATCTTGGAGTAAAGGATGATGAAATTCCTTTGAAGAAAGATGGAACGCCCGATAAAAGATACATGAAAGAATGAGTGGTGTTGTCTTGGGTCGTATATTCAAAACACCTACGGACGATTCTACTGAGGCCACGCTTCGTGCAATGCACACACAAAATACACTTGACAACTATTACGAAAAAGGTGTAGGGTGGTTAAGAACAATTCTTTTTGTAAGTATAGCCATACTTGCAACCAGTTTTTGGGAATTAAATACAGGTGAATCAGCATGGGAAAACACAGTAGAATGGGTATGGGGCAAGGTACAAAACTTCGCCAATTGGCTTTGGGGGTTTGTGGATGGTTGAGCCAGCGAGTACGGCAGTCGTTGGTGCGATGGTGTGGGGTAAAGCATTCTTCAACGCATGGAGGCCACGCAAGGTCGGCATTTACGGCGCAGGATTGACTGGTAAAACTACTCTTGACCGATACATGACCACTCCCGGTGAAATGGAAGAGATACCGGAAGATGAACGAACAACACATTTTAAGATGATTGGCCGCTATGTACTACCTAAACCAACTCGTAAAAGAATTTCATGGAAAGGAGAGAAACGAGTTGTCTTCTCTTCCGATATAGGAGGTCAAGAGCGATTTTGGAATCTATGGATTGACGACATGGTGAATCGGCAAGTGGAATGTATTGTGTATCTTTTTGATGACCGTGCAATCAAAGGCGGAGAAGAAGCCTTACAGCAGATTGCGGGATTCAAATATCTTGTAGATGCTATTATTCATCGTCAATACAGGTATCGTAATTTTAAGAGCCGATGGAAGGGTAAAAATTACGCTCCAAACCTCATTATGCTTGTAGCGAATAAAGCAGACCGCTTCTTTGATGAAACGGCAGTAATGTTATGGCAACAAGACCGTATTGGAGAACATAAGATATTTGATGCGTTTCGTGATGATTTAATCCGTTTACAAAAAGCAGGAATACCTACACGCCGCTCGTTTATGGCAACAAGAATAGGTTGGAATGTGGAAGATACAATGGTTTCTCTTTTGACATCGTAGGTGAGATAATGACAAAAACAACAGTAGCATCGGTAGGAAAGACAAGCAATAGCGTAAGAACAGTAATCCCCATGTGGATTGCAGAACTTATGGACTTAGATAAAGGAACAAAATTGAGTTGGAAACTTGTACGAACAGATAATGGGTATATTGCTCAAATAGAAGGTGAAACAAAATGATGAACTTTACACGACAACAACCTCAACAACGACTCAGTGATGCAAATGAGGCACATCTATACGCACTCGCTCAACAGGGGAATGGAGGATTATCTCATGCCGCACTTATGGAACAAGCATCTGCACAACAGCAAATGCAAGCGGTGGCGGGTGAACAAAATTTACAAGTACCAAAGGTGAATTTCTATCCTTCACGCCACCCCGACCCTCACAAGGCTCGTCGTAAAGACATCAAACAAGCCTACAAACTTCTTATGCCTTCAAAACGCAGTATATTCAATCCTGTAAGATTATTCTTAGGTAGAAAATACCGATACAATAAACAAACTCATGTTTGCGTGGTAGATGGTTGTGATTGTGCAACACTTATTCAATATGACAATCTATATGCTAAAATCACTGATGAAGATTCGGGCCGTAATCTTTGGGAAATGTACTGGCGAAACCCTGTAACGGGTGAAGCAGAAGCGTTTATTGCTAAGGATAAGGTTACTAATGGTCGTAAAATGCGAGGTACATACTGCCCCGAACATCTTCATTTGTATCATCTTCTATGTAAATGGGAAACAGAAGAAGATAAAGTGCGAGAAAATAACCCTCGTCGCCTTCGTGACCATGTAAAACGAGGTGTAAGTGTAGTAACTGTACCCGTAGCCGCTATTTCAAAGAAAGACCCTACGCCTCCTATGCTTGAGAAATATGAGCCGTTCTTTGATGAGTTGATGCGGGATTCAAAGAAGACAAACGGAATAAGTCTTATTCATTATAAAAACCCTGTATCACAGCAAAATGATGTTACAATGGTGATATTTGACCTTCGTATATTTGAGCATGAAATGGCTATGATGAAACAACCAACACAGGCATTCCAAAATATGATGGGCAATCAAAACCCTATTGAACAAGAAACTCATGGGAGTATTGAGTGACATGTTAGGACTTGGCGGAAATAATCAAACACCGATGAACAGTGGTGCGTTAAATTTAGGCGTTCAAAGTCAACAACCACCTATGCAACAAGCGTGGGGTGCCCCTCAACAAGCACCGTTTGGACAGGCGGCACAAAACCCGTTCATGCAAGGTATGACTGGCGGAGCATCAGCACAGTGGGGTCAGCAACCAGTGGCCCCTCCGAGCGAAATAGAAATGCAGATTATGTTACTTCGTGGTATTGTACCAGTTGACCGATTTGTTGCAAGTCAACAAATGGGAACACTTATTCAACTTCTTAATAATCTTGTCAGTTTTAGCGTTCTTGAAGTTATGAAAAGCGCAGTATTTGTTGAAGACGGTGATGGAAACCTCAAAATGGACATCACACAACTTCCTTCTCATCTACAAACTATGAGTGCGGAAAACATCAAGGCTGAATTTAATTCTTTACAAAGTACCGCACAACAAAACATCACTGCGGCAGAAGGCGGCCAACAACAAATTGCCTCTTTCTCTCAGCAAAATATGATGAGCGGTGCCCTTTCAGCGGCTATGGCTGATGAAGGTATGATGACAAAAATGGGTAGCGGCGTAGGTAGCGTTGCACGAGGACTAATGGGGATGAGATGATGGATAAAGGAAGTTATTTGACACAATCGTTTGCGAACACGACACTTGAGGTATTGAATCCTAATCGTAGTGTCATTATTGATATGGTAATGGTACAGATTATAGCCGCAATTATTACGCTATCTTCACTTCTTTTATTCAAAGGAAATGACCTCGGCTCGCAAAACGCATCTTATCTACTCGTTGCCTTGTTCGGTAGTGTTCTGTTCTTGAGTGCCGTGTACTCTCGTATTACGAGAGGCTGACGGCCACTTCTTAATTGGACATTCCGAATTAAGTAACGCTATCTTAGTGTTGATAAAACACCCACATTGGGTGCAACGATTCGCTTTGCTGAATGGACATGTATGACATATACGCTCTCGCTCTTCTTTCAAAATATCGGGAGCGTATCGTCCCATCGCCATATCTTTGACAGCGTTTGTAAGGCTACGAATGGTATCCATGTCCAATGGAACTTTTGCTATTCTTGCCCGCCTTTTCATACTCCCACCGGCTTTGTTTAATTCGGAATCGTTTTTAAGTTGTGCTTCATAACAGCGTCATGGCGGGGGAGCAGGTAACCAAGCGTTCTTGCTCTTTTTGCATTTCGGAAGACCGTGATTCGTTGGAGGAACAAATGCTTCAAGGATTTATTTCAGCCCGTCAATTAGACAAGGATAAGGGTTGGCGCACCAACACCGCTGACCGCCATTACCGCAACCACATGGGAGATTACCACATGGCTTCTAACACCAGTTGTGCTTTGTGTACTACACCAGTTCGTAGCGACTACGAGCGTGCTTACTTTGAGGACGGGAGCGTTAGTGAGCAAATCGCTCAAGAACTTGGTATATCGGAAGACAATGTATATCATCACATGAAACACCATTTCCAACCACTCGTACAGAAATCAGCGGCTATTGAGGTGTCATTAGTGGCGGGGCAAGAAATCAGCCTCCTTCGCTCAAATGCTGAGAAACTAAATCACAAACTCAGTGAACTACTTGACGAGGGTACTGTACACGAAGACGGATTTGTGCGAGATGCAGTAAGTTTGCATAAGGAAGTGCGTGAAACCGTCAAAGACCTGCTTCGCTTCCAAGACCAATGGGGGCCACAAAGTGATGGTCAACAGGTCAATCAAACATTCAACATTCTGCAAGTGGAATTGGGTAAGGAAAGCCCCGAAACTTGGATGAGGATTAAGAAGCAACTTCAAGAAAATGCGGGGGTCTAAACATGCCTATGGGTCGTGGTTCGGATACTCGTATGTATGGCCCTCGTAGTGAGTCGGACAAGATGTATTCCTCAGCAAATGAGGATGAAACAAAATACAATCCTGCCGACCCCGAATACAACGAGCAAAAGCGTGAAGAAAAGAAGCGCAAAATTGAGGAAAAGAAGGCCAAGCGTGCAAAAATTAAGCACATTAAAATCAGTGCTAAAGAAGGGCTAAGTGGAGAAGAATCTCCTACTCCACTTGATGATGGAAACAAGCGTGATGACGAGCGTGAGATGGGACTACAAGGTGGCCCTGCTGGTAGTCGTGGTACACTTCTTGACCTTGCTACGGGTGCAAAGTCGGGTACAGGCTCAGCCATGAGTCCCGGCCTTCCTATTGCGATGAGCGAGCCGATGGATGATGCTTGGAGTACATTGTTAAAGGCTTCACTTGAGGATTTGACTCAAGAGCGAGACAGACTTCTTCAATCGGGACTAAAACAAGAAGCAAAACAGTTTGACCATGTTATTCAACAAATGATGCGCCCCGACCGCCAAGAGGAACAGATGCTACAAAATGTTGCTACTCCGACTGCTCGCATGATGATGCCCGATATAAGCGGTGCAGACTTACAAAATGTTGCTACTGAAATGATGTATGAAGGAAAGAATAATCCCGACTATATTGAAATGCAACGCCAAATGGGTAACTACGACCCAAAAACAAAGCAAGAGTTCATGCAAAATGTGAGTCATATGGCTCGTCGTATGCCTAAAATTCAAGCCGGTCGTGAACAGGCACAACAAAGTTTACGAGACTTACAAGCCGCAGACCCAAGCCAGTATTTTGCCGACCAAGAAGTGATAACCGGTGAACCAATGGACGATGCTTGGAGTTCACTTCTCAAAACTGAAACCGCTCGTTCTATTGCAGGACGACGCAAGCGTGAGGCTCGCCAACAATTTCGCCCATCCACTGGACAATTCAAAACACCACCCGGTGGTATGAGCGGTGGGGTTGGTGCTACTATGCGCCGCTTCAAAGCACAGATGCGTGGTATCAAGAGCGGTAAAAAGACGGGACTGATGAAACCACACTTGGCGGTTGAGATGAGTCACCGAGGTATTCAAACCAAACAACCGCTTTCCAAAGACCCACAGAAATACACACAGTACAAAGGTCAATCCGAGGCTCGTAAAATCTTGGGTGGCGCACGCACTACATTCTCGCCACACGCACGATACGGTGCCCGCTCCAACCAAGCAGGGCCAACTGGTGCAGGACGACTCAGTGGATTGATGGCTGGTCAAAGTGGACAGATGACTCGTCCAGCACTTCGTCGTATGCGCCGACCTCGTATGCCTCGTATGCCTCGTATGAGCGCACCTACACCTCCTACTCCGCCTATGATGCCGCAAACGCAATCCAGCGTACCCAGTATGCCCGCACCGTCATCAACGATGATGATGAGTGAGGACAGATACCGTAGTGAAATTCTCAAAGCACGCAATAGCCTTCATCGTATTGAGTTGCTTAATCTCATGCGACGGCTTATTCAAGCCAAAGAGCGTGAAGCGAAAATTAAGAAGAATTTAACTGCTACGGACTCAGCCCAAGTACCCGGCCATCCGGCAGGTGTCAAAACAACTGATGATGAAGACCCTCAAGGGCCAACTGAAAATCTTGAAACGGATGCTAAAACATTTGGTCTTGACCCCGCTGGTGCAATTATAGGAAGAGGGGGCCGAAGCCCATGATTCGTGTTGGTCGCCCCATCAAGAAGGCATGGAGCCTTGTCGGGCACGGGCCATCGGGAGCGCAGATTTTCCGCAATCCTCCACCACAGGCTTTTCGCCCCGAAGGAGAAGATGACCTTCCTGCACACGCTCACGATGGTGTAGGAAATCATTTACCGGGCGAGTGGGCACTTGGGGAACATGGTCAAAAATCCTACAAAACACAACTTGGGGATTTTCACCACCCAATTGATGCAGTAGCACACAAACTTGGTGATTTCCTCCGTGCGAGAGGATTCAACATTCCAGCATCCGAGGTTATTAACAACGCAATAAACGAGTTTAATGACACACATACTCATGGTGACGCACATGCGCTGGCTGATTTTCACTCCCCCGAATGGCGCAAAATTAGGGCTTCGGATATGCCCGGAGGGGATATAACACGAGAGCGTAACACTATGCCTACTCGTACTCAAGGTGGTACCAAAATCACCATGCTTACCAATAAAAATCACATGTCCACCCCAGTAGGTAAATTCGTTGAAGGCGGCTACATTCCTTTTCACCGCAATATAACTCATCAATTAGAAGATATGGGTATTCCAACACAAGAAATACGACAAGGGCTTAAGTTTCTTGACTACCCGTGGTTGCAACCTCACCTACTTGCCCCTCAAGGATACCTTGTTTCCAATAAAAAGCAACATGGTGCTGATGTTGACGAAGCGATGATGAGTCGTGGCCCGGAAGGGTATTTTGGTGATACTGAGGCAGTACACACATGGGAAGTTATGCACCACCTTCCCGATGCTTTCTTTTATCCTAATGTTAAGGCTAACATGCAAAAGAAAGGTAAACAACCTACTGGTCTTTACAAAGCCGCCCATGCTATGATTGACCAAGCCTTACAACAAGGTATGGAACACATTCCTAATGTGAATGTCACCGTGAATACTGGTACGCTTGGTGCCCCACAGATGATAAACCGACCACTTCATGAAATACTTCAAACACCCGACCTCCGTGAAGCAATGGTTAAGGATATGGCTCATGTACCTGCTATGATGTTCCTGTTTGGTCGCAGTGGACAGGGTGATTTCAAGCGACTGTACGACCACATGATGACAAAGTACGGTGCAAGTGAAGATTCGCTTTCCCCTCAAGAACAGGCAAAATATCTTTCCGCTGGTGCAAAGGGTGGAAAGGGAATGCACGAATCAGCCAAGCGTATGTTTGCTCTTGCTCGTGCATCGGGAGAAGGAAGTGAAGAAGGTCGTACCCGTTTTGGAGAACACGGTATTTCAGCAGACGAACTTCAAGCAATGGGTATGCACCACAGTGATAATCTTATGAATCAAGTGGGTAGGTTCCGTGGTGTTCTTGAGGCATTGGCCGACCACCAAGCCAGTGCCCGTGGTCACGAAGTTAAGCGTGGTATAGGTGATGTTCCTACCACAGCCCGTCAAGGTATGGGTATTGGTGGCTATCCCGAATTAAATGCTGAAACGGGGGAATACTCCATGCCCCCTCTTGACCCACACATGGATGCCTACTTTCACGAAGTTCATGATTTCGCACCAACGGAGTCCTTTGACCCGTCCCTTACATTGTCACCCGAACAGGGAGGTGCTTCTCTACCTTCCGAATTACCACCAACCGCTCCATCTCCTGCGGTAACTTCTCCCCCTGTTCGGGCGGCACCTCAGTATCCACATACACCACGGCAACAGTTCCAACAGATGCGACCACAAATTGGGCAACTTGACCCTGCTCAATTTAGGCAACTACTTGAAGAATCGGGCCGTCGCAGACCCATGCCTATGAGTGATGCACCGCTTTCTCCTTTGGATGCAACGGCACAACGGCTTATGGCTGACCCTCAACAATCTCTTCTTAGCGAGTATTACAAATCAAGCGATTCTGTAATGGATGAAGTAATGCGTATAATCAAAGGTGGTCGTAGATGAGCAAGAAAGTATTGATACTCAAACAAGGTGGAGTACAACAATTTCAAAACATAGGTGGTAAAAGTGGCCCGTCTTTCATGGATTTGGCTCGCCGTGTTCGTGACCCAACAGCAAGTGGCTGGCAGAAAGTATTGGCTGGTGCAGGTATGGCGGGTAAAACCGCCGCAGGTATAGGGGCTATAAATCAAACAGCACATCAAATGCAAGGAGGTAACGCTTTTGCACCTCTTAATATCAACTACGCCTATCAAGGACTTGACCCTACTACGGGAATGCAAGCCAATGTAACACCCGGTGAACAACAAGACGAAATTATACGACGAAGGTTGAAAGATGGTGCTGAAACTGACCTCAATGCCTTAACAGATGCAAATGTAAATGTAAGAGCGTTGGCGGCTAAAAAACAGCAATTACCTCCACCAGCGGGACTTCCTGCTCAAACACCAGTACCAGCGGAAACATCAGCGGGACACCAATATCAACCACAATGGACTAATGCTGGTAGAACAGGAACGCCGCCACCAACATACGACCCATTTGCCGCACAAAGAAATGCCGCTATTCAAAGAGGGCCACCGGGTTTGAATCAACCAGTACAGGCACAGACACCGCCAGTACAAGCACAACCAGCGACATCAAGCGAACCATTACATCCTCTTGGCCCACAATATAACACAGGAGGCGCAGGAGGGCCAGCGGCACAACCAGTACAGCCAAATACACTTAATCCCAACTTGTCTGAAGTAGTGGCCCGTGTGAATGTTCCATCCAACACACCTGCCGCACCTGCAACTGCAACTGCTGTATCTGCACCTCAAGCACCTGTGGCTGTTTCTAACCCTTATACTGGTTTACCACCTCAAGCCACGCAACTTGCTCAAAACTTAATTCAAGGGCGTAATACCGGACAAGGCCCGGTAAATCCTCAAAATAGTGACGCAATGATAAATGCTGGTAAAAACTTAGCACAACAGTCGCAACAGCCGCAACCGCAACCGCAATATGCCGCTACCCCGCCACCGCTTCCGTCGCCGCCGGTAAATTTTGCTGACATCACGAGTTATGGCGATTCGCCCGCCAGCACCTCATCAGCACCAGTCTCAATTAAACCATATCAACACACTGGGTTTTCAAACATTCACGGTACACCCGGAAATGTCAACCCACAACAACCTCAGCAAGACCCTACATTTGGGGGCCGTGTGAACGAGGCAGAATTGAAGATTGATGGTGTTAATTATTTTACACAAGCGGCATTTGATGCAGTGTTAGAAAGAGAAGGACTCAAACTCGCTAAATCATTCGTACAAGCGATATATGATGAAATGGGAGATGCGCTATACAAAGCCGACCCTCATGTAGCCGGTTTGATTATTTCCCGTATATACATGGATAAATTCGTAAGGTGATACCATGAGCGACATGGATGAGTTTATTCACGACATGGACAGAAAGATGTCTGCAAAGTCGTTTGAATACTTCTTCACCGAAATTTTGGGCTTTGATTACTCCGGCCACCACAAGTCGTGGGATGAAGGACTGGCTGAAAACCGATACTACTGCGTGAAAGCGAGTCGTGACCACGGTAAGTCTGTATTCTTCATGTCATACGCTCTATGGCTCGCTACTTTCAACCCCGGAAACCACATCATGATTTTCTCTCACTCTCTTGAACAGACGCTTGAACACATGCGATTTATCCGTCAAAACATAGAGAACACGCCATCAATTCGCTACCTCATTCCCGAAGGTCGTCCGTGGCGAAAGACCTACTTTGAGTTCAGCAACGGTAGCCGTATCATGGCTAAGTCGGTTGGTGGTGGTACTCGTGGTTTCCACCCGAATGTTGTACTGTGTGACGATATTTTGTGGGGTACTACTGGCACTGAACTACAGCGTGCCGCTGATTGGTTCTATGGTGTTCTTCTCCCTGTTCTCCACCACACAGGTCGCCTTATGATGGTGGGTACACCGTTTTCATACAATGACCTGTACTCTCAATTAGAAGAAACAGAAACCTTCCAAGTTGAGACATATCCTGCTATCAACAAAGAGGGCGAAGCCCTATGGCCGGAGCGTTGGGATTTAGATTCACTTAGTCAACGGCGATTAAGTATGCCCGCTATACAATTTTCTCGTGAGTATCTTTGTGAACCCATTCACGATGTAGCCAGTATGTTTCCTAACGACATCTTGGAAAAAGCACGCAACAAAGAACTCGTACTTCTTGACCGTGCTGATACTGAATTTGATGCTAATGGGGAAGCGGCAGGAGTCTTCGGACAACACTTCATTGGTTGGGATACTGCAATCGCTTCGGATAAGAACGCTGACTTTACGGCAATGGTGGTTATGCGAATGTTACCCGATGAGAATGTAAAACAAATCGTCAGTGTTGTACACGAGCGAGGAATGAGCGGTTTGGCGCAGAAGAATCAAATTATTATGCTCAACAACCGCTTCCAGCCCGACCTCATTGAACTTGAAGG
>Ga0115572_10001429_pt1 | contig 19436 bp, 17 predicted proteins | sample COGITO_mtgs_1206_FD_88681 | JGI IMG/M metagenome (GOLD analysis project Ga0115572, IMG submission 88681) | Pelagic marine microbial communities from North Sea - COGITO_mtgs_120607 | ecosystem: Environmental > Aquatic > Marine > Epipelagic | place: Germany:Helgoland, sampling site Kabeltonne... | reverse complement strand
GAAAGACCGTGCCAAGCTGCTTGAGGAGCAAGGTGATGATGCGAACCAGGCAAACGAGAAGATTGTCGAGATCCGGAAGAAGTAGCGGTCAGTCCGTCACGGCGTAGCTCGGTCAACGAGAAGCGTGCGGATTTCAAGATTGCGTAACAGGAAGGAGCGCTCGTCGAGCCGCTTTCGCCGCATCCAGACGGTCACCTCGTCGTTCGATTTGCTGGCGTTGCACGAGGCGCAGGCAGGTACAATGTTGCTAAGGGTGTAGCGGCCACCTCGCGACAGCGCCTGCACACAGTCGCGTTGAAGCGGTTGGTCGGAGGCGTCACAGTAGGCGCAGCCGCCCCAGGCTTCCTGGAGCGCGGTCCACTGCTCGGCCGTAAGGTCGTGGTCGACGTGATCCATCCGACGCCGACGTTTGTGAGCTGCCCGCGTTCGCCGTGTCCGATTGGACGTCATGATGACGACGCTAGGTCGTTGTCACATCGATTGGGGTGACCACGTAGGTTCGACTGTCGGTGTAGACCGGAGTTCCCGGCGACAGGTAGAGCGTGGTGCCGTCCATGGAGATGGCGAGCTCGTGACCCACGGCTGTGTGGCTGTCTCCCGGCTGAAGTTGAACAAGCATCACTCCAGCCTCTGGGAGTGGGTACCGGCCGTCGTCGACGTGCATGATTGGGTCGGCGAGCGGCGTCGGATCGAACGTGTCGAGCAGGAGCTCGATGTCAAGGGTCTTGACCGTAAGCCCGCCGCGCACGACGTTGTCGGATGCCCGCATTAGCTCGATGCCCGAACCGCGCAGGTAGCCGTGCAGGTTGCCCGCAGTCAGGTGGAGCGCTTCTCCGGGCTGGAGCGCCACATGGTTGAGCAGCAGTGCTACCGCCACACTCGGATCGCCGGGGTACTGCGCGGCGAGTCGGCGCACCCATGCAGCCTCGGGGCCGGGTGCTTCGGCGCATGCCTCAAGTGTCGGTGCGATGTCGATGTCTCCTTGGTACAGACTACGGATCGTCGCCCCAGGGCCATCGGCGTCAACCGTGTAAGCAAGCATGTGCGCGCCGATCGTGTCGAGTAGCTCGACCGTTGCGGCAGCGGGTCTCACCCCGCACAGCGCTTCGAACTCGGTGAGGGCGACTAGGAGCTCGGGCTTCGCGTGGGGGTCATCGAACACGCCGCGCTCAAACCCGGCGGTTGCTTGCTCTTTCGTCGGATGGACCTGGAGTGACAGCGGTTCGGCGGCGGCGAGCACCTTTAACAGGTACGGCAGCGGGCCGGTCAGGTCGGACAGGGGCGTACCGTCGTCAAGCAGGGTCGGTCCGTTCGGGTGGGTCCCGAGCCAAAGTTCCGCCCATGGCTCACCCTTCCCGGCGACGCCGAGCAGACTCGGAATGAAGTCTGAGTCGCCCCACGCGTAGTGCTGGATCACTCCGTCGACTACCCGAACCGGCATCACGACACGCTACGCCCCCAGCGGCCAGACGCGTCACAAGCCAAGTTCGGCGCTGCGAGCGAGCACCCCGTGGCGTTCGGCTCCGATGGTGGTTGTGTCGCCGTGTCCGGTGTGCACCACGGTGTGATCAGGGAGTCCTAGAAGAACTTCGCGAATCGACGCGAGGATCGTTGGCTCGTCGGAGTATGACCGGCCCGTGGCTCCGGGGCCGCCGCAGAACAGCGTGTCGCCGCTCATCACGGCACCGGTCGCTACATCATGGAAACAGCAGCAACCGGGGGAGTGGCCGGGGGTGTGGAGTATGCCGAGTTCGTGCCCGCCTGCGTTCAGGGTCGACCCGGGTTCGATGACGCCGTCGGGTGAGTGGTCCGGATAGACGGCGTCCCACAGCATTCGGTCGGCCTCGTGGAGAAGTATGGGCGCATCCACTGCCTCGCGGAGGGCGACAGCGGCGTTGATGTGGTCGTTGTGGCCGTGGGTGAGCACGATGCTGGCGACCTTGCGTCCGTTGACGGCCTCAAGGATCGGCTGGTGATCGTGCGCAGCGTCAAACACGAGCACCTCGCGGTCGTTGCCGACGATCCAGATGTTGTTTGTGACCTGCCACTGGCCGCCGTCAAGGAAGAAAGTGCCGTCGGTCGTGACTAGCTCGATCGTCACAGAACCACCACGCTGCGGAGTACCTCACCCTGTTCCATATTGTGGAAGGCCTGCTCGACATCGCTCAGCCCGATCGTTTCCGATACAAAGCGGCCGAGATCGAGGCGCCCCTGGAGATATAGGTCGATCAACATCGGGAAGTCCCGCTCGGGCAGGCAGTCGCCGTACCACGATGACTTGAGTGCTCCACCGCGCCCAAAGATCTCGATGAACGGCAACTCGACGGTCATCTCCGGGTTCGGCACACCAACTAGCACGACCGTGCCTGCCAGGTCCCGCGCCTCGAAGCACTGCTTGTACACCTCGGGATGGCCGATCGCCTCGATGCACACGTCGGCACCGTTGCCATCGGTAACCGAGCGAATGAATTCGACCGGGTCGGTTGTTGCGGAGTTGCAGACATGAGTCGCTCCAAACTCCTGGGCCCACTCGAGCTTGCGGTCATCGATGTCGACGGCGATGATCGTCGATGCGCCGGCCAGCTTGGAGCCGGCGATTGCAGCGTCGCCCACACCACCGCAGCCGAACACGGCAACAGAGTGCCCGTGCCGCACCCCACCGGTGTTGATTGCGGCGCCGATTCCCGCCATCACGCCGCACCCGAGCAGCCCGGCGACTGATGCCGGCGCGGCAGGGTCGACCTTTGTGCACTGTCCTTGGTGGACCAATGTCTTCTCGCAGAATGCTCCGATCCCCAGCGCCGGTGACAGTTCGGTGCCGTCGGTGAGGGTCATTTTCTGTGACGCATTATGGGTGTCGAAGCAGTACTGCGCCTCGCCACGACGGCACGCTCGACACTCGCCGCAGACCGCCCGCCAGTTGAGAATTACGAAGTCCCCGACGGCGACATGCGTGACACCGTCGCCGATAGTTTCGACGATGCCTGCGGCCTCATGGCCTAGGAGGAACGGAAACTCGTCGTTGATGCCGCCTTCCCGATAGTGCAGGTCGGTGTGACACACGCCGCAGGCCTGAATCGCAACGACGACATCGTCTGGTCCGGGCTCGGGGATGACGATCGTTTCCGTCGAGACGGGCGTCCCTTTTGACCGAGCGATGATTCCTCGTACTTCTTGGCTCATCCCCGGCACCGTAATCGAAGAGGCGGCTCGGTGGCTTGGGGCTGTCGGCAGCGTCGCCTCAGTGTTGCGGAAAGAAGAACAAAACGTGCTCAGCGATGAAGGACACCGGCGCCTTTCAATCCCACTGCCGTTGAGTCTCCGATCAGAACGATAGAACGGGACGCTATATTTGCCGCCCGAACGTCGTGGCGGTGGTGGAATGATCTTCGTGACGGGTGCAGGCGTTGCCGAAGCCTTCAAGGGCGACAGCAGTACTGCTACGCCTGTTCGAGCAACAGGTGCAGTGATGATGGCATTAGCGAAGTACAGAGCAGGCCTGGCCGAGAGGGTCAGAACAACTTGAGTTCGTCGGACCGCAAGCCGCGCAACTGGTCGTAGTCGATCTCGACCCAAGTGAAACCGCGTGACTCAGCAAATACCTTGGCCTGGGGCTTGATCGATTGTGCGACGTATACGCCGCGAATGTCGCCGAGCGACGAATCAAGCTGGAGCCGCTCGATATAACGCGAGAGCTGCTCGACACCATCGATCTCGCCGCGGCGCTTGACCTCGATCGCTACGACTTGGTCGGTGTTGTCTCGGCATACAAGATCGACAGGACCGATCGCCGTGGGGTACTCGCGGCGTACGAGCGTCAAGCCGTCCTCAATCGCCTCCGGGCTCGCAGCCAGCAATTCCTGGAGGTGCGCTTCGACGCCGTCCTTCTGTAGCCCGGGGTCGTCACCGAGCTCGGCGCTCACGTCGCTGATGATCTCGTGCAACGTGATCGTCAGCGTCTCGTTCTTCGGGTTGGTGATCACCCAGTAGTCACCGCGCTCGTCGCGCTGCTCAACGAGCGTGTTCGGCGCATTCATCCAGTTCAACGGCTTGTAGGCGCCACCATCGGCGTGGATCGCCACGCACCCATCGGCTTTCACCATGACCAGCCGGTTTGCTTCGGGGAGGTGAGCGTCGAGTCGCCCGGCGTAGTCGACGGAGCAGCGGGCGACGACTAGGCGCATCAGGCGCGACCTTCGACATGTTCGGCCATTCGCTTCTGAATGAGTGCCCTGCGAGCTTGTAGCTCACGGTAAGTGAGCTGGTTGACGCTCGACTCGAGCCCCATGCTGGCCTTGACGGTACCCATGTCGAACTCGACCGCAGCGGGATCTACGCCGAGTTCACGTCCGAGGCGTTCACCGTGCTTGGCGGCGAACAGCATCGAGATGTTCGTGACCTCGCCGATGAGGTCGAGATCGGGTGCGAGTCGAGCGATCGCGCCATCAAGGAACACGAGATTTTTCACGTACAGCATCAGCTCCTTCGGCAATTTGGCGCCGTAGCCGAGCATCGCCTTGACGACGCGCTGTACCTCCTGGACCATTTCCTCGCCCGTCAGGGTGGTTGGATCGATGACGTCTTGGTCGAGTCGAAGATCAGAGACGACGGCGCTGATGTCTGTGTCGAGCGGTAACGCCCCGAGATCGCGCAGCGCAGCGACTTGACTACGAGGGTCGTTTGTCGTCGCTCCGAGCATCAAGCGGAGAAAGGCATTGCGTCGCAGGCCATCGAGGCGTCCGACGATGCCGTAGTCGAGGAGGGCGGTTCGTCCGTCGTTGAGTACGAGTAGGTTGCCACCATGCAGGTCTCCGTGGAAGATCCCCTCGACGACTGCACCTTCCATGAAGGCGATCATGGCGGTGCGGATTACCTCCTCGGTGTCGATGCCCGCTTCCTGCATCCCCACGACGTCGTCGAAGTTGAAACCGCGAAAGCGTTCCATCACAAGAACGCGCCGAGTGACTAACGATGGGTGTGGACGCGGGGTGACATAAGCGTCCTGCTCGAGGTCGTGGAGCATGCTGGCAACATCGAGCATGTTGACTGCCTCTATGCGGAAATCGAGTTCCTCGACGATCGTTTCGGCGAACAGCTCCACCAGTGCGGGGGGATTCGCCAGAGCAGCGACCGGGATTCGCCCGACGAGGTAAGGGGCAAGCCACGCCATTACCTTGAGGTCTTTGCGAACAAGGGCCGCCACCTGGGGCCGTTGGACTTTGACGACGACGTCTTCGCCCGTCCGAAGTCTGGCGACATGGACTTGAGCGATCGACGCAGCAGCGAGCGCCGTCTCGTCGAAGTACTCGAACACGTCACCGAGGCGAGCTCCGAGGTCCTGCTCGACGGTCCGCTTGACCACGTCGAAGGGTTCGGCTGACACTTGATCACGGCACTTCTTGAACTCTTCGACGAGTTCCGGCGGGAACAGACCTTCACCCGACGAGATGATCTGGCCGAGCTTGATGTATGTCGGCCCGAGTGCTTCCGCTACCCGGCGGAGCCGGAGGGAGATGTCGGCGCGGCTCGCCTCGGGGGTGGTGTGGCGGTTCAACTTCTTGCGGATCAGCCAGGGCGCCACGGCAGCACCGAGATGGCCGACGACGGTGAGTACCCGGTGCCCCGGAGGAATTGGTCGGCGAGCGGTGAGGGTTGGGACCTCTTGTTGGGCACGTTTCCGCAGCGTACGTGCCAGGTTGAGCCAGCGCGCCCCGTCCCGCTCGATGGTCCACGGGCCCGATTCGGAGAAGGCGGCCCAACTGCGGTCGGAAGCGAGATCGGCCGTGTCGGTCATGAGTCCCCATGATGTCGTGATCGCGGCAAGAAACCCGAGCGAAGGGCGTGTAAACGTGACGAAATCATGAATCGATGCGCTGGCAGGCAGCGGCGATGACCATGAACGATACTGAAGCGCACCACCACAGCTAAGGTCGGGGCACTGCTGGGGACCCTCGGTGGCCTTGTCGTCAAGCGACACCATATTACGCAGCGTTCGCACCGCCCACTATGCGTCAGGTCCTGAGGCGTTATTATTGACCGGGCATGAGCGCCGATCGTTGGATCACCGACTACACCGTTTCATCTCGCTACCCCGTGTATACCCGGGCGAACGCTGGCGAGGTGCTGCCTGACCCGGCATGTCCGTTGGGGGTGACCACAGTGTGGAAAGCGACGAACGAGGGATGGCGTGACGCCCAGATCAGCGTCGGCACCTGTGAACCTCACGAAATTGACCCTGAAGAGGTCACAGGTATGTTCGGTGGCTACCTCTACATCAATGCATCGTTGGCCCGGATCTTTGGGGTTCGGGGGCCCGACCTCAGCGCTGAGATTATCGACTTCACATATTTCGGTGACCATCCCGACGCCCCCCCCTATGTTGCGGAGGACTGGCATGACAGCCCTGACAACACGGCCAAGATGGGCGCATGGATGCAGCATGTGCTCACCGGTGATCTTGACGTCCTGATAGACGACCAGAACGAGGCAAACCGGCTTCGGGCCGCAAGGCCCGACCTCACCCGGCTGACCGATTTTGAGCTGGTCGAGCGGGCCCGGAGTCTTCTGCCGATGGTGCGGCGACTCTTCGAACGGCACCTGACCGTGACTGCCGGTGCCTCGATTGGACCGGGTATTTTGGCCGCCATCGCCGAGGCGATGGGCGACCCGTCGATTGCGCTCCACCTCATCACCGGCGTAGGGGATGTCGATTCAGCGCTGCCGAGTCGAGCGATGTGGCAGCTTTCTCGACTCGATGCCGACTCACCTGAGTTCGAGGCTGGATTCGACTCGTTCCTCTTCGAGTATGGGAGTCGCGGTCCGAACGAGTGGGATATCATCAGTGATGTCTGGGAGACGAAGCCTGAGCTTGCACTGTCGTTGATCGGCGTGATGCGCAAACAGGGGGCTGACGGTGACCCGGCTGCGCGCTCGGCAGTCGCAGCTACGGAACGTCTCGCAGTCACGGCCCAGATCCGCGATGCGCTCGCCGGCGATGCCGAGGCGTTGGCGCAGTTCGAAGCGGGTCTCGTGTCGGCGCACTCATACCTTGCCGGTCGGGAGCGGGCTAAGACGAACATCATCAAGGTGATCAACGAGGTTAGGGTCGCGTTTCGTGAGCTCGCTCGGCGGCATTCTGTCGGAGTCACAGAGTTCCACATGTTGCTCGACGACGAACTTGAGGCATTCCTCAACAGCCCTGACGACTTCCACACCCGGCTGACCCGACGCTCGGTCGAGTACGGCGCGCTGTTTGATCTCGAACCTCCCTTCATCATCAATGGGTCGGTGCCCTCGCTAACGGAGTGGCTCGAAAAGGGGGAAACCGCTATTGCTGTCAGTAAGGCCGGTGACGTGCTGCGCGGCGTGCCGGGGTGCCCTGGCGTGGTCACCGGCAGGGCCCGCGTAATCCTCGATCCAAGTGACCCGATGGCGCTGGAACCTGGAGAAATTTTGATTGCACCCTTTACCGACCCGGCGTGGACGCCGCTGTTCGTTCCGGCCGCAGGGGTCGTCGTCAACGTCGGTGCGCAGGTGAGCCACGCGATCATTGTGAGCCGTGAGCTGGGTATCCCGTGTGTCGTGAGCGTAACGGGCGCGACCGAGGCGATCCCTGATGGCGCAACCGTCACTGTCGACGGCGGTGCCGGGACGGTTACCGTCCTGCGGCATGAGTGACACTACAGATCAAGTTGACCGTCCGTTCCGAGTCCTCGGAATCCAGCAAGTCGCCGTCGGCGGTCTCGACAAGGACGCCCTATCTGGGCTGTGGACCGGACTGCTAGGTGTTGAGAAGGTCGGCGATTATGCAGCCGAATCGGAGAACGTCGACGAAGACATCTTGCGGCTCGGCAACGGTCCGCACGCCGTCGAAATTGACCTCATGCAACCGCTCAACCCAGACGTTGCACCGAAGGTGCACGTTCCTGCGTTGAACCACATCGGCTTGTGGATCGACGACCTTCCGGCAGCTGTCAACTGGCTTACCGATCAGGGAATGCGCTTCACGCCTGGCGGGATTCGTCGCGGAGCTGCCGGCCACGATGTGTGTTTCCTGCATCCGAAGGGCAACGAGGCGACGCCACGCTCGGGCGAGGGAGTTCTCATTGAACTCGTGCAGGCGCCTGACGACGTGGTCGAAGCCCTCGGTTGAGCATCCGTAGCCAGCAAAGCAACACAAATGGACGCGGATGGGATCGGTTGGGTGCTGTCGACGGCGACCATCACATCAGTCTGGCAAAGCCACGATTGGGTCGACGCCTCCCACGAGCCGGTTGTTGACATCGTCGTACTTGAGGCGGAGTGACCGGCTCATCGTGGTATGAATTGCATTGCTGCTTGTGACGTAGGTGAACCCGAAGATCTCGACTTCGGAGAGGTGCTCGTGCAGTGCTGCGAAGAGGGTCTTGGAACCTGGCCGTATCGAGGACGGTACAGCCGGTTTGCGCGTGCAGCGCTCGGTTCGCGGTGTCGAGGCAACCGATAGTCGATCAATTCGGGATCGGGGCAACTTGGTCGTCGGCGATACCGACATTGCTCATCGCCCTGCAGTGTCGGCTGAAATCAAATTGACTTCCCATGACGTCGTCAGCGTGGGTCTGGCCAAGCTTACGATGTCGGGCGTAGAGTCCTCGGTCGGCGGAGCGGCAGAACTGGAAGCAGGCGGTCGTGTGGCTGAATGCGTCAGGCACCGAGTCGGGGTGTTGCGTCCAGCAATTCGGTTGACTCCAAGCCCTCTCAAACGACTGTCGTCTCTAAGCTTGCTGACCTGGTGGCGCCCTACCCTGGTCGAACCAAATCAGGAATGGCGAGAAGGACAAGCACATGAACAGAGCCGCGCGCAACGAAATCGAGACCTTCATGCACGGGCTCGAACGGCGAAACCCGGGCGAGCCTGAATTTCAGCAGGCGGTCCGCGAGGTCGCCGAGACGCTCATTCCGTTCACCCTCGACCACTCTGAGTACCGCAACGCCCAGATCCTCGAGCGGATGACCGAGCCCGATCGAGCGATCATCTTTCGTGTCACTTGGCAGGACGACAGCGGCCAGATCCGAGCCAATCGTGCGTGGAGGGTGCAGTTCAACAACTCGATCGGCCCGTACAAGGGCGGGATGCGCTTCCATCCCAGCGTGACGCTCAGCGTGCTGAAGTTTCTTGGATTCGAACAGATCTTCAAGAACAGCCTCACGGGTCTCCCGATGGGCGGAGCGAAGGGTGGATCGAACTTCAATCCAAAGGGGAAGTCCGACAACGAAATCATGCGCTTCTGTCAGTCGTTGATGACGGGACTCCACCGCTACATCGGCGATGACATTGACGTCCCGGCGGGCGACATCGGTGTTGGGGCCCGCGAGATTAGTTACCTATTCGGGCAGTACAAGCGGCTAGAGAACCGGTTCAACGGCATCCTCACCGGAAAGGGTCTGGAATTCGGCGGAAGTCTTGTGCGCACCGAAGCGACCGGGTACGGAGCGATCTATTTCATGGAAAATATGCTCAACTACCGAGGGGACTCTGTCGCCGGCAAGATCGCAACGGTCTCGGGATCCGGCAACGTAGCGCTGTATGCGATCGAGAAACTGAACCACTTCGGAGCGACGGTGGTGACCGCCTCCGACTCCGGTGGATTCATCCATGACCCTGCCGGAATCGACGCCGAAAAGCTCGCATGGCTGAAGGATCTCAAGGAGCATCGTCGCGGCCGGATTAGCGAGTATGCCGACCACTTCGGCTGCGAATACCACGAGGGGGAACGTCCGTGGAGGGTGCCGTGCGAACTCGCCGTTCCGTGTGCGACGCAGAACGAGCTGTCAGGGGAGGACGCTCGGACGTTGATCGGTCAGGGCGTCGTGTCGGTATCGGAGGGAGCCAACATGCCCACTGAGCTTGACGGGGTCAACGCGTTTCGATCGGCTGGCGTGTTGTTCGCGCCTGCCAAGGCAGCTAATGCCGGAGGTGTTGCGGTGTCCGGACTCGAGCAGAGTCAGAACGCGTTGCGGATCTCGTGGTCCCGGGAGGAAGTCAACGAGCGTTTACGGACGATCATGGGTGACATTCACGGCAAGTGCGTTCAGTACGGCACAGAGTACGGAGCGACGAAGGGCTCGGTTGATTACGTGGCCGGAGCGAACATCGGTGGGTTTATCAAGGTCGCCGATGCAATGCTCGCCTACGGAGCCGTGTAGTCAGAAATTGGGTTCGCGACGTTCGCTGAATGCGGCGATGCCTTCTGCGTACTCGGCGGTGCTCATGGCGGTGTCCATCAACTGGAGCGACTCTTCGACGCTGGATTCTGGCGAGTTGTGGACCAGGTCAGCGGCGAGTTGACGTTTGGTCGTGGTCACGGAAATCGGGCCCGTCGTGGAGGCAAGGCGCTGCGCCCACGCGATTGCGGCATCGAGCGGGTCGTCGACGACGGCATTCCAGAGGCCCCATTCCGAGGTTTCCTCGCCAGTAAAGACGCGCCCGGAGAACAAGAGGTCGGCTGCGCGGGTGGTGCCGACGAGGCGTGGTAAAACCCAGCTCATCCCGTACTCGGCGGGAAGGCCGAGCTTGGGTGCGGCCGTGGTCATCCGCGCATCAGAAGCTACGAAACGTAGGTCGCAGAACAGGACGAGTGCCAACCCAACGCCGGCGCACGCCCCGTTGACCGCTGCGATGATTGGGTGCCGGTAGCCGAGTTGCCATGCGAAATCAGCATTGAATCCGGTACCACCGCCCGGTCGTGAGTGTTCCAATGGGAGCCCAGTGTCGTATCGACCTCGTTCGACATGATCGCGTAACGCATCGCTGTCACCACCCACGCAAAACCGCTCGCCCGAGCCGGTCACGATCACGGCTCGAACGTCATCTCGGGATTCGAGCTGCTCAAAGATCCATCGGTATTCGGCGTGCATCCGACCCGTCCACGCATTGGAACGGTGTGGTCGATCGAGCCAGACCGTCGCGATTCGATCTACCACCTCATAGCGGGTTGAGCGCAGGTCCATCGTTAACCCCAGATGGCCGTAAGGACGGGATCAGCGAGCTCGGGACGACAGACGATAAAGTCGGGAAGCCAGGGGTCGCGGTTGTTGTACACGAGTGGGCTTCCGTCGAGGCGGCTGGCGTGGAGCCCGGCTGCCATGGCAACTGCCGCCGGAGCCGCAGTGTCCCATTGATACATTCCGCCGTCGTGGACATAGATGTCGGCGTGGCCCATCAGTAATGCCATTGCTTTCGCTCCGGCCGAACCGAGTCGAACCGCATCGACATCAAGCCCCTCCGCTACGAGTACGGCCGAGTACGGGGCACGGTTGCGCGACGTTATCAACCTCGGTCGCTCCCGCTTAACGGTGGGAACAGAGGGAGCGGGATTGGTCGCGAAGACCGCTCTGATCGCTGGCAGGCTCACGGCTGCGGCGCCGAATGTACCGTTCTCCCAGAGTGCGACGTGAACGGCCCAGTCTTCTCTGCCGGGCTCGCTGAATTCGCGGGTGCCATCTAGGGGGTCGATGATCCACACGCGGTCAGAGTGGAAACGCCGCTCGTCGGTCTGGCCCTCTTCTTCTGACAGCACGGCATCATCGGGACGGTGGGTATGCAATTCCGCTTCCAGGAACGCCTGCGCTGCGGCGTCGCCGGCGGCTTTCACGTCCCACTGGTTCGCACCGTTGGCGAACATCTGCTGGCGCAACCCGACCAAAATTCGGCCCGTCTCGATCGCCAGTCGGGTGGCGAAGTCAGCGTCGGTCTCCCGGTGCATCGGTGCGGCCATCGGGCCATCATGCCAGGAGACGACCCAAGTAGCGTCCCTCGTCGTGCCGTGCGATCCGATCAGTGAACCCGCCACTGCGTCATCTGACTTCGGGGCTCGCGACGAGTCGTCGGCAGGCCAGAGTGGTTCTGATATTTTGTCACCGCGGCTAGCTACATCCTGCCTGGCATCTGGCACAAATGGCTCCTAAACGTTTACGTGGGGCCGGTGTGGTTGGTTGCCACAATCGCGACCAGTCCGTGAATCACCGATCGGATCGGCATTACGGGTCGGCGGATGCGCACTGAGCGATGGGCTGGGCGGACACAACTTCGAGGAACGCAACGGTGCGGACATCACGCGCATCCGGATCCGGATCTGGTGCGAGGTCGATCGTGGCTGGGAGGTTATGTCGTGGCGGCTTGAGAAAGTAGGCGGCGGCGCTCCGGCGGTTTCCGCAGCTTCAGCATCGTGAATGCAGGTGACAGGCTTAGGCGTAAGAGTAGACGATTCCTCTGCCGGCCGTATCCGGAAGACCGGACCGTTAGGCGAGCTTTTTGTATTTGATGCGGTGTGGGGTGGCTGCAGCCGCGCCGAGCTCCTGCTTTCGACGGTCTTCGTACTCGCTGAAGTTCCCCTCAAACCAGCGAACTTGGCTGTCGCCCTCGAACGCAAGCACGTGGGTGGCGATACGGTCGAGAAACCAGCGGTCGTGGGAGATCACCACGGCGCAACCGGGGAATGACTCGAGACCAGCTTCGAGAGCGCGAAGCGTGTCGACGTCGAGGTCATTCGTCGGTTCGTCGAGGAGCAGCACGTTACCGCCGGACTTGAGCAGCTTGGCAAGGTGTACGCGATTGCGCTCTCCGCCTGACAGGTCCCCGACGCGCTTGCCGTGATCGGTGCCTTTGAAGTTGAAGCTTGACACGTACGCCCGTCCGTGAATCTCGCGTCCCCCGACTTCGAGTACCTCGCCGCCTCCGGTGATCTCGTCGTAAACCGTGGCGTTGGCATCAAGGTCATCTCGATCCTGGTCGACGTAGCTGAGATCAACGGTGTCGCCGATCTTGATCAAGCCGGAGTCGGATTCTTCCCGTCCGGCGAGCATCTTGAACAAGGTCGACTTGCCGGCGCCGTTCGGACCGATGATGCCAACGATGCCGGCGGGCGGCAGCGTGAACGAAAGGTCGTCGATAAGCAGTTTGTCGCCGAAGCCCTTGCGCAGGTTCTCGACTTCGATCACCTGGTCCCCCAATCGACGTCCCGCAGGAATGGTGATCTGCAGTGCGGCGTCCTGCTGCTCGGCGGCTTTGGCCTCGGCATGCAGCTTCTCGTACGCGCTTAACCGCGCCTTGCCCTTGGACTGGCGGGCCTTGGTGCCGAGGCGCACCCACTCCAGTTCCCGTGCAAGCGTCTTTTTGCGGGCTTCGTTCCCGCGCTCCTCGCGATCGAGGCGCTCATGCTTCTGTTCGAGCCAGCTTGAGTAGTTGCCCTCGAACGGCAGACCCTTGCCTCGTTCGAGTTCGAGGATCCATTGGGCCACGTTGTCGAGAAAGTAGCGGTCGTGGGTGATAGCCACGACGGTGCCGGAGTAGTCCCCGAGGAAACGCTCAAGCCAGTCAACGGATTCGGCGTCTAGGTGGTTCGTCGGCTCGTCAAGGAGCAGAAGATCGGGGCGGCTGAGCAATAGGCGGCATAGTGCAACGCGACGGCGCTCACCACCGGACAGCACAGTTACGTCGGCGTCGTCAGGTGGGCAACGTAGTGCGTCCATTGCGATGTCGACATTGCGTTCTAGTGACCACGCGTCGGTTGCTGCGATCTTGTCCTCGAGGACGGCCTGCTGCTTGCCGATCTTGTCGTAGTCGGCATCGGGATCGGCCCACTTAGCCATGACCTCGTTGTACTCGTCGATAATGTTCTGCACCTCGGCCACGCCGTCCATAACGTTTCCCTTGACGTCTTTTTCCGGATCGAGCTGAGGTTCCTGGGCCAGGTAACCGACGGTGAACCCTGCGGTCAGGCGCGCTTCGCCCTGGTACCCATCATCGAGTCCAGCCATGATCTTGAGCAGCGACGACTTGCCGGCGCCATTGCTGCCGAGGACGCCGATCTTGGCGCCGGGGTAGAACGACAACGAGATATTCTCGAGGACGGTCTTGTCAGGCGGATAGATCCGCCTGAGCTTGTAGGCCTGGTAAATGAATTCGTGCGCCATGGTGAGGGCAAGGCTACTGGTGGGGTCGCAAGCGTTCGGTGGTCCGGCCCGATGGACGCGTAATTAGAGCTGCTTAATGCCGCCGTACTTCATTTGCGTGTCGTTCATCGACGCAGCCGGGTCTCATCGACGTTGAGGGTGGCGGCGACGATTTCACCGACGCACAGCGTGCGGGTAGTGAGATTAATGGTACGTCGCACCTCCAAGTCCGCCTAGGCGGGCGCTTCGGCGAAAGTCGGTGTACCCGTCGTCGCTCGCCGGCTTCGAGAACTTGACGGAGACGCAGGTTTTCTTCGCATCCCACAGGTCGACGGTCGACAACTTGTGGGCCCGTGGCTGGCCCGACGACTCCTAGTCATCGGCGCGGCACGAGTGGGAATCGTGAATCGTCATCGAGTCCACCCCCTACTGCGAGTCCGTCGGGCTCGTACGGCGGCGACACCTGCCACGGGCGAGTTGCAAAGGTCGTGTCGTCACCGATCCAACGGAAACTGACGGCGCGACGCCGTGATGCCAGTGCGTTGCCGGGTGCGTCGTGCAGTGTGCGGAAGTGGAACGCAATCACGTCGCCGGGCTCGATGTCGAATGACACGACCCGGTGTCGTCCCCGCTCGATCTCGCCGTCGATATCGGGTACCAATTCGAACCCCTCGGGGGCTTCGGCGTACGGAGTGTGGTCAATGAATTTGCGAGGGACGAACCAGCGACCCCAACGGTGTGAGCCCGCCAGGAACCTCATCCCCGAGCTCGCCGGCACCGGGTCGAGCGCAACCCACAGGCTGACGTTCTGGTCGCCGTCGAGGCAGTAATACGGTTGGTCGTGGTGCCACGGTGTTCGCTCGGTGGCACCCGGTTCCTTTACCAGGACGTGTTCGTGGAAGAAGCGGACTGTGTCGGAGCGCATCAGTCGTGCTGCGGCTTCGGCCATTGGGCTCCGAAAGGCTGCCCGGCGATATTGATCGACCTGCGGCCAGGTGACGTAGTCGGTCCAGAAGCCGATCGCTTCGTCGGGTGCGGTGTACCAGTGGGACCAACTGCTCGGGTGCCTCCGGTTGAATTCCACCCCCTCAGCAATCCGGTCGAGCCAGTCAGCGTCGAGTAAACCATGGAGCACCGTCGCGCCGTCGCACTCGAAGTCGCGGATGTTCTTCTCGCTCACGGCACCTAGCGCAGTCTCGATCGAAGGTTCGTCGGCGTTGGGGTCGGACACCATGAAAACAGCATGGCCGAGGGCCGCCCCGAGACGATGGTTGTGCGCAATCGAGCGGAACGTACCACCTGGTTCGCAGGCAGGGGTTCGATCGGCCTCTTCGCTTCACATGCGGTCCGTGAACATGGAACAGTGGAAGCATGCTTCCACGCTCGCCATTCGGTCGTACCGGCCATGAATCGACCCGGGTCATCTTCGGTGCAGCTGCGCTGGGCGGGATGAGTCAGGACCGAGCCGATGTCACGTTGGCGTCCGTTGCCCGCTGGGGGATCAACCACATCGACACGGCGGCGTCTTACGGCGCGGCTGAGGATCGTCTGCAGCCGTGGCTCGCCACGAATCGTGACAGCGTCTTCCTCGCCACGAAGACCGGTGAGCGATCAGGTGCAGCGGCGCGTGCTGAACTCGAACGATCGCTCAAACGAATGGACGTTGACTCGGTCGACCTGATTCAGCTGCACAATCTCGTCGACCCCAGTGGGTGGGAGACGGCATTCGCCCGAGGCGGAGCCGTCGAGGCGCTGGCGCAAGCCCGCAATGAGGGGCTCGTCCGCAACATCGGGGTGACCGGGCACGGCGTAGCGATCGCCGGCATGCATCTCCGCAGCCTCGAACGGTTCGACTTCGCATCTGTTCTCCTTCCGATCAACTTCGTGATGATGGACAACCCTGCGTACCGAAAAGACGTCCTAAGACTGCTCGACGTGTGCGCTGCCCGGTCAGTCGCCGTGCAGACGATCAAGTCGATCGCGCGGGGCGCTTGGGCCGACGGGAACACAAACCGATTTAGCTGGTACGACCCGCTCACCGAACGAGAGCCGATCACCCGCGCAGTGCGCTACGTCCTGGCGCATCCACAGATGTTCCTCAATACGACTAGTGATGCTCGCCTGCTCCCGATGGTCATCGAGGCCGCAGAGGGTGACATCTCGGCACCATTAGCTGACGAGATGCGTGCCGATGTTGTGGCCGAGGGCATCACGGCGTTGTTCGTTGACGATGAGCCGGCTCCGATCTGAATCGATTGAAGGCGCAGCGCCTCGATGCTGATCCGCTTGTACGGTCTGGGGATGCAGAGGATCCCCGGCCACCGGTAGGTCGCCCGGTGACTAGATCCACGCAGTCGGACCCGTGGGTCGAGCAGGCGCGCCGACAGGCCGCTCACTTGGCGGTGCGACGCCGAAAGCGGCGACGTTGGTTGATCCCCCTGCTGGCGTTGGCCGTTGTGGCCGCACTCGCCACGGCAGCGGCGGTGGTTCCGGTCGTTGCTCGGCATCGCGCCCGCGAGACAGCGGAACCGTCGGCGGTCACGATTCCGTTGGAGGCGACCATTGCATCGGCTCCGCCGGTAGCCGCTGCAGAATTGGTGGCAGTTGATGAGGTCTGGCTGATTGATCGTGGTGACGGAACGTTTGACTGGGGCGTTGCGGTGCGAACTCGGCTCGGTGCCCCCTCACGCAGCGGTGTCGAGGTCGCAGTGCGGTTGATAGCGGCGAATGATGACGTCATCGAATCGGTCAGGGACATCCTTGGCGTGATCGATTCTGATTCACCAGCGGCCGTTGCAGGCCGTTTTATTGGTGCCGGCGACGATCCGGTCCGGATTGAGTTCGACATCTCGGTGGGTGCGGTGACAGCGGAGCTAGCTCTCGCCGACCTACTCGACGTGCGAGCACTCGAACGTGACGGTGACGAGATGACGGGCCGGATCCGGTCCAGTGCGCCAGGTGAGATCGACGACCTGAGGCTGCTATTCGTCTGGCACGACGACAATGGGGATGTTATAGCTACCGCGCCGCTTGAGATCGATCGCCTCCGCTCAGGAGTGGACGCGCGATTTTCCATTGATCTCTCTATCGAAGTCGTGCCGGACGGTCCCCCCGACGCTGAGTTCTGGGTGCAATGAACGTCCAGGCTGTGGGTAGCGCAAATAGACCCTGGAAACGAAGGGTGTGGATCGGTGGTCTCGCTGGCAGAATGTTCCCGCTCGCTCCACATATTGGGCGGGACATGGTGGTCATAGCTCAATAGGTAGAGCACCAGGTTGTGATCCTGGCGGTTGGGGGTTCAAGTCCCCTTGGCCACCCTGCGCAGTAATGCGTCAAAAGTCGCCTGCAGGGTTATCCTGCGGCGCCGTTTGCTTCTCTAGCTCAATTGGCAGAGCAGTGGACTCTTAATCCATTGGTTCTGGGTTCAAGTCCCAGGGGAAGCACCACATAAGCCCGCTCCTCGGAGCGGGCCCTGTCGGTTCCTAACTAGTCCAGCGTTGCTGCTCCCGATATCGGGTCGCTGCGAGTGGCGTTGAGCGCTGTCGGCGCTGTCGGCTACCCCCCGCTAAGAAGAGGGCGCCAGCGCCGATGGCGACGAAGACGATTGCTGCAGCGAACGTCAATGCGCGTCGATGTGTAGCGAGACTAGGGAAGATTCCGACCCAGACGTCGTTGGAAATCGACGGAAACAAGAATGCCGGCACGATATAGCCGAGCAGCAGGAGCAGGAATCCGGTGGCCGCACAGCCGACTCCGAGCGCGAATAAGATGTCGCCCCGTTCTGGGCGGATGACGAGACCAAAGAGCAGCGTCAACGCTGCGAGTCCGAACGTGATCATCCACGTCCACGTGGTGACAGACGCCAGAGCCTGGAATGCCCCCACTCGCTCGACGGGAAGCGTTATCGGTGGGAGTACGGCGGCCCGTTCGGTGCGGGTGATCTGAACCTGTTCGTCAGGGGTGATGACGACAGGCTTATCGGTGTCGCCGATAAGGAGTTCATGGGCGGAGGCGGTGAAGACTCGCATTTCGGTCGCCCCATCGCGGATGCGGGCGATTTGAGTGACGAGCACCTTAAGGTTGGCAGGGGACACACCGAGTTCTGATGCGCTCGCGCCAGCAATGACCGATGCGATCTGGAGTCGGATGTCCTCGTCCTCCAAGATCGCGTACGTCACATCGGTGTCCACCTCGGGGGTGAATGCGACGCGGTCGAGCCAGAACGTGCTGATCGCTAGCGCGAAGAGCACGCCCGAGACGAGCAGGATCAGACCACCGAGCGAACGACGCACTGAAAGAGTCTGCCAAATCCGTGTCCCGGCCGGCGAACGTACTGATCGCGTGCCGGTCTATGCCGTTCGTTCGAACTATGCTTGTACGAACGGTTGTTCGTACTGTACGATACGAAATCACAGCAATGAAGTTCACCGAAACCGTGACGCCGGGTGCCTTCGGGAACTCTGAGATACCCCTTTGTCATGATGGTCGCAATACCCCTCACCTCCGCAGGAGAACGCAATGAAAGAGAGATACGACATGGCAAAAAATGACCGCTCCAAGGCCCTCGACATCGCACTTCAACAGATCGACAAGCAGTTCGGGACGGGCGCCATCATGAAGATGGGTGACCGCACGAACATGGGCGTCAAGGTCGTGCCGACCGGCGCCCTCGCCCTCGACCTGGCGCTTGGTGTCGGCGGCCTACCTCGGGGTCGTGTCACCGAGATCTATGGCCCGGAGTCCTCAGGTAAGTCCACGCTTGCCATGCACGTCGTTGCTGAAGCGCAGCGCAATGGTGGCGTATGCGCCTATATCGATGCCGAGCACGCAATGGACCCGGTGTACGCAGCAGCGATCGGCGTCGACGTCGATCAACTCCTGATCTCCCAGCCAGACACTGGTGAGCAGGCTCTCGAGATCTGCGACATGCTGACCCGCTCCGGAGCGATCGACGTCGTGGTCGTCGACTCGGTGGCCGCACTCACGCCTCGCGCTGAGATCGAAGGGGAAATGGGCGACACCCACGTGGGTCTCCAGGCTCGCCTCATGAGCCAGGCGCTACGCAAGCTCACCGGCAATCTAAACAAGACCGACACGATCTGTATCTTCATCAACCAGTTGCGCGAGAAGATCGGTGTCATGTTCGGCTCTCCCGAGACCACACCGGGTGGTCGGGCGCTGAAGTTCTACTCGTCGGTCCGACTTGACATCCGCCGGATTGAGACCTTGAAGGACGGCTCTGAGGCCGTCGGTAACCGCGCCCGTGTGAAGGTCGTGAAGAATAAGGTCTCTCCGCCGTTCAAGCAGGCCGAGTTCGACATCATGTACGGCAAGGGCATTAGTCGGGAGGGCTCGTTGATCGATCTCTCGGTCGACTTGGGCATCGTCAAGAAGTCTGGAGCCTGGTTCACCTACGAAGGCGAGCAACTCGGCCAGGGCCGCGAGAAAGCCAAGGAGTACCTCCGGACCAACCCTGAGGTGATGATGGAGATCAGCGACAAGGT
>Ga0115572_10001428_pt1 | contig 19439 bp, 14 predicted proteins | sample COGITO_mtgs_1206_FD_88681 | JGI IMG/M metagenome (GOLD analysis project Ga0115572, IMG submission 88681) | Pelagic marine microbial communities from North Sea - COGITO_mtgs_120607 | ecosystem: Environmental > Aquatic > Marine > Epipelagic | place: Germany:Helgoland, sampling site Kabeltonne... | reverse complement strand
TTCACAATCAAACTCACATTGTTATTGGTAAAGGTATTAATTGTAACAACAATGAAGAAGAAGTGTTAAAAACATTTTATAAAAATAATTATGAAGATGCAGAAATAAGTATGTGTTCTTCAACAGAATCTGAATCAATGAAAATTATGTGCAATTCATTCTATTCTTCTAAAATAATGTTGTTTAATGAATATTATCTTTTATGTAAAAAAAATAACACTGATTTTAATAAAGTAAAAAAATTAATGCTAAAAAATAACTGGATTAATGAAACGCATACGAATATTCCCGGTCCTGATAATAAATTGGCATACGGTGGCGCTTGCTTTCCAAAAGACACAAATGCACTTTATCAATATATGAAAAAAAAAAATACAAATTGTCGTGTTTTAGAATCAGTTATTGAAGAAAGAAATGATTTACGTCAAGATTAAGTATTCCATACATTATTTTCATTGTAATTATAATATTTTTTTATTATACCAATTATATGATCTACTGAATACCATTTAATTCCGTAATTACTTTGATTATGAATTATTGGTATTTTCATAGCTTCAAACTCTTGAACAGTATTAGCATTTCCATCACCACTTGTTAATCTCAACCCAATAAAACACTTCTTATATATAGTAGGCATATCTTCATATGCAATATAGTTATCCGAACTATGAATAAAATTTAAAAATGGTAATTTTGATTTTACATTGAATATGGTCTCAATATTATATATAATATATCGTTTATTTTTATCTACATTTTTACAACCATCATAAATATAAATAGATTTACCAAGTAACTTTTTGGAAATGGGGCGAAATATAGTTTCATCAACTAAATTTAAATAAATATGTATTTCTGGATATTTGTATTTATATTTCAGTTTATAATAAGTATATCTGTCAAATAAATTTTTTGATATAAATAATAGACTAATATTATTTTTTCTTTTTAGATGTTGGATCATATGTAGATCGCTTCCACCAAAAATTAAAAACACATATCCATTATAGTTTTTAACTATTTCTAACTCTTTTTTTGTATATAATCCAAAAAAGAATGATGGTTTGCTTGAGTTTAAATTACATTCATTTAAATTAAACTTTTTCATTATTCTATTTTTAAATCTTAATAAGGAATCGCAAACATATATGGATTTTATATTTATATCACTTAAGGTTTTCATTCGTATATCTTAACATTAGTTTTACTATGTAATTTTTTTCGGCATTATTTAATTCTCCATAACAAGGCAAATTAAATATTCTATCACAAACAAATTCTGTTGTCCTTAACTTATTTCTATCATTATTTAAATATTTAAAACAATCTTGTTTATGCAAAGGTACTGGATAAAATATTGCAGCATTCACCTTATTATCTTTTAAGTATTCCACAATATTGTCCCTTAAACTTTTTGTTAGTGCTAAGATAGAAAATTGTGCCCATACACTTTTACAGTTGTTTTTTATCTTGGGTAGTTTAAAATTATAATTTTCTAAAATTTGTAATTCTTCTAAATAATAATTTGCACATTCATTTCTTTTTTTTATTGTCTCTTCAAAGTAATCAAACTTTGTATTTAATATTGCTGCTTGTATTGTATCTAACCTAGCATTCATACCAATATATTTATGTTGAAATCTTCTTATTCCACCATGGTTTCTTATTGCTCTTATTTTTAATTCTAATTCTTTGTCATTTGTAAAACAAGCACCCCCATCACCATAACAACCAAGCGGTTTACTTGGAAAAAAACTAGTTGTTCCGATTGTTGTCAATGAACAACTTTTTCTACCTTTGTATGTAGCACCAAAACTTTGAGCACCATCTTCAATAACAGGTAAAAAATATTTATCTGCTATTTTATTTATCTCATCCATATCGGGTATCTGTCCATACAAACTTACTACAATAATTGCTTTTGTTTTTGTTGTTATTGACTCTTCCAATTTGCTTATATCTATATTAAATGTCTCTTGTTCAATATCAACAAATACAGGTCTAGCACCAACAAGTGATATTACTTCTGCTGTACTTATCCACGTATGAGATACTGTTATAACCTCATCATTATCTTCAATTCCTAAAGCAAGTAAAGCAACTTTTAAGGCATCTGTACCATTAGAAACACAAATACAATTAGACCCAACATATTGAGACAATTTTTTTTCTAATTCTTTTACTTCTGGACCATTAATGAATAATCCGTGATCTAAAACATTTTGTATAGCTTTGTCAATTTTTATTTTATTTTCTTTATATTCTCTTTTTGGATCATACATTTGTATTATTTCCATTATTTTAATAAATGAATTAAATAATGGAATTTAAACTTGCGATTATTGGTGGAGGTTACTGGGGAAAAAATCTTATTAGAGAATTTTATTCTTTAGGAGTTCTAGATACTGTATGTGATACTAATGAAACACAACTTCAATGTTATAAAACAAAATATGAAAATATTAAAACTACAATATCATGGGAAGATGTTTTAGAAAATAAAGAAATTACTGCTGTATGTATTGCTTTACCATCAGAACTTCATTATACTTATACAAAAAAATCACTATTACACGGTAAAGATGTTTTTGTTGAAAAACCCATTACTTTAAATACTAAAGAAGCAGAAGAACTAGTTAAGATAGCAAAAACCGAAAATAAAATTTTGATGGTTGGTCACTTGTTGCACTATCACCCAGCTATTATTAAAATAAAAGAAATGATTCAAGAAAATAAGATTGGTAAAATAAAAAATATTACTTGCAACAGGTTAAGTTTGGGAAAATTCAGAAAGTTTGAAAATGTATTATGGTCTTTTGCGCCACATGATATATCAATTGTTTTAGGTTTGGTTAAAGAAATGCCACAAAAAGTTATTTGTTATGGAAAAGACCATATTAATAAAGGTATACACGATGTTACAAATTCTATTTTAATTTTTAAAAATGCATATGTTAATATAAATGTTAACTGGTTAAATCCATACAAAGAGCAAAAAATGTCTATCATTGGAGAAAAAGGAATGATTATTTTTGATGATGTATCAAAAGACAATAAAGTAACATACTTTACTGAATATATAAATTATAGTTCAGATATAAATGCAGAACCAACTCCTGTTAAAAATAATGGAATAAATATATTATTTAATGAGGATAATTCTCCATTAATAGTTGAATGTGAACACTTTATTGAATGCTGTAAAACTAGAAAAACGCCTACAACAGATGGCGAAGAAGGATTAAGAGTTCTTAAAGTATTACAAAATCTTCAGAATAGTTTAACAAATAATAAAGAAAAGACCTTTTTCTCTCATAATACCGCAATTATAGATAATGGGGCAGATATTGGCGAAGGTACAAAAATATGGCATTATAGTCATATTTGTAGTGGAGCAAAAATTGGAAAGAATTGTAATATTGGACAAAATGTGTATATTGCAGGCGGGGCAGTATTAGGAGACAACTGTAAGGTTCAAAATAATGTTAGTATTTATTCAGGAGTTGAAGCCGAAGATTATGTATTTTTCGGTCCGTCATGTGTTTTGACTAATGATATTAATCCTCGATGTATGCACAGTAAAAATGGAAAGTACATTAAAACAATTCTTAAAAAGGGTGTCACTCTTGGTGCAAATAGCACAATTGTATGTGGAAATACAATTGGTGAACACGCATTAATTGGTGCTGGTTGTGTAATTACAAAAGACGTTGAACTGAACAGTGTAATGGTTGGTAATCCAGGAAAACGAATTGGTTCTATAGACGAAAAGGGAAGTAGAAAAATATATTAAATATATATGTATATTTTTGTAGCAAGCCCAGGAAGATCAGGAACTAAATACTTGTCTGAAATATTTAAAAAATATACTAATTTAAATGCTTATCACGGAGGAGAACCTATAATTAGAGATATAATTGATAAAAAACATTATAAGAATAATAATGTGGAAGTTATTGACGAACGATTGGCATTAATTATTAAACTAAATAATAATAATACTGGTTATTTTGAATCTAATCAAATATTTATACATTATCTTCTAAAATATATAATACAAAATACATTACTTAAACCACTTTATGTTATAAACTTGATAAGAAACCCTATTGAAGTTTCTATTAGCTACACAAACAGAAATTCATATCCGTCAAATAATAAATGTTTATGGAGACAACCACTAGATTCAAGTTCAAGAATATTAAAAGTTGAAAATCATATTAGATTGTCTGTATTTCAAGAAAATTTAATTGATTGGATAGATACACAAATGAAATTCGAAAAATACAAGGATAAATTTGATAAATATTATGAATTTAATTTTAAAGATTTAAATAATAAAAAGGAAATAATAAAATTGTTTAATTATTTTAATATAAAACATAAAATAAAAAATGTAGATATGAAAAAAAATCAAAATAAAAAAAAGACAATAATAACTGAAAATTATATTAATGAAACAAAAGAATTGATTAATTATTTAAAAACTTTAGATAACTATCCAAAAACAATTATTGATACATATTTTATTAAATATTTTTAATAGCATATAATCTATTACATACACCAATATATACTTTAAAATTTAATGATTTTAGATATTTTATCATTTTTATTCGTAATTCTTCACTATACCATGCTGCCGCAACAATTCTTATGTAGTTATTAGATTTTAATGTTTGTTCCAAACCTAATAACGCATTATATTCTTCTAAATTTATTTCTAATGTTATATATGTTACTTTATATATTTTTTTTGCTTGCAATATATCATCTATTTTATAAACATTTATAATTGAGTGTTTCGACCAATCTCGTTTTAAATTAGAATTTATAGTATTAACTTGATTACTTTTAGAGAATAGTGTAGTTGATTTATTTTTATTGCTTGAAAAACAATTAATTGGTATTATATTTAAGATATTATTATTTTTTATATTATTGCATAATATTGTAAAATTATCTTTCATACCTTCTACAGCAATAACTTTACCAGATGTACCAACGATTTCTGATAATTTTATACTACCAAGTCCCCTATATGCGCCTAATTCTAAAACAATATCACCTTCTCTTAGAGGAAAAGTTAATAATATATCTTTTTTTTCTTCGTCGCAAATATTTAAATTATATAATGTATCATAGTTTAATATATTACTATGAAAATTATTTTTATCTTTCTTCATATTTTTTAAGTATGGTTTTAAAATTCCTGTTATTTCGTAATGAGAATTAATATATCTATTAGTTATATCATTAATTGTTTCATTTAAATTTAAGGTTTTAAAAACTGGAAATATTTTTTGTAAATAAATATTAAATTTATTATTTATTGATTTAAAATTAGAATTATCATTTTCAATCCCCTTTAAATGATGATCATTATTATTCGTAAAATATTTACTAGTTTTTCCTTCTTTAGTCAATAAATCGGAAAAAACTTCTATATATTTGAAATCATTGTTTTCACACATTTTTCTACATTCATAATTAAAATTTAATAAAAATTTATTTCTAATCTTATTATCTTCGATATAATTTTTTAAATAATTCGTATCATTCTTTTCAAATATTATTCTAGATGTATATTTTAAAAAAGATACATCATCTAATAAAGCACTTGGATTTACACCCCAAACAATAATTTTAGACTTGTCTATATATTTTTGTATAATATTTAAAAATATAGTATAATTTAAAATTAAATTTGCTATAAAGTCATCTTTTGTAAATTTTTCTTTTTTCACCGCTAGTTTATAATAATATCCAAGTTCTAGATCAACCTGTCCAAATTTTAAAATTAAATAATCTACTTTATTATTTTTTAAATAATTTATTATTTTTTCTCTTAGGTTTAGTGTAGATATCCTCTTAGGTAGTCCAATAATTGTCGCACCACGAATATTATTTACTTCAATATTTAAGTTTGGAATTCTAATATGTTTAAAAATCCTAGAATGAGAATCACCAAATATCACCAAGTTTTTCATATGTATATATTCTCTGTAAATAAATATGTCCAAAAATATTATCTAATTTGTTATTTGAATATGGACTAATATAATTTTCCTTTTTGTATGTCTCAGTAATTTTTAAAACTTCTGATTTGACTAAATCTATATTTTCACTTATATTATATTTTTTCATCCAATAATAACATTGTAATCGTGCTAAATTATTTATATTACTACTAATAAGTTTTGAACAATTTTTAACAATATTTTCTGCTAAATTATAAAATTCTTTATTTTCACTTAACTCATAACAATTAAAAAACCCTTCAGCTAATTCCAGATTTTCATGTAAATAAGTATTTTCTGTTTTAACGCATTTTTCATTATCTAAATCATAATAGGAACTAAAAAGGCTTGTTTCTTTGTTAAACATTTTTTCTTTATAAAAATTTATATTAGCATTTAAGTATTGTTTCTTTCCAAAAATTATTAACATATCAGCACACGTTAACGCCTTTATAGAGACTTTGTTATCATTATTTGTTTTAAACCAATTAATAAATACTTTTGTATTTTTATAACAGTGATTTTCACAAACATAGTCAATTATTGTTTTTGCTATATTATAGTATTTAATATCGTTAGTAAATTTAAAATGTTGATAAAATGCTTTTACACACCATAAAAAATGTTGTGTATTTCTACAATCTATAGTATGAATATTTTTATTCACCATTTTAATAATATATGGACAAGGACAATTATATAATTTGTTTGAATGAATACATAATTTAAATAAGCTATTAATTATATGTTGTTTTTTATTATTTTCTGTTAATACATCATATAACATAGCATATGCCTCTGAAACAGTCAATTCTTTTTTATCTTCTCTGTAAATAAAATATCCATTAATAAAATTTTTCATATATTATTTCATAAGTTTTAATTTTTCCATAATATACTCAGGAACATCAAGTTCAACATTTTCATTATTTACAGGAATACAATGACCTCTGCCTGATTGTGTTTCATAATATGTATTTCTTAATAATGAAATTATATTATAACCATCTGTATCAAAACCGGATTTCCAGTTATCTTTATCTATTTCATCATCGGTGTATATTATTTTTTTTTTCCCTAATTCTTTATTTGCTATTAAAAATGTGCAAATCAACATAAATGTATCTATACTTTTTTGCCTGGGTTCAATAGGCATTGTTATTTGTTTTACCACATTTATACTTAAAGCTTTATTTAAATGAGCGGTCCTAATTTTTGTATTTTTGTTGAATTTTATTAGAGAATTCCAATCTACATTTTTCATTATTGAATTTTGTAATTTTGAATTATTTATAAAATGTAAAGCACTATTATACCAATTAAATGGTTCTATTTTTTTACCATCATACAAAAAATACTTATTTTTATGTGGATTATAAAAATAACCTTTTGGTTGCGTTGAATAGTAACAATCCTTATTTTTAAAATTTTGATAATGGATATTTAATATATTTCTACAAGAGTAGCAGTCAGCAGCTTGTTTTACTAATATCCTTGAATTTTTATCTGCCATTTTTGTCATTGTTATCCATTTCTCTAAAAGCGTTATGTTTGATTTTCTACCTACCATCCATTCCTTGGGATAATATCCCATATCCTGACTTGCATTCACAAAAGTCACTTTACTACATCCAGGCATTTTTCCACAATACTCTTTTACTTGGTTTGAAGATAGGCCATCTTCTTCTATCACTATAAGTTCCCATGCAAATTCATCTGTATTTATCTGATTTTTTAAGGATTCAAGTGCTAACCAAACGATCTCTTCGCCTTTTAAAATAGGAAGTCCCACAGTGAGTTCTATTTTTTTTCTATTCTTTCTATCATTCCAAGTCCATCCCCTAAAATTATTTTTATTAATATTCATTATATAATGAAAATATTATCAATTGTTGGAACTAGACCCCAATTTTTAAAATTGGCACCATTATCTAAAAAGTTTAAAGATGAAAATATAAATCATATTGTTATACATTCTGGACAACACTATGATAAAGAAATGTCAGATGAAATATTCAGTGTTTTAAAAATAAAAAATCCTGACTATTTACTAAAAAGAGTAGGAAATACAAATATTGAAAGTTTAACTAATATGATGGTTGAAATAGAAAAAATATGTTTAAAAGAAAACCCAAACAAAATAATTGTGTTTGGAGACTGTGATACAACAACGGCCGGTGCACTAGTTTCTAAAAAATTAAAAATTTATTTAATCCATATTGAAGCAGGTATGCGAAGTTATAACAAAGATATGCCTGAAGAAATTAATCGTTTAATTACAGATCATATGTCTGATTTACTTTTATGTTCTACAAAAGATAGCATCGATAAATTAAAAAAAGAAAATATAACAAAAAATATTCATTATGTAGGTAATCTTCAACTAGAACTACTAAAAAATGTTTGTCAATCTTACAATGAAGAAAATGTATTAACTATTAATAACTTAAAAAAAAATAACTTTGTTTTAATGACTATTCATCGTGAATATAATACTAATGAAGATATGTTAACAAATCTATTTACTGAATTAAATAAATTAAATATTGATATAATATTTCCACTTCATCCAAGAACAAAAAATATAATCCAGGAAAATCAAATAATCATACCCAATAAGATAAAAATAATTAAACCTATTAATTACTTAGATATGACTATTTTAGAAAGATATTGTAAATATATAATAACAGATTCTGGAGGTATTCAACCCGAAGCGTGGTTCCTAGAAAAAAAATGTATTATTATGAGAAGTGAGACAGAATGGATTGAACCATTAATAACAAATAATAATATATTATATGATTACAAAACACCGCTACATAAATTTATTATAAATTTTTTAAAGATTAATATAGATAAAACAAAGATAGATTGTTGTGTAAGCAATAAAATAGTAGATAAAATAACAAAAAAAAATATATACTATTTGCTTGAAAATCGTCCTTCTATTAAACCTATATCAGGATCACAAATTACTGAACTTTCTATTATTAAATCATTGTCTCATCATTACAATGTTTACTATAATAATCAATTAGTTGATTTTAGTAAACCAAATTATGGATTAACGAAATCAAAAGTTGAATTACCAGATAAAAAATACGATTACTACTGGATAAGAAACAATGATAACATTTTTAAAAATTGTAAAGGAACCAAAATACTATGTGCCGCGCCATATAATGGAGAAAATTACAAGAATGCTGATATAGTCGTTTGTTATACCGAAACATGGAAAAAAAAACTTGAAAAAACAAGTAAAAAATATAATAATTCAAATGATATTATTCCAAAAAAAGTATTAGTTGCTTTTCAATCTATTTCGAAATGTTTTTTCAATAAAATAGATTTTAATAAAGTTGATAAATACAGAAATATTTTTTTAAAAAGCAAAAAAAATTGTGATTTATTAATAGGTCACTTTGGAAGAATTTCGCCAAGTTGTTATCCGAAATATTTACTACCAGCATTTGATAAATTATGTATAAAATATCCAAATAAAAATTTGAAACTTATTTTTTGCGGAAATAATAGTCATCAAAAAAAAAAAATTATAACAAATAATAAAAATGTATTAACACATAATGGTATACCTCATAATAAAATTTATAAATATATACAATTATGTCATTTAACTACAAGTGATTATGATATTTCATCGGTAAATTGGGGAGGGTGTATGCACATTATTGAAAGCATTGCCTGTGGGGTTCCAATATTATGTGGAAATTTTGATGTTAGAAAAGAGCAACTAGGAGAAGACTATCCTTTATTTTGGGATATTGATTCAACTGAAAAGGTAAAAGTAATTCAAATATTTAATATTCTTGAAAATATATTATTAAACAAGATCAATCTCAAGAAAATAAAAGAAAATATGAAATTAAAAACAGAAAAATATAAATCAAAAAATGTAGGAAAGTATATATTTAATCAACTTGAAAATAATTAAATTGAATATTCGTTTGTTATCATTTTTTTTAGATTATTTTCATATTTAATTTTATCTTTTGATTTATTTAATGATTGTGAGTTATCTATGTCTCGTATATATTCCCACTCTACACGATCATTAAATGAAATACAACCTATGCCATATTTATGTGCAAGCGTTAACCAAAGATTCCAATAGCAAAAATTTTCATATTTTTTATAGTTAAATTGCAGAGGAAGTGGTATTTTTAATCTTTTTAAGTTTATTGTTGCGCAATCATTTATATAATTTCTTTTTAATAAGTATTCAAATGTTATATCTTTTTTTTCAATATTAAATTTTGTTTTTTTTAAAATATAATTTTTCTTTGTATACAAAATATTATACAAACTAAAACAACATATTGTATTTTCCTTTTTTATTTTATTAATTTCATTTATTGATTTTGTTTTTAACATTCTATCATTTGAACTTAAATAACTTACATAATCTGTTTTAACTATTTTCAATGCTTTGTTAAGTTGATAATAAATTCCCTTTGAACCAATTCCAGGATGTTCTGTTTTTAATGAAATAACTAAATTTATTTTAGGATTGTTTAATTCTTCAAGAAACGAAATCGTTGGATCATTTTCAATCGTCGATACAATTATTGTCACGTTTACCATTATTTGGTCTAAACAAGATTTTATTGATCTAAATAGTTCTTTTTTCTTTGGTTTGTATGAATTAATTATAATTGTTATGTCTTCCATTATTATTTTAGTACAATATTATAAATGAAGAATATTACTTTAATTGTTGGAGCAAGACCTAATTTTATGAAAGCATATCCTGTATATGAGTCATTAAAAATTGATTTTAATCTTACGCTTATCCATACCGGACAACACTTTGATGAAAAAATGAGCAAAGTATTTTTCGAACAATTAAAATTTCCAAAACCAGATATTCACCTATCATTAGAAAAAAAAACAAAAGCAGGCGACTTTGACGATAAACTTTATGTAAACAATGACGACTATCTAAAAAACAAAGACAAAGTGGTTCAAGAATTACTTTCGTATAATGGTGATTTAGGACAATTGGGAGAAATAAGAGACAAATTAAAAATAGAATTTGAGAAAATTAAACCTGATTTACTTATTGTTTTTGGAGATGTAACTAGCACTTTAGCTGCATCTCTCTCTGCAAAATCACTCAATATAGATATTGCTCATGTAGAAAGTGGATTAAGAAGCGGTGATATGAAAATGCCTGAAGAAGTTAACAGAATTCTTACAGATCATATTACAAAATATTACTTTGTTACTGAACAAAGTGGAGTAGACAATTTAAAAGCGTTAGGAATTAGAGAACATGTTTATTTAGTAGGAAATACAATGATCGATACACAGAAAAAATATTTGCAACAAGCATTAGATACCAACTATCATAAAACATTGGATGTAAAATCAAAAGATTATGTTTTGATAACATTACACCGTCCCAGTAATGTGGATAATATAGATAAACTACGAGAAATATTTGACGATTTGGGAGAATTAAGTAAAACAGAAAAACTTGTGTATCCAATCCACCCGCGGACAAAAAAAAACTTAAGTAAGATAGGTTATCTTGAAAAAATAGAAAATAATAAAAATATTATATTGCTAGAACCATTAGGTTATTTAGAATTTACTTGTTTAATGGCAAATTGCAAATATGTAGTAACAGATAGTGGTGGATTACAGGAGGAAAGCACTGCTTTGAATATTCCATGTTTTACATTGCGTGAAAATACAGAACGACCTTGCACTTTAATTGAAAATAACGGAACTAATCAAATGATTCATAAAATTAGTGAAATAGAATTGAAAGAGTGTAAAAGTAGCATGAAATTATGGGATGGAAAGAGTAGTGAAAAGATAGCTAACACTTTTTTAAATATACAAAAAAATATATTTCTTTATGATTTAAATAAGAAAGAGTATGCTAAGCGCACCTTTAGGTATAATAAATACAAAACCATAAAATTTCTGGAAGAAAGAATACCTAATCTTAAACATTCATTTATTAAGATCATAAACAGTGCTAATGATATACCAAAAAATATTAGTAACATAGTAATTAAAAGTCCTTTAGGTACATCTGGAAAAAATGTAATGGTACTAAATAAATTAGATGATGCAACATTCAAAGATATACTACATAACACCATATTAACTAAAAAAGATATCAATAAATATTTATCAGAAAAAAAAGACTTTTTTTTTCTTGAGGAAAATATTTGTGATGTTCCAAATGTAATACCTAATGATATGAAAGTTCATATTTACAATAATGAAGTGCTATTTATATTTATTTATGATAGAAATGATAATTTATGGAGAAAATGTTTATTGGACAAAAACTTCAAAACATTAGATATTGATGATTTCTATCAATCAAAAAATTGGGTGAAAAAAGATGGTTTCCCTGAAGATAAAAGTTTGATTAATACAATAAATATCAATATATTCAAAAAGATAATATCTGAATCGATAGAAGTGTATAAACAATTAGACTTGATGTATTGCTCTATTGACTTTTTATATTATAAAGACAAATATTCATTTTGTGAATTAACACCCGGCCCAGGTGCACTAAAGATAAACCTAACTAACAAATATTTGAAGAATTTATGGAATTTATAAAAGTAATATATTCATTTAAATGATATGATTTAAAAATTTTAATTTTAAATTTTTAAATTAGTAACTTGTCTTATTTTTACACTTTTGAACATTTAAAATACCAACTTAATCTAGATATTTTTTAGGTTTTCACTTTCTTGTTGAAAATTTTTTAATTTTTTTTTATTTCTATCATATGCTCCCTCTAAATATTATTCTCGTTGTTTTTTTACTTTTTCCAGTAACCGCACCATGAAAAATGATAACTATATTTTCATTTTTAGAATTTAACTTAGACAAAATTTCAACCCTTATAATTATAAAATTTATGTGCGTCATTATCTATACTATTTAATTCATTAATTATTTGTTGTTTATAACCATATGCTTCGACCATTATATAATAGGGTAATAGTTTAAATTTTTAATGGTGTAATATTTAATCTAACATGTCGTACAATCCAATATGTTCTATCATAAATTTCCAATTTCTTTCATTTTTTACGAAATTATATCCATTTTCTAAAATATTTTCTGGATATCCATTATCTATAATATATTTTATTTTTTCATTAAAATCATCAAAATCTCCTTTTTTAAATAACATACAATTTTCTCCATTTTTTGAAATATCTTTTAAACAATCACAATCCGACATTAATAATGGTATTTTTAAAGACATAGGTTCAAAAGGTTTTATTGGACTTACAATATTTGTAACAGGAAGATCTAATCTTGGAATAATATATAAATCAAATTTTGAAATTATATTTATAACTTCAATATGTGGAACTATGCCATATAGTTTTATAAATGGTTTTTTGAAAATTGATGAAATATTTTCATTTTTAAATTTAATAACTTCTACTACTATTTTTTGCCAATCACCTACTAAATGAAATTCAATAGATTTTTTATGTTTGGATATAAATTTTTCAATTGAAAGAATAGTCTCAATTATTCCTTCATAAAAAACAATACTTCCAACATATCCTATAATAAATTTATCTGTTTTTTCCTTTTTAATTTTTTCATTAATTTCAAAACAATTCCAAAAAATTGGATGTTTTTCTATATCACAATTTAAAGATTCTAAAATATTATATTTAGTTTTATTTATAGCATATTCTTGTAATTGATTTGTAATAAATAAAGGAATAGTACAATTTTCTATACAATATTTTTCATTTAAATTATATGTCTCAAGCCATTTATTATTATATTTAGTATTATAAACCATATGTCTTGATATACCAGTTATATGCCACATTCCTCTAACTTCATATATTGACTTTATATTTTTATTATTACAGTAATTAATTATTGGTAATGCATTTTTATATGCTGAAGGTACATGAAATGTTTTAATTTTAAAGAAATAAAATAATAAATCTAATAAAATATTATAATTTTTTTTTTTTTTATTTGGAAAAATTAAATAAAATACATTATCTATTTTTTTAATATAATCTATTTCATCTTGTGATTTAGAATGTATATCATATGGATAACCTATTCTACCTAACGCAAAATATTTTTTATCTTTATACATTTTATTAAAATTATTTAATATATTGTGAGTTCTTGTTGCATAACCTCCATAATCATAAGGAAAGCAATTATGTAAAACATAGGGATATAATTTCGTATTAAAATTATAATTTAATTTAATTTCTAGGATTGAATCTAAAAATTTATTTAAATATATATTTTTAATAAAATCAATTTTTTTAATTGTCATAATAATATCATAATTTAAAAATATATTACTTTTAATTATTGCCAATCCATACATCTCGTACTCTTTTACTTTTGTGCTTATTTCGCCATTGTCTCCCCAACCTGGTTTCCTCCAGCATATTCCAATATCACTTGTCGCTATTTCATAACAGGCATCTTTGTGCGATAAATCGTGTTTAAATACTATACCCTTTACACCCCTTTTTATAATATTTTTTATTTTTTTTTCAAATTCTATATCTCCTTTAATTTTACCATATACAATTTTAAGAACAACTTCTGGTCTTTCTTTGTGGATTTTTTGAAATTCTTTTATTATTTCTAATATATTTTCTTCATCACGAAGTGTACCACAATAAATTAAACGTATTTCATTGTCCGTTCTTTCAGGTAAATCAAAGTCATATTTTTTTGCTATCGGTTCTTGTATGATTATTTTATTTTCTTCTATTCCATTTTCAATAAAAAAATCTTTTAATTGCTGACTCTGTGTTATAATATTTAAAAAACTATTTTGCAAACTTTGTAACTCATTTATATTACTATCGAGTCCATAAATAATTGTTTTATTTAAATATGGTTTGTCTATTAATTTATTTATTAATTTACCATTTCTTAATATAATAACATCATGTGTATTTGATAATTCATCAATATTACTCATAATATCGTTTGTTTTAATAACTCTCAGTTTACTTTTGTCTTTAATATTTTTATAAATAATCGATGGATCGTATTTTGTTATAAAGGAAACATTATTATTTACTAACATTTTTTTTATAAAATTAATAATCATAATAGTGTCTCCCGACATATTGTCAAGTATGCTATGACAATGAAGAAGTATATTTATATTTATACTTTCAAAAATTGATTTTTCAATTATGATTTTCTTATAATTTAAATTATTTTGTATTATTTGTTTTATTCTAAGTATTTCATTTAATTTATCTATATATTTATGTTTAAAAAATTTACGTTGCAAGTAATCATAATTTGTTTTATTGTTTAAATATGATGTTGTCCACATCATTGGAGGAACGGTGTAACATGTTTTGCAATTGTAAAAACCTGGATAATCTTTTCCTAATTGTTCCTCTCTTTCTTTACCATAACTGCATATAATAGGTTTGTCACATAGTAAATATTCATCTATTACCATCGAAGTACCTATTTCATTTAAATAATCGTGACAAGTAGAAGCAAGCATATTGCATAAACGTAAATAATTTAATTTATGTGATTGTTTTACTTGAAATTGTTTAATAAACGGTTTTGAATTTAAAATTATTTTTTGTTCATTTGTTATATTATTTTTTTCATTAAAAATATAAAGATTTACTTTAATATTTTCTCTATTTAATTCGTCTAATGCATAAATTAAAGAATCGGGAAATGTGTTTACATTTAAATTATAACCAATGCCGATAACAAATTTATTATTAAATGATTTTTTTAATATTTTTAATTTATCTTCACTATAATTTAAATATAAGTCTTTGTTTATTTTTTGTTTATTTACAAAAAAAAAAGAATCTTTAAAACGATAGTAATCTTTTGTGTTAAAAATTTTATGTTTATAAAGTATACTTTCTTTATTTAATAACTCATTTATGATACTTTTTGTGCTTGAATAATATCCTATATATTTTTTCATTTCAAAAATTGAGACAAACGAATTTTTTTTCAACTTTAAATTATTTGAGTTTTCTAAATAACACAAAGTTATAGTTGGATAAAGTCGTTTATTTCCAAAGGAAAAACGATTGTTTACAAAAACTGTTTTATTATTTAATTTACACTCATTTAATAATGATAAAATATTTTTTTCTTTTTTATTAAATTCTATATTTATTGAATCAAAATCATTCAATGTAAAAATTTTTATTTCTTTCATTATTTTATTGTTATATTTTTAAATTTTCATATTCGTAATTTGTTAAATGTTGCAAACAATACTGATTATTTAATTTTTTTCTTTGTCTACCACCCCGGTAAGGACAAATTAATAATTGATCATTATTAATTATATTAAAATGTTTTTCTTCTTCAGGTTTATTGTGATTCGTATCCAATAACAGATCTGATATATATTTATTTAAGTAAGCGTGCTTTACAATTATTAATGATTGTTGTATTTTATGTATTGTCTCGCTTCCTTCCATATAGCATATCATTTTTTCTTTTTTCTCCATTTCAGAGAATATATTTTTCAAAAAATCTTTACCAAACAATAATAAATCTTGTTCAATGTATACAAAATCTAGGTCATTTAAATATGCTAGCATTGCTCCGTGCAATACTCCTCTAGCCCATCCACATAGTATGTTATGTTTTTCACAATATGCACCATGACCATAATTTTTTAATTGGTAATTTACTTCAACTAATGGATTATTATAAATTTCATCAGACATTTTATCTACACTACAAGCATCTAATATTGATATTTTTTTTGGCTGTATACTCTGATTTAGTATAGAAGATAACCATTTCTCAGAAAATTCTGGAGATCTCGTTTTTAAACAACCATATTTTTCTTTTTTTTCAAGATGTTCTGCTGTTATTTTACCCATTAAACTTTTTTTTTCTACGTCTGAAAACCAACCTGATGATATCAAAAAGTTAACATTGTCTGTTACATAATATTGATGTAACAATTTTAATAATTCATTTTTTTTTTCTTTTAGTTTAAAAAATTGTGCTGTTTCTTCATCATTGTCTTCAATCGTTTTTACGTAATTATTGTTGTTTAAATCTACAATTAATTTACCATTATATTCATATTTAAATAAATAAGACAACAGCAAATCTTCAATATATCTATACTTTTTATTGAATTTAAATATATTTAACTCCTTAAATATGTATGTAGGGTAAATACAACCACAGGTACCACCATAATCGACGTTATAAATAGTATTTTCTATTCTATATTTTCTTAATTTTGGTATAATATGCTTTGGTATCATATTATTTAATGTGTTATAAGATTGTGGTGTCCAATAAGGATCATCGCTATCCATTATATGTGTTGTATTAAACAATTTTGAAAACCAAAAAACAGCACAATTATCAAATTTACTGTATGTTTCATTCATTTTTTTTATAAAATCTCTGTGAAAAATCTGATCATCATCAATAAAAAATACCGAATTATAATCGCAAATATTTAAACAAATATGATTTACCATAACAAATCTTCCAATTCCACCAATATTTTCTCGTGAATGAAATACGTTTATGTTTACATTCACAGTTTTTATATTACTTATTTCTTTAAGTAAAACATTTTTTTCATTATAATTATTGTTCCATATGCATAAATTGATTTTTATGTTTTGATTTTCCATTGAAATTATTGTTTTTTTTATGTTATGAAATCGTTTCCAAGTACACATAACAATAAATATTTCTTCTTTATCACATTTTGGTTTAAAATCTTTTATATTTAAAATCCACTGTTTTGAATTTTCAAAATCTGAATTATCAAATAACATAAGTAATGATTATATTGAAACATAAACATTCTTCCGCAATAAAGTGAGAAATGTAACAATCTTATACAGATTATGTGGATACTTATTTTTTATTTCTATATTATATTCTTCATTGTTTATAATATCATTATTTAAAATAAACAAATTATAATGCTCGTATTCTTTTAATTTTGTGCTTATTTCACCATTTTCTCCCCACCCAGGTTTTCTCCAAATAATACCTATATCACTTGTTGCCATTTCATAACAAGCATCTCTGTGTTTTAAATCTTCTTTAAATGTTACACCGTCAATGTCGGAATTGATAAGATTTCTTATTTTTCTAATATATTCTTTGTCTCCAAATATTTTTCCAAAAATTATTTTTAAAACAACATTCTTATTTTTTTGATGAATAAGTTTAAAGTCTTCAATTATTTCGAATATATTTTCTTCATTTCTAAGTGTTCCACAGTAAATTAGTTTTATTTGATTGTCATTTCTTGGAGGTAAATCAAATTTATAATCATATACTAATGGTTCTTTTATAATTATTTTATCTTCGTCAATATTGTTTTTTATAAATAAATTTTTTAATTTATTACTTTGTGTAACAATTCTAAAAAAATTATTATTTAGATTTTTTAGATTTTCAATATCTTTATCAAGAGCATATAAAATTGTTTTACTTAAATAAGATTTATTTTGTAAGTTTTTTATTGCAGTACTATTTCTTACAAATATAATATCATGAATCATATATACTTGTTCAATTACATTTATAAAACTATCTGTAACAATAAATTTAATATTTTTTTTATCGTCAAGATTATTTAAAAATATAGTTGGTTTAAATGGTGTTATAATTAATATTTTATTATGTTCTTTTAATATTTTAATAATATTTAAAATCATAATAGTATCCCCTGCAATTTTATTTAAATCACTTTGTGTGTTTACAACAATATTTAATTTTTTATAATCATAAATATCTTTATATATTTCTTTAGTTTTATACTCATCATAGTCATTAATACGATATAAAACTTCATTTTTCCAATAACTTATATTTTTTTCTTTAATATATAATTCAATTGATTCTTCTCTTTCTTTAATATTTTTAAATTTATCTGTTTGAAATTGTTGAAGAATTTTAAATTTTTCATATTTTAAATGATTACTTTTAATATTACTTTCTAATTCTAATTCTTGTCTCTCCAATATTTCCCTATTAATTTTATGTTTTTTTAATTGTTCTTGTTGAATCTGTACTTTATAATTTAAAAGTTCTTCTTCTTTTTGTTTTTTTTTATTAAATAAATATTCCTTTTTTAATAATATGTTTTCTTCTTCTTCTTTTTTTTTATTAAATAAATATTCCTTTTTTAATAATATGTTTTCTTCTTCTTCTTTTTGTTTTTTTAACTGTTCTTGTTGAATGCGTGCTTTGTTAAGCAGTCGTTGATCTTCTAATTCTTTTTGCTTTTTTATTTTTTTTTGATGATTTATTGCTTCATTCATTAATCGCCGTTCTTCTTCTTCTTTTTGCTTTTTTAATTGTTCTTGTTGAATGCGTGCTTTGTTAATCAATCGTTCTTCTTCTAAT
>Ga0115572_10001422_pt1 | contig 19471 bp, 17 predicted proteins | sample COGITO_mtgs_1206_FD_88681 | JGI IMG/M metagenome (GOLD analysis project Ga0115572, IMG submission 88681) | Pelagic marine microbial communities from North Sea - COGITO_mtgs_120607 | ecosystem: Environmental > Aquatic > Marine > Epipelagic | place: Germany:Helgoland, sampling site Kabeltonne... | reverse complement strand
GGTCTGTTCAGTGACCAGAAAACTGCCAAAAAACGCAGTACTGCTGATGGCGGTGCCAACCACCAATGCAATACTAGGCAAACTCATGCGACGCTCCAGCGTGTAGTACCGCGCCAGCATCAGGCACATGAAAAACCCAAGTCCCGCCCCCCAAGCCCAGGAAACAAAAAGTACCGTAAGCCCGACAACGCCCCCGGTCAGCAAACCCAACCCGATCGTGACAAAAATTTCCGCAAAGCCTTTGAAAAATTCAAAGGGTTCATCATCGGCCAGCATCGCGCTGCGGTACCCCATACGGGCCTGAGCATGCGCAATTAAGGTCGCGGCCTGTGCCTCGGTCAAAATGCCGGCCTGTACAGCCGAGCGCATATCGTCGGTACTCAGTTTAGCGGTGCCAGCCTCGTTCATGAAGCGATCGCCTCAACGGTCAGTTTGCCATTGGTATATACGCAGATATCAGCGGCAATCGCCATTGCATCGCGGGCCACGTTTTCGGCAGATTTATCGCTGTCCATCATCGCTCGTGCCGCAGCTAGCGCATAGTTTCCACCTGATCCAATGGCGGCTATATTATGTTCAGGTTCTAAAACATCACCAGCACCGGTGATCACCAACAGCTGTTTGCCATCGGTCACGATTAACATAGCTTCGAGCTTTTGCAGATATTTATCAGTGCGCCAATCCTTGGCCAGTTCCACGCTCGCGCGGGCCAGCTGACCAGGCGTGGCCTCAAGCTTCGCCTCTAGACGTTCCAATAGGGTAAAAGCATCGGCAGTAGAGCCCGCAAATCCGGCAACCACTTCAAAACCACCCGGAGACAACCGGCGTACTTTGCGCGCCGTGCCTTTAATCACTGTTTGGCCCAACGACACCTGCCCATCGCCTGCAATCACTACCTCATCACCTTTTTTTACACCGATAATTGTGGTGCCATGCCAGCCGGGAAAAGATGTGTCGGTCATATTAATCTCCTGATCACTGGATATTTATATGCAACTTGGCAGGCCAAGGTACAAGGGTGCGGTTTCTGTCAGACCACATCAATCTAAAAACGCCGGTTTGACGCCCCTGTACCGCCTACGGTACCCATAAAAAAGGGCGCCATATGTGACGCCCTTTTCAAATTATCATCCAACGGTTTATCAAACGGTTTCGTCAATCCAGCTTTGCAGCGCGGCTTTGGGCGCGGCACCAGCACGGTTTGACACCACTTCCCCGTCTTTAAAAATGAACAGCGCCGGAATGCCACGGATGCCCAAAGCAGCTGCGGTATCTGGATTGCTATCGACATCAACTTTGGCAATTTTGATCTTATCGCCGTATTCAGCGGCCAATTCTTCGAGCGCTGGACCAATTTGTTTACAAGGCCCGCACCATTCGGCCCAAAAATCGACTACAACAGGAACAGTGGAATTTTTTACTTCGGCGTCGAATGTATCGTCGGTAACGGCAACAGTGGACATTGGGTATCTCCTAAGGGGGGGGATCGAACTATGTCTAGAGATAGGGACGTCATCGGGCACCGTCAAGAGACGTCGGCCCGCGACAGAGCGTCACTCAGCAATCTGTCGGGTAATGACATCAGCGTTGCAGTTTTTGTCCATAAAATAGCCATTGTTATTTTATGGTCGGGATAGATCTGTTGTAACGCCTCGGCATAGGCCGCCATTTGCCGTAAAATTCCTTCGGGGCAATGCGCAACCTCGGACGGAACCGCAACATTTGATTTAAAGTCAATCGCCAGAACTTCGGCTTTATCGATCACCAAACGATCAATGGTACCATGAACCCGACGACCGCCAAGGCTGGGTAGATCAGCACTTACGTCAACTTCGGCCAATGCCTCGGTGGTAAAAATCCTGCGCAAATCGGGCTTGGTTAACAAAACCGTGGCCTCGGAAAGCAAGGCTGCTTTATCCACGGCGCCGCAGGCTTGATTTATTGGAGAAAGCAATTGAGTTGCCAAAACCGGCCAATCGCTTTCGGGCCGTGCAGGCAAATGTTCCAACAACAGGTGAATCAATTGCCCACGCTGCAGCGCCGTTTCGGTATCTAAGCCACGCTCGTCAGAAAGAGCTTTCGCGCCCCCCAGATTTGACGGGCTTAACGTCTCTGTGGGGGCTGTGACCAAAGGGGCCGGCTGCGCGGTAAACGCTGGCAATGGCGGAGGGCTTCCGGCAGCGTCAGGGGGGGCCGTCTCCGAAACCAGCGCCGCCCAATCGCCGTTCTCCACTCTTTGCCCGACGCCAAACTCAAAACGATGCGCGGTTGCGCCTGCAGCCGAAAGACCCGCTGATACGCGGCTGTACCAATCGCTGCCGTCTTTGCTTAAATCACCCGCTGCCGCAACCATCAGCCATTTTTCAGCGCGGGTGATGGCAACGTATAACAACCGATCCCGTTCATAGTCTTGTCGCTGTTTCATTTGCTCAATCAAATCGCGGCTGATCTGTGGCCGTTCATCAGCGCCCCCGGACCAAAGTGGCCGGTCGCCCCTCTTTAGGATCTGGTCGTCGATCTTAATATCGCGCCGCGCCGTATCCGGCAGGATAACAATCGGTGCTTCCAGGCCCTTGGCACCATGTACGGTCATCACCCGTATCTGATTGCTGTTGCTGTCGATCTGCCGCTTGATCTGCAATTTGTCGGTCTGCATCCAAATTAAAAATCCGCTCAGGCTTGGTGTTGTACCCTGTTCGTAACTCAGCGCTTGCGACAGCAGCGCGTCAATGCCGTCTTCAGCCTCGACACCCAGACGCGCCAATAATTTACGCCGACCGTCATAACGGGTTAGAATCCGCTCAATCAATTCGTAGGGGCGCAGAAAATCAGTCTGCCCCATCAGCGTCTCAAACATGGATACCAGCGCAGGATAGCGGTCGCGCTGCTGCCGCAGGGCCTGCCATAAAAACGGTTCACTGCGCCCATGCGCCAGACTGAAAAGAGCTTGTTCATCCCAGCCAAACAGGGGCGACTTCAAAACCACCGCCAGCGAAAGACTGTCTTCAGGGGTAGCCAGAAACGCCAGCACCGCCGTGAGATCACGCACTGCAATCTCGGCCCCAACCTTGAGCCGGTCCGCACCGGCGATTGGCAATCCGCGCGCTTTGCAGGCCCGAATCAATTCTTCAAACAACTCAGAACGCCGTTGAACGAGCACCAGAAAATCACCCGGTTGTACAGGACGCGCCTGTGTCGCGATCGCAGCGTTTTCACCCACAGGCAAAAGCGTTTTCTCATCAATCAGTCGTTGAATTTCAGTAGCGACGCGATGGGCCAAAACAATGCTATGATGCTGCGCGCCAAGCCGGTCCACCGGATCATACCAGGCACTTTCGGCGTCTGGTGCGCCGCGCGGCACTACGGGCCACAAATCCACCCGACCCGGCATGTCGGTTTTAAAAGCCCGGTGGAGCGATGTTTTCCCAAACCCCGAAGCGATATGATCGCGAAACGTACAGTCTACAAGCCGCAAGATCGCCTCGGCCGAGCGAAACGAATATTCGAGCGTAAGATCCTGAAATGGCTGAGCGAGCGTGGTTAATTTACTACCGAACTCTTGTTTCATGCGATCAAACTCTGACGGGTCCGCACCCTGAAAAGAATAGATCGATTGCTTTTTATCACCAACAACAAAAATTGTACGGATGATATCTGACCGCGCACCCTGCCCGCTGGTAAATTCCTGTGCCAGCCTTTCAATCACCTGCCATTGCACCGGGCTGGTATCCTGCGCCTCATCGACCAAAATATGGTCAATGCCACCATCAAGTCGGTACAGCACCCATTGTGCCAGCGCCGGATCGGTGAGAAGATCCCGCGCCTTAACGATCAGATCGTCAAAATCAAGCCAGCCCCTTTGCAGTTTCTGTGCCTCATAGCGTTGGATAAAACGCTGGGCAAACGCGCCAAGAGAAACGGTTTTCTCGGCGATATTCAGACACAACCGGTGTTCGCGCGCAGTCTCGACGCGGCGCATCCAATCATCAATCTGTGCCATATCACCGGACAGCGCCCCGATCTGTAGCTTTTTAGTCGGAAATTTGCCCAGTTTGGCCATAAACGGGGTACTGGTTTTCGCACCGGCAAGAAACACATTTTCCAAAACCTTCAGCGTCGCCAGCGAGCGACCCTTGACCTCAGTGAGTTTTCCGGCGTTTTTCTGATCGGTGACACTGCCGGTTTTCAGCGCCGAAATCAACCGATTCAACAACTGGTCTTCGCCACCGGTAAACACCATGGAAAATAGATCTGCTTGGCAGAACCCCACCGGCAATCCCAAATCACCATAAATTTGATCACGATCGATTGTCTTAGAGAACAACGCTTTATTGCGGATAATTTCACCGCAAATCTCGTCAAAATCAACTGCGCTGATTTGTTCGGCAAAGCGCGCAACCAAGGCCTTGTCCGCCGCCAGTGCCATCTGCTCAACGCAGTCACCGCGCAATTGCAAGGCGGCGCGATCATCCATTTCTTTAAAATTCGGGCCCACCCCGGCTTCCAAAGGAAAACGGCGCAGCAAAGCGGCACAAAACGAGTGGATCGTCTGAATTTTCAACCCACCCGGAGCTTCGATTGCGCGGGCAAACAATGTGCGGGCGTGGCGCAGCTTTTCATTTGTCATGCGTTCAGTGATCCCGAGCGTGCTTAACTCAGTCCGTAACGCCGCGTCGGGTTTCATGGCCCAACCACCCAAACGTTTGAACAACCGGTTCTGCATCTCACTGGCCGCAGCTTTGGTGTAAGTTAGGCACAAAATGTGCTCGGGCGAGACATCTTCGAGCAATAGCCGCGCAACCCTGTCGGTTAACACCCGCGTCTTGCCCGATCCGGCATTGGCCGACACCCAGGTCGACACGCCAGGTTCTGCGGCCTGCACCTGGCGTTCGCTGGCAGCGTCACGTTTCATGGTTTTACCACCTGTGCCTTGGCAGCTACTGTCACATCCCATTCGCCAAATCGTGCCAGCTGATCATAATCACCTGGTGTTTTATCGCTCTGCATGGCGCGGCGGGCCGTATAACCTTGGGTGGGATCTTGATAGGCTTTAATCAATGCACGAAACGCCTCCCACACCTGTGTTGGAGATTCGTCTTGCAATGGGGCTGCAACGGTCACCGGCTTGCTGCCAAGGCCAAGATAAACCGCCTCAGCCACCAACGCCGGCCCCAGTCCCTCAAAGTCACCGTTTTCCGCCATTGCAGCCTCAAGCAATAGCTGCTTGTCAAAATAGCGCTGTTCTGACGGGCTGGGCGGCAAGCCGGTTTTATAATCATAGATATATGCGCGCCCATCAGCCGCCACATCAATGCGGTCGGCTTTCGCAGTCAGGGTAAAGCCCAGATCCGCAAGTACAGCACGGGCTTTAACCTCAAAATCCACCGGTTGGGCCAGCGCCAGACGATCGGCCTCTCCTGATACAAACCAGTCGGCCGTGCGGGCAATCCGAGCATACCACAGCGCGCGGGTTGCGGCCCAAGGCACATCCCGCAGCAGTTTATCTGTGCTAATATCTAACATACTGCGCGTATTGAGATGACTGGGATCAGCCTGCACCACGCGGCAGAACGTCTCTAAAATATCATGGATCACAATGCCACGCAGCAACGGATCCGGGCGTTTCTCTAACGAATCCAGCGGTCGCAATCTTAGCACATGTTTGGCATAGACCGCATAAGGATCACGGATCAACCGCTTGATTTCGGTCACTGAGAGCTGTTTAGGCCGGCTGGATATCGGGGGCTGTGGCGCGGGACGTGGCGCGGCAGGCACGGGCACACTAGCGTCGAGTTGGGCCGCCATAGCCAACCAGTGGGCACCGCGCCTTTGCAAGGATTTGATCGTCTCAGGACCTTTTTGATTGGGCAAGCCAGAGAGCAAATTCAGCAGGCGGTTCAACCAGCGCGACGGTACTGTTTCAGCATCGTCAGATCGCGTGGATCGAGTCAGCCAGACCTCAGGCGCGGCGATGGCTTGTTGAAAATCATGCGCAGAAAGCCCAACCCTGCGTTCGGGAAGCAACAATCCAGCCTGATCGCGCAGCGTCCGATTAAGCCAGGGGTCCGGGGCGGGCATCTCGGGCCAGCTCCCCTCATTTAACCCAGCCAGGATCAACAGATCTGCCCCCTGAACGCGGGCCTCAAGCGTCCCCCAGATCAGGATATTCGGATGGGGAGCATCGCGGTCCCGCACCTCGCCGCGCGACAAAACTGCTGTAAACAGCCCACCATAATCCCCTGCCGACAAGCACCCCCCCAGAGACGAATGTTCGCTCAGTTCGGCCACAACTTCGCGGGCCTTCTGTCCAGCTTTTCGCTCCCAAAGACCTCCGGTACCCTGACCGAAATAGGGTTGCGCGGCTTCAGTCTTTGCCGCGTCGCTTTGGTCCGGATCTATCTGGGGGCCAGCAGCTATGCGGCTCGCCAGATCCATATGGGTTGTCACCCAAAGGCTCAGCGCAATGTCATCCGTCTGCGCCTGCCCCAGCAGGGTGCTGTCAATCCAGTCAACCCAGCCGATGGCGGCCGGATTGCTGTGTTTCCCCGCCCAGCGCAACAAGTCATGTTTTTCGGGAAAGGCCGGCCCATAGCGGCGCAGATACAATTCAAGATCACGGGTTAACAGTAAATGCGTGTTGCGGCCCTGCGCCGAATGGCACAGTGGATGTTTCAGCAATTCCAAAAGGCTGGCGGCGCTGGTCTCGCCCTGAAACAGCGCCGCGACATGGCGTAAAAACCGTCCCGGCGGGGTCAGGTGCAATGGCGTGCCAGCGCTGTCATCGGGCAGAATAGACCAGCGATCCAAAGCCGCGGTCACCTGTCGGCTTAGCACCCGATCAGACGTGACCAGCGCTGCGGTTTGACCATTTTCAGCAGCCTGCCGCAGCCGCAGTGCTATGGCCATCGCCTCATCGCGCTGTGACGTCGCCTCGACCAATGTAACGGCATCAAAAGCCTGCATTATATTACCCAGTTGCGGGCCTTCGGACAGCCAGCAATCGGTTACCGGAGCCGGCCGCAGCGCAAGCGACACAATCTTGTTCCGCGCCGGTGATATGGACAAAAATGCCGACTGAGACTGAGATAACGGCGGGGAAGAAGCCGGATGCCACAAGCCGATATCACCACGCTCAAGCCCAAGCCTGTCCATCAGCCGGCGAAACCGGAACTGCGGATGATCTTCGGCGGTCATGGCATTCGACAAATCGTGCCAACCCGACACGGGCATCTCAAAATCAAAACCAGGCAGGATCAGCGCGCCCTGTGGCAACTGCGCCACCGCCTGCATCAACGCCAGTGTCGTGCCGCGCGATCCTGTAGATCCGGCCAATATGACTGGGGCTGCGGGCGGGGTTGCTGCCCAAACTTTAGCCAACCTTTCGACCACAAGCCGTTGTCGAGCCTCGGCGTCAAGTGCGTGATCAGACGGTCCAAAAAACGTCTGAACAATCTGTAGAAACTGCAAAGACCGGGCCCAATGGCCAGATTGATCGCCAACGTCCAGTTTGGCAATCGCTTCTGGAGGCACGCCCTCTCCCTGCATTTCATCCATCAGACTGGCCAGACTGTCTGCCAGATCATACAACGCCGCGCGGGATGCAAGATCAGGTTCGCGGTCGAGTAAGCCAGACACAAGCTGCGTCAGTTCCAAACGGCGCTGCAACGGCGAAACAGCTGCCGGAATATCTGCGGTTTCAGGGCCTTTGCCCAAATCGGTCAACAGTTGTATTTTGGGTAGTAAACGTGCGGGTCCTGCGTCAAACAACGCACGAATGCGCCGCGCCATCCGACGAGTATTGACCACCAATGTAACCCGCGCCAGCGCCTCGGGGGGCAGGGTTTTATACCGCTCAACCAGACCTGCGACCAACACTTTGGGAAAATCTGCACCGGGAGGCAGGCCAAAAACACGCGGTTTTGTAACAGGCTCAAACATCTGGCGACCCTAACATATCTTGTGCCAAAGCGATACTCTCAGGGCGCCCCACATCACACCAATATCCTGAATACGAAACCCCATACAAACGGCCTTTTGACGCCATCTGATCCCACAGAAGGTTAAGCGAAAAGGCTGTTTCGGATATGGCTTGCAAACCATCAGTTTTCAATAATTGTGCCCCGCCATAGATCAGACCGCACCCCCGGGTCAGACGCCCGTCAGGCGCACAATTAAAATCACCAGCGCCACTGTGCCCGCGCGCCTGTTGGGGGGGAATACAAACCAAAAGCGCGTCCATTTTCGTCGGATTCCACCTTGACTGTAACAGCCGCAGAGGGTTTTCACCGCCCCACACCGCATCGCTATTGAGTGTCAAGACCGGATCAACTCCCAAAAGCGGTAAAGCGGCGCGCAAGCCGCCACCGGTCTCCAGAATAGCGGGGCTCTCATACGACAATGTTACGGGGCGAGCCGCCAGATGGCGGGCAATCATCTCGGATTTATAATGGGTGTTGGCCACGATCCGGCCGATATCTGCCCCCGGCACCAAATCCAACGCGTGGTCGATCAAAGCTTTGCCGGCGACCTCAACCAACGGTTTGGGCCGGTCTTGCGTCAAGGGCTGCATGCGCCGGCCAAAACCAGCCGCAAACAACATCAAGGCGTGGGTGTCTGTGGGCATGCGGCTTTCAGTTTAGCTATTAATTTGGAATCGGGAGCTGGCAGATTGTCGGTGATCAACCGGGCGATATCGCTCAGATCGGGATGGGAAAGATCGTCTGTCATATGATCCCAAACCCGCGGTAAAAGGTCAAGATAGCGGGTTTTGCCAGCGTTAAATGCAAGCCGGACAAAGACACCTAGAATACGTAGATTGCGTTGAACCGACAGCACTGCGGCGGCGTCCAGAAATGGCGCAGACTCGACATCAGCCCGAGACAAATAATGCTCTGTGGTCAAAGCCGCGACACCCGGACCCAGATCACGACGAGCATCGCGGGTCAGAGACACCAGATCATATGCGGGGTGGCCAATCACCGCATCTTGGAAATCCAGCAACCCAACGCGGCAGATTCCTTTGCGCCCGGGCAGCCAGATAAGGTTTTCAGCATGGAAGTCACGCAATACTGTCACCGAACACTGCGGTGCATGGCGTTGCAGGCTGGTAGCTAACAGCGCAACTGTGGCGGTTTGAGCGTTCTGGGTGTTATCAGGAGCGGCTTTGGCGGCATACCATTCAAACGCCGGGGCGATCAGTTTGGCCAAAACGTCTGGTGTGGTCTGTAACAGGTGCTTTGCTGCCGGTTGTCGGTGCAGGGCGGCCAAGCAATCGGCCGCAGAGCGGTATAGTGCGGCCTCCTGTGCGGGGGCATCGACCAACATCCGGGCAAATACCGCGTCGCCAAAATCCTCAAGTAGGACAAAGCCCTGCGCGAGATCGGCGGCAAAAATATGCGGCGCGCTAAAACCCGCATCGATAAGATAACTGGCCATTTCGACAAAGGCCTGCTGCATGCCAACGGTATTCGGGTCGGCATCCATTAAAATCGCTCGCCGATGATCCGGATTGCCGGTTAGGCGCAGATACCTCCGGTTTGAGGCATCGCCAGCAAGCGGCGTGATCTGTACGTGTTCCCAACCACTGACCCGCAAAAACGCCAAGCGGCGCTGCTCACGCCGGGTCATTGGCCAGTTCTTTTATGCGAACGTCCCATTTATTATCTTGCCAGCTGAGTTCTGCAAAACGGCTCTGATCCTCATCGCCCTGGCACAGCGTGATGCTCAAAGCGGATGCGGGCTTTAAACTGCCCAGACAATCAGGCCATTCAATCAGCGTTACCGCCTGATCAAATGCATCAAGAAGCCCCAACTCGATCACCTCGTCAGGTGAGGACAATCGATACAAGTCAGCGTGCCAGAGATCAAAATTTTCGGCTTCATAGGTTTGAACCAAGGTAAAACTTGGTGAGGGAACATCCTCAATCGCACGCAGCAAAGACTGGATCAACGCACGGGCAAAATGAGTTTTTCCTGATCCAATCGGACCGCTTAGCAGGAGAGTATCGCCTATTTTCAGCTGTGGCGCCAAAGTGGTTGCCAATTTGTTTGTCGCCGCTGGAGAGGCAAGGGATAGGGTTATATTTTTTGCCAACATAAAACGTAAATACCCTATGTCGCCCCAAGTGCAAGGGGCGCAAACTTCACCCTAATGCAAGAGCAAAGACCCTGTTTAGGCTGCTTCACATCCGCAGGATCCGGTCATTTGAAAACAAACCATAGTGCCATTGTCCGGCAGGGGGCTGACGGCGCAATGAAGCGTGTCACCGCCGTGTCGCTTGACCAAAGCCGTCCAACGTTCGCGCCCTTCCAACGTGACGGCATAGTCCCTGAGATCCCCCCAGACAGGGGTTGGCAGGCAGGCGGTTTGCCAAGATCGAGACACTTCGATGATTGAACGACCTTTAACGTTTGTCACCGCTGCCTCACTGTCTGCCCAAAGCGCCGCATAGGCGGGGTTAGACAGTCTTATCTGACCCAGCGCATCAAACACGATAAGGGCTGGTTCAAGATTTTGGATGATCGTATCCAACCCGTCCAATTTTGCCCGGAATTTACGTGTCAGGGATATTTCAGCACTGATGTTTTCGAACAAAAAGGCCAATGCTCCGTTTGGATGTGGACGCCCGCGAACCCGATAGGTTAACCCATTTGGCAGCGTCCAAGTTGCACAATACGCACCCTCATTTGACCGCGAGATCAGTTCTTTAAGCTGTTGGCGCCAAGCCGAACTATTGCGAGGTTCTGGCATAATCCGGTTTTCGCGCAACTGATTGAAAAAATGAGTTAGAATTGGTCGTTCTGATAGAAAATCTGCACCAAGCGATGTCAGATCAATCAGAGCTGGTTTGAACAGGACCAGGCGATGATTTTGATCAAACACAGCAAGCCCGACAGACATTTCGGCAAAGGTTTTTCCCAGAGTCTGAACGAAATTTCGCTGTGCCGTTTCGGCTTTGATGATTTCAGTGATGTTCACAGCATAATGGGTCCAAAAGTTTTGGGACCAAATCGAAACAATATCATACCAGTTTGTCTTTTTTTGCCGGCTCAAATATAGACTCTGCCGGTTTTTGACTGTCGTTTGATCCTCAGGTAAGATCAGATCAAACAGGTTGTTAGTCCTTGGGTTGCCAACAGCATCACGCAGCGACAAATAGGCTTGGTTCTGCCAGATTGACCTGTCTTCCTGAGTGGTACGCCATATGACATCGGGCATGTTGTCACATATATCGTGCAACTGTCTCATTTGTTTGGTCACTGCAAACAGCCGATGTGCCGCGAAACAATTCGCGTCCACATCAGCCTCAACCAGCGTCATACGCAAATACCGACCAACTACTTGTAAGCGTAGAATGGCGCCATCAGCAGAGTGTAAGATTGCGTCTTTTTGCGTGCCAATATCTGGAAAAAGCTGCGGTAAGCTGTCAAACCGAGGTCCGAAACATGCGTAGAAACCGGCCCAGTCTTCGGCCCCTTCTTCGGTTGCCGCCAACAATTGGCGCCCAGCGCGAGAGGCCTTTACCAGACGAGCGCTGTCAAACAAAAAATAAGCGTCATTTGCAAGGGTATCCCTGCTTGCCAGTCTGACGGGTAAAACCTGTTTCAGCGCCCAAAATAACATTGAGACTGTACAGACAAACATCGCGGCCCATAGATATATAGCCAACATGTTCATTTAATATTCACTGTAAGACCTGTCTGGCTCCAAGGCAAAATGCCTGTGACTTAGGCTGCGTCACATCGGTTAACACAAGATTAATGTGTCACGTGGATTTAAACCTTAATTGGCATATTTTGACCCTGTGGGATGCGATTACCACTGAACTTGGCATCAATCTTACTGCGTGGCCAAGTCACCTCGACGATTGCACCATGGCCATGATTTACATCGGCCACCGACAAAAATGGATTGGAACCATTGGCGAAATTCAACTCGGCACCGGTGCGTTCAAGCAGTGTTTTTGCGATAAACAACCCAAGTCCCATGCCTTCATAAGCCGGGCGTTTATCAAGGGGTTTGTCAGACCGGTGCCGAGGCATAAAAGGGTCACCGATGCGGCCGATAAGCTGGGGTGGAAAACCCTCTCCATCATCAATAATTAAAACCGTAATCTGCTGATCCGTCCAGCTGACTTCAATCCAGACCGTGGTCTCGGCAAAATCAACGGCATTCTGGATCAGGTTTCGCATGCCATGAATAAATTCCGGCAACCGCAAGATCGACGGCGGATGCGATTGCTCTTCGAACTGCGGATGTTCCTCGATATAAATTTCTTTGCCGCGACCGCGGTGTGGGTCGGCGGCGTCACTGATCATTGTGGTAAGGGGAGCCTGACGCATATGCAAATCATCGTTACCCGCGCGCCCCATGGAACGCAGGATATCCCGACATCGGTCAGCCTGTTGGTGGATCAATTGAGCATCCTCAAAAAGATCTTGCCGATCTTCCAACTCGTCCATAAGTTCCGCACTGGTGAGCTTGATCGTGGCAAGTGGCGTGCCCAATTCATGGGCGGCAGCCGCCACCACCCCACCAAGGTCCGTCAATTTTTGTTCCCGTGAGAGGGCCATCTGAGTGGCTGCCAAAGCGTCTGACATAGAGTGAATCTCATCGGTAATGCGCCTTGAATATACCGAGACAAATACCAACGCGATGATTAACGCCACCCAGTTGCCGAACACAAAGACATCAGGCAAACGCAAAATCGTGCCACTGTTGGTCTGCAAAACCAAATGATATTTTGCCAGCGCAGATATAATCACAACCGCCAGCGCCCCTAGTAACACCGTTGACCGCAAGCTAAGCGATGTTGCGGATACGATCACCGGCGCCGTCACCAAAATAGCAAAAGGGTTGTGCAGACCACCGGTTAAGTAAAGCAAAATGCTCAACTGCAAAAGATCAAACAACACCGTCAGTCGATTCTCTGCTTCCGATAAACGCTTGTTTTCAGGAAAAATAAAGCTTGCAATGAGGTTGGCAATCACCGAGACGCCAACCGTCAAAAGGCACAGGCCAAGTTCCAGCTTCAAGTCATAGAACCGCAGCGATACCAAAATTGCCGTTAGCTGGCCAACCACAGCCACCCAGCGCAACAGGATTAATGTTCTTAATTTGATCCTATTACTGCGGGTACGATCAGATAAAAGGCTGGGTATCTGCTCACTCATATTTGATCCAGTACAGCTTGTATCTTGCAGCGCAATTGCTATGTCTCACCCACTAGTCTGTCAATGTTCCATTGCCAAAGAAAGACATGTTATGCTCCGTTATTCTGTTGCCGCCGCAACCACGGCCTGTGTCGCCCTAATTGCCGGGGTCTGGTACACAAGCCTTGGCCCAGTCAGCACCGACCAATTTGCATCCTGCCGCACATCATCGATTGCCGGCGGAACCAGCCAAATCGGGGGCGCGTTTACGTTGATAGATTCAAATGGGCAGACGGTGACCAGCGCAGAGGTCTTAACACAGCCATCTTTGATCTATTTCGGCTATACATTTTGCCCCGATATCTGCCCATTGGATGCCCTGCGCAATGTCGATGCAGTGGATCTGTTGGAAAGCCAGGGTCGACTGGTCACACCTGTATTTATTTCCATTGATCCGCGCCGCGACACACCCGAAGTTATCGGTGAATTTGCAGAAAATATGCACGAGCGCATGATTGGCCTGACAGGAACGCCAGAACAGGTCAAAGCGGCCTCGAAAACCTATAAGACCTATTTCAAGGCGCATGCCGCTGAAGATGAGTATTATCTGGTTGATCACTCGACCTTTAGCTATTTGGTATTGCCAGAACACGGCTTTACTGAATTTTTCCGCCGCGACCTGTCAGCTGAGGCCGTTGCCGATCGGATCAGTTGTTTTGTGGACAACGCCTGAATTAAGACTAATGTACAAACAGAATTTGCTCTGAACAGCGTGGACATGATGTCACCTTAGGGCATTGGAGAGAAGTCGGATGGCGGACAAAAAACTTCGAGAGATAGGGCCTGATAAGACTCTACTTTTGGTTGATGATGATGAATTGTTTTTGCGCCGCTTGGCAAAAGCGATGGAAAAACGGGGTTTCGAGGTAGAGACCGCTGAAACCGTCGTGGCCGGCAAGGCAATTGCCACCGGGCGGCCACCTGCGCATGCTGTGATAGACCTACGATTGTCGGATGGGAATGGGCTGGACGTGGTCGAAGTGCTGCGTGAAAAGCGCCCCGATTGTCGGGTCGTGGTGTTAACCGGATACGGCGCGATAGCCACCGCGGTGGCCGCCGTGAAAATCGGGGCCACCGATTATTTGTCAAAACCGGCCGACGCCACCGATATTATGAATGCGCTGCTGGCCACCGATGACGACCTGCCGCCGCCGCCAGAAAATCCAATGAGCGCCGATCGCGTGCGCTGGGAACATATCCAGCGGGTCTATGAGCTGTGCGATCGCAATGTGTCTGAAACCGCACGCAGGCTGAACATGCACCGCCGCACCTTGCAACGCATCTTGGCCAAGCGCAGCCCGCGTTAAAGGCTGCGTTTGAGCCAGGCAATAAAGGTCGTCAGCTTTGCAGAGCCCGCGGTCTGGGGTCTGACAAGATAATAGCCGTGCCGTTTGCAATGGATCCGCTTGATACATACCAAGCGGCCCTCGGCGATATCCGCATCAACAAGTGATTCGGCCTGAATTGTGAGGCCTAGTCCGGTATGCGCAGCCGCCAAAATCAGCGCATTTGTGGCAAGCATATGCTCAAAGACAATCAGACCAGGATAAAACCACTGACTTGGGCGATCCCAAGCCAAGGCAACAGCCTGCGCCAAAGTGGTCGGCGCCGGATTGGTGGCACCAAAATCGTCAAGGTCGGCCAGAGATAAAATGCCCAAAAAGGTGTTGGACACTGTGCTGCTGATTTGCAACCTCAGACCGCTGAATAGGGCAATTGTATTCCAAAGCGCGTGACATTTTTGACTTGACCTGAAGCCTACTTGAGCCTGTAAATTTGCCCTTTTACACAGGCGGATAGACAATGAAATTTACCAAAGCTGGCATTATTCTCAATACTCAAAAATACCAAGAATGCGTTGATTTTTACGGGACTATTCCAGGCTTGGATATCATGTTTAAGATAGACCGTCCCAAAGAAAAAATCACAACTTTTGCTTTGGGAGAGGTCTATTTAATGATTGAACCCGCCGGTCATGCCTAGGCGGGACAAAAGTCTGTGGCCATATGCCCAACCAAGTTTCGGTTCAACGTCAATGACGTACTAAGCGAATGTCGCGCACTTCGACGCAAAGGGGTGCAGGTCGAGGTCATTGACCACAGTTGGGGAACAACGGCCGAATTTTCCGATCCCGATGGCAACAGATGCGCGTTGAGATCTCAGAGAGACTTTGGATGTTGAGCCTTGACTAAGCCCTCATGGGTATTGCACTGGCCGCGCCTTTACCAATGGGCCGGTGATCAATGGATGGCAAAGCGATTTAGCGCGTTTTTGACCGGTATAAGCCAGATTGCACGCGAACATTAAAACGCTTGGAAACTGAGGTTTCCCGGCGTTGATAGGTTTCAAAGCCCATGGCATCATAATACGCAAGACCCGGTGCATTGTCGGCCCCGATTGTGGCATCTATATCTGCCAATCCAACCTGTTGGGCGATGACAAGAGTGGCATCAAACAACCGCCTACCGATACCTTTTCTGCCGGTATCAAGTGCAACATAGGTCCCGATAACCCCCCAACCCGGGGCGACATCATAGGTGTTTTTTGCCTGTGCCAGCTTGAGCGATTGAAATCCCAGCACCATCCCGTCTCTATGCGGGTCCAGTGCAACAGTGCATGTCAACTGATCTGCGGCCGCAATATAGTGAGATGCCACATAGGCCGGGTCACAGGCGCGGTCACTGTTCCACGACACAATGATAGCGGTCAAAACGCGGCTTATACCCTCTGCGTCTTGCGGAATGGCGGGACGTATTTGCAGTGATTTAGTAATGTAAAGGCCCTTAGATCTTGCTCAAATTTAATACATGCTTGCAGCATACCAAAATAATAAAACTGTTTGATCTTTCAAAATTTCAAGTTTGCGACCACTAATGACAAAATACGCCGCATAAATTTTTCAGACGGTTACAAAAAACACCATCGCGACATGCGGTTGAATAGACAGTATTTGCACAAAACATACCATTCAATAGGGATATTATGATTTTTACAACTTATGTCAGTTTTCCGTAGGTGTGCCTTAAAAGGGGTCAAAAGCAGCTTGGGTATTACATAGAGCGCGAACACGTCTAACGGCAAGGCCAATAGACTGTCAAAAAGGCTTTACCACCGAGAACCCTGTGCAAACCTTGTCTACAAACATGCCGTTCGAAAGTGCGACATCTACGATCCGTAGATATTCGATAAAACCCAATTTGGCATAATAGCGCAAACCGCTTGAGTTGTCGGCGCGGATTGTCGCATCAATATTGCGGACCCCAGCGTTTTGCGCACACAGTCGGGTTGCTTGAAACAGCGCTTTACCAATGCCGCGCCCCTGACAGTCTGCCGCCACAAAGCTGGCAATGACGGCCCAGCCTCGTGGTAACTTACCCACTCCTTGCCAGTTCGGATCAGCCCATTCCAAAGCTTGAAACCCCATCAGCTGATGATGGCGCTCGGGGTGCGCGGCCACAAGACAACTGATTGCGAAAGGCGGGGCAATATAATGATGAAACAAGCGGTCACGATCAAAGGTATTGACATGCGCCGTTGTCCCACCGGTTTCGATAATTTGGTTCAATAATCCGCACAGGCTTTGGGCATCCTGTGGAGTAGCCGGCCGAATATTCGGGAAAATCACAGCCACACTAAGATATCTGCGCCAACACTTCGGCCCAATCCTCACGTTCTGTCTGGCGGCGCAGCCGGACCGAGTTGTACCAATAACTGTTGTGTGGGTGAATGCCCCAGCGCCAATTGCTCACGCGGGGTAACAATGCATCAATTTCCTTACCCAGCGCGCCTGCCAAATGAACCGTGACATTGTCAATCGACACGATGCGATCACAGGCAGTGATCAACGCAGCCAAGCCGTCGATATCGTTAAAATTATCGATCTGTTCCACTTGCGCCACATCGATTCCATGGTCTTGCCTCACCCGATTAATTTCATCGTCCATATCGCCATATTGCAAGCTTACAAACTTGACGTTCTCGGCCTGAAACGCGCGGGCAAGCTGACCGAGGGAAATCGTGCGTTTTTGCGCGACCCGTATTTTAGAAGTTGAGTGCCAGCTAAGACCAATCAGCATTTTCGAGCCGTCACTTAAAAGCCTGTCCCGCAAAACTGCAGCTCTTTTTCCATCGGCAGATAAATAGCCTTGCGCCGCCGTTTTAAAACTCTCGATATTGGGTCGAAAATGCAGTGGCAACGAGCCCATAGCGATATGGGCATCGTAATCACCTTCGGAAACCGATGTGTCGCTTTCACAAAACGCAATATCTTTTGGAAATGAACGCCTTAAAATCGGGATCAAGCGTTTATCTGCTTTGACAATGAGTTGTGAACAGGCCTTATGAAGGTCGGGTATGAGAGAGGAAAACATAATCTCATCACCAATGCCCTGCTCGCCCCAAACCAACACCTTACCCCGATCCCCCAAGCGCCATTTGGGTCGGCTTGAGATCACGGGCACTGAATCCAGCTTAGATTTTTTCCAGCGGTATTCATAGGCGGGCCAACCCATTTTAAAATCTTCAAGATTGAGCAATAGCATTGACTTGTTATATCGCGCTCCCACATGTTTGGGATTGATTTCAATGGCCCTGTCATAACTCTTGATTGCCGCCCTCAACTCGCCTTTTGCACGCAGAGCAGCGCCCATATTATTGCAAGATTTATCATGGCTTGGCATAATCTGCAGTGCCTTCTGGAGATTATGTATAGCAGGGTCCAAATCCCCTTTTTCAACCAAAGCGCTGCCAATATTAAAATAGGTTTCTGCGCAACCGGGTTTGATTTTTAGGGACTTCATATAATATTTTACTGCAGCATCAAATTGCTTTTTATCCACCAACGCCAACCCTAAATTATTATAGGTCACTGCATTGCTAGGTTGAAATTTCATCGCCTTCTGATAGTTTTCTATCGCAGCATCAGGATCACCCTTTCTTCTTAGAGCATTTCCAAGATTATTATAAACTTCGGCATTTTCTGGGCTGATTTTCAGAGCTTTTAGATAGATGTCTATGGCAATTTCATATTTTCCAAGTGCTGAATTCGCCACACCTACGACATTCAAAACCCTATGAGACTTTGGGTATCTTTTAATAATTTCTTCTGATTCCGATAAAACCTCTGCATATTTCTTCATTGTACAAAGGTTTACCAAATCAAGCAATTTTTCCTTAGGTACCTCCTCATTGGATGAGATTTGAGGGTTTATGCCTGACTTCAGCCGTTGATACCCCTGAATCGCCTTTGCATTTTTTGGGAATTTTGCAAGTATTTGCTGAAAAATCACTTCTGCTGCGGCAAGATTACCCGACTTTAGGTGTTTTTCTGCCTTAGAAAGGGATTTGTGAACCGATGAAGTCATAATCCAACCTTAGTTTAAAATTTATTCTGAAATTCTGGTCGTACTGGTTCAGGTTTATGCGCGTCTTAGGGAACGCTTTAGAAGAAGTTTAAAATTTCGAAAAAAACCCTGAGTATAAAAATTATTATGGGATGTATGTGCCCTGTTATTCCGCCACTTTCCATCCTTTCTTTTCATAAACCGTTAAATTTTAACCTCACGCAGATTGGCCATACCTGCGGTCAAGATTATCACAACAGACGCAGCAGGCTAAGATGCCTGTCAATATAGGCTTTGCGCACCTGTTTTGGCGGCCGCAGATCTATCCGAAGCCCCTCGATCAATGACGGGTCGGGTTTGCCAAAAAATTGGTCTGCCTCGGCGGTGGCAAATCCTGCAATCTGCGTGGCTTCCATCCAAGCACTCATTTTATCGGCCTTTTTGATCTGTCGCTTTGTCGCCACAGGCAATTTTGCCGGCAATCCAAAGCGCAGATGTATCGCCCCAGTCAACCGCTCGTCCAGATCCCCATAACCGGCCCCCATCGCGGCTTTGACCGGTGAAATCATATCGCCAATAACGTATTCTGGCGCGTCGTGTAATAGCGCAGCAAGGCGCCATTTAACAGGGGAACCGGGGCAAAGCCGGTGATAAATCATCTCGACCAACAGCGAATGCTCGGCCACCGAATAAGCAAAATCGCCCTGTGTCTGGCCATTCCAGCGCGCCACAAACGCCAACCCGTGGGCAATATCTTCGATCTCGATATCCAAAGGGGTCGGATCCAGCAGGTCGAGCCGGCGACCCGACAGCATGCGTTGCCATGCACGGGGTTGTTTCATCTGTCCCTCATCATTTTTCCAACTTGGTGCCATAGCCCAAACCCCAGACGCAAGGACAGATTAATCGGTCGTCGC